>JAEEGL012765175.1_pt1 | contig 12192 bp, 3 predicted proteins | sample 9134231 | NCBI WGS metagenome assembly JAEEGL01 (sample SAMN16246548, study PRJNA631951) | gut metagenome | biome: gut microbiome; feature: rumen; material: fiber-attached | host: Bos | place: Iran: Karaj | collected 2018-10
ACCATGTTCTTGAAGCGGTCTGCCTGTATGCGAGCCCAATTGTCCACCTCGTTGGAGGGGATGTTCTCCACGTAGCAGGTGATGTCGAAGCTGGTGAACGCGTTGGTGCCGTCGGAGCCTATCAGGGCCATCAGCTTGTCGTACTCGTTGGGGATGTTGAATTTGGCGGCCTCCTGACTCACGCTGTCGATCTCGTGGTATGCCTGTCGGCGCTCATCAGGATCCGTGAGCTGGCGGTAAGCCTCATAGCGCTGTTCAATCTCGTCCAGCAGCGGAGCCTCCGCTTCCGCGTTGCTGGTACCGAAATGGTTGGTACCCTTGAACATCAGATGCTCCAGATAGTGAGCCAGACCTGTCGTCTCGGCGGGGTCGTTGCGTGAGCCCGTGCGCACGGCGATATTCGCCTGGATACGCGGTTCCTCCTTGTTCACGGAGAGATACACTTTCAGTCCGTTCTTGAGCGTGTAGATACGCGTCTGCATCGGGTCACCCTTGACGCTTTCATACTTGTGTTTGTTGCACGCCGTAAGGCAGAGCAACAGCGCGGCAGCAACTGCCACGAATTTGATAGTTCCTTTCATACGCGGGATATAAATTTGAATATATGTATTTCCTTTTGTTAAGACCCTGCAAATATACCTCCTTTCTCTCACTCCTCCAAAATATTTCATTCTTTTTAGCTTTTTCTTTCATCCCTAATCTATAATCCCTAATCCTTAATACCCTTATAGGTTCTGAAAGGCGGTGCTAAAGTTACCCTTTCAAAATAATTCTGTTAGCCCGCTGACGAGGACACGTCAGCGGGCTAACGTTGTCTCGTCAGGCGGCTGACTAAATGAGGTTAGACGCTTGACTTTATTTAGTCATATTATTCATAAGTTAATTTGTCTGAAGAAATGCCATGATTCCACCAAAAGGCTGCTAACTGATATGATGACATTGTATTATAGCGAGCGGAATTGTGCACGGAATCCATCTTCTTGAGCGGCATTTGAAATAAATATTTTTTAACGCGAATAGTCCGCACACCGCACGGGTCATTTCAAGAGATGGAAGACAAGCGTGCGGTGTGCGGACATTTTTTGTTAATTTTTCTTTTTTTCTAGGGATGGGGCAGAAGATAAAAGAGCGTTCGTTATCGCGGAGCGGTCTTATGGTCTGAATATATAGGTCTTCAGCGCGTAAGACCTAGGTCTTCGGGCCATAAGACCTGCATCTTCAGAGCCGAAGACCTGCATCTTACGATGGGTGCCGCTACGAGGGGTGACCAAACGGGCAAATTCATGTGAAATCAAGCGAAAGAGAGGAATAATAGAAGATTTTAAGTGTATCATTTGGTCATGTCAATAATCATCTCTATATTTGTGCCGTGTGAATCATCAGGAATAATAATAAAACAATAAATACGAATCAGATGAAAAGACTATTTTCAACAATGATGCTTTGCCTCGTGGCGTCAATGGTCATGATGGCGCAGGGCATCAACGGGACCTACTATTTGAAGAATGTGGGTACGCAGAAGTTTCTGGCCGCAGGTTCCGATTGGGGTACTCATGCTATTGTCAATGAGGTCGGCCTCGACTTCATCCTTGCCTCAGCCAATGGCATGGTGACGATAGACTCACAGGTGTCGAACGGAGGCTCAAATAACTTCCTGAACGGCGAGTACGTGGATGGCGCGTCCTTTGGCTGGACTTTCACGTCGACGGGAAATGATGCTTACACCATTGGTAACGGCGAGAAGTTCCTAACGGCAGGTTCCGATGGCCTCGTGACGTTGGCCGACAATGCCGCTTCTGCCAACGCTCAATGGACGTTGGTCACGCCCGCCGACCGTCTGGCCTCGCTCAATGCTGCTACTGCCGAGAATGGCGTGGATGCTTCGTTCCTCATCAAGGGCGCCACCTTCAGCCGCAACGATTCGCGCAATAGCGCATGGGTACGCACCAAGAGCGGTGGCAACGAGACGGTAGCCGGCCCCTCTGCAGAGCGCACGTCATACGGCTGCGAATATTGGAACAATACGTTCGACATCTCACAAACACTGGAGAACCTGCCTGAAGGCATCTATGAATTCACCATTGCCGGCTACGGCACCAACGGCACCACATACATCTATGCCAACGACACCGAGGCCGCTTTCGTGAATACCGAGTCTGCTGCTGATTTCGGCTCTGCCCTCGATGCCATTGCCGCAGGTTCTTATAAGGGCAATACCACCGGCAAGGTGGCCTTGTTGGCCAACACGTTGAAGATTGGCGTGAAGCGCACGGAGAACAAGAATAAAGATTGGGCCGTGTTTGACGATGCTCGTCTCATTTATTACGGTCCTGTTACGGCTGATGAATACAAGGCCGACTATCAAGAGACGATGAAGGCTGCGCAGGATGCCCTCAACACAGAGGCATATATCGTGGTGACCGGGTCGGAAAGGTCGGCTTTGCAACAGGCCGTCAGTGAATACACTACGGTTGAGGAGACCGCCGAAGGTTACAAGGCTGCCATTCTGGCGTTGAAAGGCGCCATTGCCACGTTTAAGGTTGCCAAGGGCAGCTACGATGCCCTGATAGATGCCAAGGCTGCTATGGACGACTTCGATTTCACGGCTTATCCCTACGTTTCTGCATCCCGCAAGACTGCAGCCGAGGCCTCTTTGCAGGCCATTGCGGCCAATGCTGCCGATGCCAGAGAAAAGGAGAAAGCCATCTATAAGGCCTATCGTCAGGTGGCCGAGTCGAGCGCTATGCTGGAAGGTGTAGATGACGCTACCGATTTCACCGCCTATATCACGAACGCAAAGGCAGAGCAGGATATTGCTGCACCCTGGGCTGTCGTCAAGGGTGAAGGCTCGGAAGGCAGCATAGATATTAAGGACAATGAACCTTGGACAGATGGGGAGGGCAGCACCTCCCACAGGTACTTCGACGGCGGTGACTGGGCAGGCCAGGCGTGGGATGTGAGCATGACACAGGACGTCAAGCTCCCCAAAGGCCGCTTCCAGCTGACGGTGAAGAGCCGTGCTGCTTCTGAACTCACTTCCTTCGTGCTGTTTGCAGGTGAGGCAAAGACGGAGATGGCGCACATAGGCAACGGCGGCGGTCTGTTCGATCGTGGTTGGAACGATGCCTCTGTGGTGTTTGAACTCTCCGAGCCTGCCACCGTCACCATCGGTGTGCAGGGCGTGACAAGCACGCTTCACTCGTGGATGTCGTTCTCAGACTTCCGCCTTGTCTCTTTCGACAAGTTCGAGACGCCTGCCATCGGAGCAAATGCTGTCAAGGTGACGTGGGCATTGAGTGATGTCGCCGATCTGGCTGCCGCAGCCATCACAGGTGACGATGCTAGTACTTCGCTGCTCTCAACGTCCTATTCGCAGGGCAATAAGATTGCTTCCGTGACAGCGCTGACCGGCACCAATGCCGATGACGGCTACGAACCCGTAGCCTATAACCCCCCATGCGCTGCTTTCACTCCGACAACGAGGGTGGAGGCTGCTACGGCTGGCCACGACATCACCTTTGGGCTCAAGCCGGCAGCAGGCCATAAGCTGAAGCTGACACGCGTGAGCTTCGACTGTGTGCGTGTGGGAACCGATGGCGGTGCTGTCAATGCAGCTGTGAAGCTTTCCGATGGCACCACACAGCAGCTTTCGCCCGTCACGATTATGCGCAACAAGATAGGCAGCGGCAACTCCACGGGCTATGGCCACAACGAGTTCGAGATAGCCGATCTCATGGTCAGCGATGCAGGGATGCAGTTGGTGTTCTCCATCTTCCAGCTCAACGGCACGGACAACGCCAATCCCAAGTCGATGGCGTTCCGCAACGTAGTGATGGAAGGTGTGATGGACGAGGAGGTGTTCGATGTCTCCTATTTCCTTTCAGACCTCACCTGTAAGGTCAAGACGGGTGCCGAAGATGCCACCACCGTTAGCCTCTATGACTTGGTGAAGGGCTTGAAGAACGGACAAGGCACACGTTTCGACAGCAAGCTCTATGCCCATCCTACTGATTTCGCGGCAACCCTGCAGCCCGCGTTTGAGCAGGGCTATGACGTTGCTACATCCTATGATGCGGACTCCAAGACCCTTAGTGTAAACATCAGAGGCGGTGGTGTGAATCTACTCGGCTTCACCATAACGTTCTCTGTCAGCAACCGTCCACCCCGTGGTCAGGCGCAGGCGCTGAAGCGTGGACTGATGGCTCTGCACCAGTCAACGGGTAACCTTGTTTCGTGGCGTGCACGCAAGAGCGACTCCCGCAACTACAAGTTCAAACTCTATCGTGGCACCAGAGCTTCCAGTCAGATTACGAAGGTGAACAGCGGCAACTTCATCATGGGTAAGACAAACTTCCTCGATACCAGCGGTTCTGCTGGCAATTACTACAAGCTGGAAGTGTATGACAACCAGAATCAGGTAGTAGAGACGGAGGTGAGCGGCCCCACATGGGACGGGCAGGTCAAATACATCACCCTGCAGGGTGGAGCGCCCACCGACCCCACGTCGGCCAAGGCAACCTACACGCCCAACGATGCTTCGTTCTGCGACATGGATGGTGACGGCGAGTATGACATCATCTTGAAGTGGGCTCCCTCCAACGAGAAGGATGCCGCCAGCAACGGCGTTACGTCACCCGCTTTCTACTCGTGCTACAAGCTCGACGGCACGCGCCTGTGGATGCTCCATACGGGACAGAACATGTTCAACTCGGCTCACACCACGCCCTTCGTGGCATGGGACCTTGACGGCGACGGCTACGGCGAGTTCATGGTGAAGACGGCTCCTGGTGCCATCGACGGCCAGGGTAACTATGTACTCCTTGGCAATGACGATCCCAATGAAGACCTGAAGAGTAGTCGTGGAAAGCAGGATCACGGTTCAGAATATATTACGGTGTTTGACGGCATCACAGGTGCCGAGTTGGAGACGGTCAGATACCATACTGCCTACGGCGACGTCTCGACCGACTTCTGGGGCGACAGCAAGCAGAACCGTTCCGAGCGCTATCTGGCCGGCATTGCATGGCTGAGTGGCGAGAACGAAAACCCGTCGGCTATCTTCGCACGCGGATATTACAGTGGTTGCAACATCGGAGCCTACGACTGGGACGGCGCCAGCCTGACGCTGCGCTGGCTGCATCGCGGCACATCAGCCAATGCTGGTACAGTGACCTACGCCGACGGTACAGTGAAGAACCTGAGCAAGTCGGTTTATGGCGAGGGTGCGCACTCGTTCTCGGTGGGCGATGTGACGGGCGACGGCAAGCAGGAAATTACCTATGGTTCTGGTGCCCTAAATGCCGATGGTACCACGCTCTACCGCACCGGCTTCGGCCACGGCGATGCAACCCATCTGGGCGACTTCATCCCCTCACGCCCTGGACAGGAATTCTTCATGGCACATGAGAAGAGCCCTTATGGCGCCGACTTGCGCGATGCCCGCACGGGCGAAGTCCTATGGCGCCACACGGCTGGGGGCGACACGGGTCGCGGTCTGATAGCCCATTTCGATTCCGAAACCGAGAATGCCTACTGGCAGGCCAGCGACAATATGGCGATGCTCTACGATACTGACAACAATACCATTGCTAGCAACGTAAGCCACGGCGGAGGAGCCTCGCTCAACAACCGCATCTACTGGAACGGAACGTTGGCTGATGACTTCTATGACAAGTCCGTGCTGGAATACTGGAATCCAACTTCCAAGGGCTTCTGGCGTATGCAGGTGAACGGCAGCAACTACACCTACGGCAACCTCAACAACAGCTCAAAGTACAACCCCTGCGTGCTGGGCGACCTGCTGGGCGACTGGCGCGAGGAAATCGTCAACTGGCAGCAGAACGATGCCGGCGACTACCAGCTCGTCATCAACGCCACCAACTACCAGACGGACTACACCTTCCCACACCTGATGGACGACTACGCCTACCGTGCACAGCTCATTGCCCAGAACAGCGTCTATAACCAACCGCCTCACGTGAGCTACGACCCGCGTACTGAAAAGACAATTGTGCCCGAGACATTCGAGGTTGATCCCGGCACAACGAAGGCAGAGCGTTTCTGGGGCGCTTTCTACACCACCTATCCTGTAATCATCCCTGCGGACGTCCAAGCCTGGTCGGTGACGAACCGCGATGCAAACGAAAATGCAGACACCCTGAAAGTATCGGCTCTGGCTGTGGGCAAGATTATTCCCGCTGGTCGTGCCGTCATCTTCAACACAAAGACAGCTGCGCCCAAGTTCGTACCCACAGCCTTAGATGCAAACGCAACGGTCAGCACCACCTATGCCAAGGGCTTCTACTGTGACTCGCTCTTGATCGATACAGATAGTAAATATATCTACGAGTTCCGAGACGGTGACCGCGGCCCCGGCTTCTACCGCACTTATGGCGAGAAAGTCATCCCTGGCGGCAATGTCTATGCCATCTTCGGCACAACCTCGCAGCCCGGAAGTGACAGCTACGTGATGGGTCGGATGTACAATGCCTTCATCGCCACAGGCGTCAACACGGTGGAAGAAGGACTGCGTCATGAGGATGCCATCTATGACATCACAGGCATACGTCTGTCGAAGGAACCCACCCGAGGCATCTACATCAAAGGCGGCCAGAAGTATGTGAAATAGTAAATAAGGAATGAAAGATTAGGAAATAGGGATTGAGGATTATAGATGATGAACAATGGAAAATGATTGAGTAAGAGACGCTAAACAAGTTTTAACCCTACATATTTTGATATTCGCGGGGATTGTGCTACTTTTGCAGCACAATCCCTGTTTCGTATGAGAAAACGCATATCCTATATATTATTATTCATATTATTCGTCTTGTGCTCGCTGCCTATGGGGGCGGCGAATGTGATCCGTCAGGCTAAGGAGAACATCAAGAAGAAGCAAAAGCTGGAACAGACGGTGCAGGAGCTGGTTGCCGAGGCGAAGAAGGAGGGGCAGAAGCACGATCGGCAGATAGAGTGCTACCAGCTGGCTGCCGAGTGTAGTAAGCTCATCAACGAGGCTGAGAACGTGAAGGTGTATTTGAAGCAGCCCTACGACACCGTCAAGTTCTACAACTCCATCCGCGATGTGTTCCTCTATGTGGAGAAAGCCGACAGCGTGAGCGCAACGCCCAATGAGAAGGGCGTCATCAAGCGCAACAATCCCGAGCGCTACCGTTCGCTGCTGCTACCGCTGCGAGCCAATCTGCTCAAGGGGGGGATGTGGAACTACAAGAGGGTGAACCTGCCGACAGCCTACGACTACCTCGACCTTTATATCCGTATGGCTAAGAGCGCTATTTTCCTCAATGACAACTTTCTGGCTACAGATACGGTGCTGCCTACGGCGGCATACCTGGCGGTGTATATTGCGCAGAACCAGCAGAACTACGACGGCGTCATCGAGCACGCATCCCTGGCCAAGAGGGCAGGGGAGAACTCGCCGATGATTCAGGAGTTCTACGCCCGCGCCTTCGAAGCCCGCAATGATAGCACGCGCTGGATAAAGGCCCTGAACGACGGCTTCCAGGCCTATCCCGAGCATCATTATTTCTTCAGCCGCCTGCTGGATTACTACACGATGACCCGTCAGGAGGACAAGGGGCTCACGTTCTGTGAGTCGGCCATCCAGCGCTCCGACACCGTGCCTCTCTACTGGTATGGCAAGAGCCTGATGCTGCTGCGGCTGAACCGCGACCGCGAGGTCATCGATGCCTGCGACGCCTGCCTGAAGTTGGATCCCGATTACGTCAACGCTCACTACACCAAAGGGATTGCCTCGCTGAATCTGGCTGTCATCTATGCGGAACAAGCCTGCACGGACATCACTGACCCGCGCTGCAAGCGTGATCTGGAGATTGTCCGGAGCCTGTATGAGTTGGCGCGCAGGCCCATGGAAACTGTGCGCAAGCTGATGCCGGAGGACAGCCAACGCTGGGCGCCGCTGCTTTATCGAATCTATTTGCATCTGAATATGGAACGCGAATTCGAGGAAATGGAGCGTATCCTGCAGCAGAACAAGCCATAATCCGCCATAGATGAAAGTGCTCACCCGCATCCTGTTCTGCCTGACGCTCGTCCTGCTGATGAGCTGCCACCGCCAGCCGGCATCCGACGATGCCCGTCGCCTGCGCGTGGACGCTCTCAATGAGCGGGCATACGCCTGGTTCTATCGCGATGTGGATTCTGTGAGGCTGTGGGCCACCGAGGCCGAGACGCTGGCGGAGCAGATCCGCTATACCGATGGACGGGCGGAGGCATTGAACAACCTTTCCTTCGAGCGCTTTCAGCAAATGGACTTCGACAGCGTGCTCACGCTGGCACAGGAGATTGAGACACTGTCGCCCGCGGCTACGGAGCGCTTGGTAGCCGCTGTGATGCAGATGAAGGTGGCACAGCGCACCAGCGACAACCTCGCATTCTTTGTCCACCGCAGTCATGCGTTGAGACTGATGGAACAGCTGAAGCACGAGGAACAGACGATGGATGCACACACGCACCGCCGCTTTGCCTACGGTTGCAGCGAAGCACATATTGTGGCGTCCACCTATTTCTATTATCTCAACCAGCAGGAGCGCGCTATCGCTGAGATTCGCGAAGCCGAGCCCTATTGCACAATGCCGGAGGACACGGCGCAGTGGCTCAACTACTGTTATATGCGCGGTTCGGGCGGCCTGAGCGAGCAAGCGGATGCGGAGGGCACAGTTGTGGAGGAGTTCGGTTTCCTGCACAAAGGTTTCTGGCTGGCCCGTTACGAGGGCTACCGCTTCTTTGAGGCCAACACCGAGCAGTCGCTGGCCACGCTGTTTGCCGATTCGACCCGACTCGCCGTTTTGCAAGCCGTACACCCGGAGCAGCTCACGCTGCTGACAACCATCTTCGACCATGAGGACACCGCCCTGCAGCTGGCCGAAGCAGCCTACGAGAACTTTGTCCGCTACGATGACCTCTACCAGGAGGCCTGTGCGTTGCGTACGCTGGGTGAGTTGGCTTTCGAACGCGGCGAATACGAGGATGCCATTCAGTATTATGCCAAGGCGCTGGCTTGCGTGAACCTGCACCACCTCTGTTATTATGCTCCCGACGAAGTGCTGGAAACGAACGTTGAGTCCGACCTCCTGCAGACCTATAACCCTCTGGGAGACAGCATTTCCGTGGAAAGACGCTGGATGCAACAGCCCAACGTGAAGACGGTGCCGGAGTGGATAGCGGGCATCCGTCAACAGCTATCGGTGGCTTACAGCGCCCTGGACTGCATCGACGAAAGCGATTACAACCGGAGTATCTATCTCGACCTGCTCGACATCACCCGCGAGGATGCAGAGTTGGAGAACCGTGCTGCCGAACTGAAGGCTGAGAGCAGGCGCTTCCAATGGGTGATTATTGCGGTGGTAGTGCTAGCTGTGGTGGTCGGTGTGCTCACATACCTCATGATTCGTGCTTATCGTCGGCGCACGGAGGCACAGAACCGCCTGCTCAGTCAACAGCTCATTCGTATGCAACAGGAGGCCCAACGTGAAATGGAGGCTCATACAGAGGAGCGTGAGCAGTTGCAGGAACAGCAGGCCGCCACGGAACAACGCCTGCAGCGCGATAAACGCAACAATATCGAGAAGCGGGCCAAGCTGCAGTTGGTCAATGCGATAGTGCCGTTCCTAGATCGGATTATCCACGAGGTACACCGTATGGAACGGAACGGCAACATGGACACAGGTTCGCTGGCCTATATCCATGAGCTGACCGAGCAGATTACCCAATATAACGACCTGCTGACACAGTGGATTCAGATGGAGCAGGGACAGCTGAGCCTGCAACTCAGTACCTTCCCGCTGGCACAGCTTTTTGAGAGCCTGCGCAAGAGTCATTACGCCTACGACCAGAAAGGTTTGGCGCTCAAGGTCAGCGATACCGACCTCAGCGTGAAGGCAGACCGCGCTCTGACACTTTTCATGTTGAACACGCTGGCCGACAACGCCCGCAAGTTCACACCCGCGGGCGGCAGCGTGACCATCAGTGCCACCGCAGGCGAGAACGCCGACGGCCGTTACGTGGAGCTCTCCGTTCAGGACACGGGCTGCGGCGTTTCCGAGAGCGACATTGACCTCATCCTGAACCACAAGGTTTATGACGCGACTTTGATTGGCCGAGCGCCCCAACAGGAAAACGGACAAGCCGGAAAGGGCTTCGGCTTCGGGTTGCTGAACTGCAAGGGTATTATCGAGAAGTACCGCAAGACCAATCAGCTCTTCCGTGTGTGCAGTCTGGGTATCGAGAGTCGGGTAGGCGAGGGGAGCCGCTTCTGGTTCCGGCTGCCGCGCGTAATGACGATGATTACGGTGTTCCTGTTTGCTGGATGGTACAGTTTGCAGGCGCAGGAGCGTGCTCGCGAGCTGGCTGATTCCATTTACATCTGCGATGTCAACGAACGCTATACGGATGTCCTCCGCTATGCCGAGGAGGCTTTGCGGGTGATCAGCGAGGAACATACACGCCAATACGATTCCCTGCCCACACGACTGACGTTGAACGACAAAGGCGGAGAACCTGCTGAACTGCAATGGTGGAAACATCAGCAACAGACGGATTACGACCTCATGCTCTTCATTCGCAACGAAGTGGCTGTGGCAGCCTTAGCGCTTCACGACTGGCCGCTCTATCGCTATAACAACCGTATTTACAGCCAGCTCTACAAGCTGACCAACCAGGACACAACGCTTGAAGCGTTCTGCCAACAGACACAGCGCTCCCAACAGCTGCAGCGCTGGGGACTGGCAGCAATCGTAGCGCTGTTGCTGTTCGGTGCCGTGGCGGCATACGTGTTCTATTTCCTGCCGCGTGTGCGTTTCCGCCGCAGGATGGCAGCTATGAACGCTCAACGCCTGCGCAACTTGCGGGAGACGCAGGACGCGGAGCGCGAGCGACAACAGACGGACTTCGAGCTGGCTGAGGATGAGCATCGCCGTAGGCTCTACGAGGAGGAACGCCTCCACGTGCAGAACCAGATTATCGACAACTGCCTCTCGACCATCAAGCACGAGACGATGTACTATCCCGGACGTATCCAGCAGTTAGTGCTCCGAGGCGGTGACTTGACCACCCTCAGCGAGACCGTTGCTTATTATAAAGAAGTGTATTCGCTCCTCAGCGCGCAGGCCGCTCAGCAGGCCGAGATGATGAACTTCCGTCGCAGGACGCTGACGGCCCAACCGCTGCTCGCGTCGCTGGAGAAGCGTATGCCGGTGCTGGTGCGCCGCAATGGCGTGGAGGCAACGCTCGCCATAGACAACCAGCTCGGCGACAGAACATTCTACGGAGATCCGGATTTGCTGCGAATGCTGTTTGAGACATTGGTAGAGGGAGAACTGGCGCTGTTTGCTGAGCCGGGGATGCAGGCGGAAGAACCCATACAGCTGACGCTGAGCATTGTGGCTGACGGGCGTTTCGCACGCTTTACAATCACGAACCCTTCCGTCCAACTCTCGGACGACCAACTGCAGAACTTGTTTATGCCTCATGTTGGCGGTATTCCGTGGCTGATTAGCAAGCAGATTATCCGCGAACACGACACCTTCCTTGGCCACCCCGGCTGCCGCATCTGCGTGGAGAGAATGGGGGAGGGGCACCTCTTATGGTGTACACTACCACTCATAAAAATTGATAATTGAGAATTGAAAATTGACAAAAATATGAAACCATTTAAAATCATTATCGTAGAGGATGTGAAACTTGAGCTGAAAGGCACGGAGGAGATTTTCCGTTCCGATATCCCTGAAGCTCAGATTCTCGGCACAGCGATGAACGAGGGCGAACTGTGGGCGCTCATGCGTCAGGAGCTGCCCGACCTGTTGCTGCTGGATCTCGGCCTAGGCGGCTCAACCACCGTAGGCGTGGATATATGCCGACAGGTGCACGCTCAATATCCGCAGGTGAAAGTACTCATTTTCACAGGCGAAATCCTCAATGAGCGACTGTGGGTGGATGTACTGCAGGCGGGCGCTGACGGCATTATCCTGAAGACGGGAGAACTGCTCACACGCAATGACATTCGCCTCGTCATGGACGGACGACGGCTGGTGTTCAACGAGCCCATGCTCGAGAAGAGTGTCGAACGCTTCAAGCAGAGCGTGAACAGCGACACACGTCGCACCGATGCCTTCATCGACTATGATATCGATGAGTACGACGAACGTTTCCTGC
>JAEEGL012910290.1_pt1 | contig 12192 bp, 9 predicted proteins | sample 9134231 | NCBI WGS metagenome assembly JAEEGL01 (sample SAMN16246548, study PRJNA631951) | gut metagenome | biome: gut microbiome; feature: rumen; material: fiber-attached | host: Bos | place: Iran: Karaj | collected 2018-10
ATCCTCCTTCGCCTTGCGGATCGCTTCCTCCTTCACCTGCACGGCCATCGCCAGCACTTCCCGGAAGCTCTGCTCATTCTCCGCGCTGACCGCCGCAGGTTCCTGGGAAACAGGGCGGACAGCGGATGTCTTCTGCTTCAGGTCCATGATCTCGCTTTCCATCCGCTCCATCTCATCGCAGATGTCATCGAGGAAATCATCCACTTCCTTCGGGTTATAACCTTTGTTTGCGAAGGAGAACTCCTTGCGGGAAATTTCTTCTACAGTTACTCTGGGCATATTTCTGGTCTCCTTTCAAATTCCGTCCGGCTCAATACCCGTATCCGCCGAAACTCGCGTAGGATCCGGCAGCGACCGGCATGGTGCCTGTATAGGGGTTATAATTATCCAGCTGTCCGCTGCGGGCGGCATTCCATTCCGCCGCGTTGCGGCCGCTGCGGCGTTCGCGCTGGTACGGAACGCTTTCCGCTGCAGGCGCTGTATAGACCGGCGGGACCGCTTCCGTCCGGACAGGGATCTCCTCGGGAAGGATTTTCACACCCTGCGGGGCGATCAGCACCAGCCGTGCACCCTGAATCATCCGTACGGTGCAGCCCAGTGTGAAAGCGGCGCCGGCCAGCATATCCTGGCAGCGCATGCTTTCGCTCTCATTGGCGATCGCGTCCAGCGCCACAATCAGGGTTTCGCCGTTCTTCATGCATTCGATCGCTTCATAGCAGCTTTTCAGCCCCGTCATGGTCAGGATGTGCTCCACATGGTTGAAAGGCGCTGCGCCGGCATCCGGTGCATAGCCCGGCATATAGGAAATATTGCTGCGCGGTACGGCTTCCTCCCGCGGGGGGAACCATCCCCGGCGGGGACGTTCAGCGCCCTGGACGTTACCCCGTCCTGCCTTCCCGGCATCGTTCCCGCCGGACATGGGTGTATAAGCTGTTTGCTGAGCGTAATTCTGCTGTGTGAAGAGCGGCTGCTGGCCGAAACTCTGCTGCTGGCTGAACCCCTGCTGATTATACGGCTGACCGTAATTCTGCCGGTCGAACCCCTGCGGATCGTACTGCTGCTGTCCGTAGTACTGCTGATAACCCTGCTGGCCGTAATCCTGCTGTACGAAGCCCTGCTGGGCATACGGCGGGTTCCGGAATTCGCCGGGCTGGGCATACTGCCCCTGTCCGTTATTCTCGAGGCCGAACCCTGTGTCATAGGCGGAAGGCGGATTCATGCCTGTAAAACCTGTGTGGATATAGGTCAGCGGCTGGTCTTCCTGTTCACGGATCTCTGCCTGGGTCTTCTTGCGGATGGGACGGTAGCAGCTCGTCCCGCCGTCAGGCCGGCGGCTGGCATCCGCCTCTCCCCTTGAAAAACTCTTCAGCAGCTTATTCTTCAGGTCATTCAGCCTCATGCTCGTTTGCTCTCCTTTATCTGCTTCAGTGATGTTCCTGTCCGTATGCCCTCGGTCCGAAGATGGCGCTTCCCACACGGACCACGGTAGCGCCGTGCCGGGCCGCAAGGCGGTAGTCGCCGGACATGCCCATGCTCAGCTCTTCTATTTCCGTACCCGGAACCGCCGCGTCGCGCATCCGCTCAAACAGCGTGCGCATCTTCGCGAACAGTCCGTCCAGGTACGCTTCGTCCTCCGTCAGCGGCATCACGGTCATCAGGCCCTTCACCCGGATGCCTTCCAGCGGAGCAATGGTCCGGAGAAAGGATTCGGTTTCCCCGAAAGGAACGCCGCCCTTCTGTTCCTCTCCGGCAATGCTGATCTCCGCCAGGATGTCCATCCGTTTTCCGGCGCCTGCCGCGCGGAGACTGATCTCCTCCGCCAGCGGCACACTGTCCACCGACTGGATCATGCTGACGTCGGAAATGATCTGCCGTACCTTGTTGCGCTGCAGCCGGCCGATCAGGTGAATCCGGAAAGCGCCGCTGAGTTCCGGCAGCTTGCTCCTGAGCTCCTGCACCCGGTTTTCGCCGATCTCGGTGATCCCCATTTCCTTCAGGGGCAGGATTTCCTCCGGGGAATGCGTCTTTGTGACAGCCATCAGCCTCGGTACGGGATACCGTCCCTCCGAAGCCTCCCGCAGTTCCCGGCGGATCCGTTCCACAGAAGCCTGCATCTGGTCCCGTGTCATTTTGATGTCCTTTCCGGATCAGAACAGCCGGACCGTCTGTCCTTCAAACAGGACGCCCTGCTGGATCGCCGCGATGAATACCACCCCGTCCCGCCTGTCCAGGATATTCACGGGAATAAACCATTCGTAATCCCCGTCAACCACCACAACGCCGGGCATATTGTCCTGCGTATAAATCGCGCGGGACGGAACGGACAGGCTGGAAACGCTGTCTCCCAGCACGCCGCTGCAGGTACGCACGTACAGCACCGGCTGTACATCATTTTCCACGCTCAGGCGGACCTCCAGCTCACCGCCGGTACGGGTGAAGCTCATTACCACGGCTTTGACGGTCGTCTCGGTGAAGTTCTCAAGCTTCAGGTCATAAACGGCGCCTTCCACCGGATTCCACCCGTTATCTTTGATCAGCATCAGGACGTTCCAGCGTCCGTCCTTCACCATGCGGTAGATCGTGGTTTTGCCCTTGGCCAGCTCAGCGTCTTTCGGTTTTTGGCCGTTGATCATCGCCCGTACTTCAGCGGGAGTGAACTCGTCGTAGTTTCTGGTTGTCAGGCCGTATTCATACCCGTCGGAGTAAAAGCTTACAACCGCCTTTTCCCCTGTGGCTGTATACTGCTTCGTCCAGCTGCTGATACGCTGGAGCTGGCTCTGTTCGTCGTCGTACAGGCGTGTCATACGCTGATCATTGGCATACTTTTCCCGCAGGTAGCTCTGCCTGGCAATGATCGCGTCCTGCAGGTATTTTTCCTGGTTGGCCATGTTGCCGCGCGCCCCGGCGATGATCTCCCGGATTTCCCGCGCGCGCGTCATGACTTCGGATTCCAGCTTTTCCATCCACGCGTCCGTTGTGATCTGGGATTTCAGAAGCTTCATCTGATATTCCTTGATCTGGTCGCGGTACTCCTGAAGCGCGGTCATTTCCCTGGTGGAAAAACCGGATGCGTAAACGTTGCAGATCGTCGCGCCGCGGTATACAACGGAACCTTCTTCCGCCACATACTCGACGCTGCTCAGCCCCTCCGCGTCGAAAGGGGCTTCATCCCGGACGATCAGGCAGTCCCCCGCGTAGCGGGCGCCGATTGTATCCGCCGTAATCACCGCAAAACGGGCGGGTTCGGGCGTCAGCGTCGTGATCAGGTACCATGCGGCAAACGCGAGCGTCAGTACGATCAGCATGATCTGCGGAACGCTCAGCCGCTTCCTGTCCCGCGTATCCTGCGGCGGCACCGCCGGCTGCGGAGGGTTCATCTGATACACCCCCGGCCTCCCCCTTTCCCGGAATTCTCAATATATTATGATAGCATAATCAACCCCTGTTTTGCAAATCTGATGACAGCCATTCCGCAGGCCTCACGATCGCTTCAGCGGGCTCGCCGTCCGTCACCTGCAGGGTCATCAGGCTCTTCTCACCGCTGATGCGCTTTTTTGCGGGGGACACCGTCGCCATCACAAAAGCCATGCCTGCCACCGTCACGTTAAATTCCCGCATCAGCTCGACCATGCCTTTCGCCGTGCCGCCTCCCTTAAGGAAATCGTCCACGATCAGGGCGCGCTGGTTTTCCTTCACCGCGCGGCGGCTCAGGCTCATCGTCTCGATCGATCCGCTGCCGGAAACATAGTTGATATTCACGGCGGAACCCTCATAGACCTTGGAGGAATGCCGCGCGATCACCAGCGGGATGCCCAGGGCGTTGGCCGTCGCAAAAGCGACCGGGATACCTTTGGTCTCCATCGTCAGCACAAAGTCCGGCTCGCATTCCGCGTACTCGGACGCGATAATCTCGCCCATCCTGTTCACGATGTCAGGCGTGCTCAGGATATCGCTGTAGTACAGGAAACCGCCGGGCAGCACGCGCTCCGTTCCGCTCAGCCTGCTGCACAGTTCCCTGATCGTCTCCCGCGCTTTTTCCCTGCTCACAGCCGGGCTGTACCGCACACCGCCTGCCGCGCCGGTTACGGTCTCAATCCTGCCGATTTCAAACGTGTCGCAGACTTCGCGGAGCAGATCCACATCCTCGCTCATGGTGGATTTTGCACTTCCGAACATATCACAGAAGCTGTTCAGCGTAAAAATCCTGTTCGGCGCGCCGCTCAGTATTTTCATCATAACGCTCATGCGTTCGTTTCTGCGGATCTTGTCCATGGATGATCGACTCCTTACTGCTTATTCAAATAATGATCATAGCACAATTTCCGAATATTGAAAAGATTTTTCTCGTATATTGTTCGTCTTTTTCAAGATCCGGCCCGTCTGAAAAAAATGAACGTCCGGAATCCCGCCTCGTTCCGCCGCAAAAAAAGGCTCCGGAGTATCTCCGGAGCCCTGAAGGCCGTAATGCTGCCGGCCGCGGATTTCGCGCCGGTCACTGTTCCTCGGTGAACGGTCTGATCTCTTTCAGCAGTTCTTCGCAGTCGTCGCTGTAAATCTCAAGCGTAATCGGGCGGCTCAGATCCAGCGAAAAGATCCCCAGGATCGATTTCGCGTCCACCACATGGCGCCCGGCACGCAAATCCATTTCAAACGGATAGCGCGACACAACGTTGACGAACTTGTTGACATTTTCAACCAGGCTCAGACGAATCATGACGGATTTCACGGCAAAGCACCTCCTTGCGTATCACTTTCCGCTGCCGCGGAACCGGACATATCATACAGGATTCCGGAATCGGTTTCAATCGATGATCCGGTGGATGTTACACCCGATCGGACATCCCCGCGGCATTTCTGCCGCTCAGTCCGCAGCGGGGATATCCAGCATCAGGGTATTCCTGTCCGCGTTCCATTCGGCGCTTCCGCCCAAAGCTTTCGCCAGAAACACTGCATCGATGAAATTGCCGTTTCCGAATTCAAAGTCTCCGGGTTCGACAGCGATCTCCGCGGCATCCAGCGTCGCCACGATTCCGGCGTCCTCATTGAGCAGGGCCAGGGTATGCCCTTCCGCCTCAAGGATTACGCTGTCTCCCTCGTCTGTCAGCACCCAGTGCTTCAGGCATGCAGCCAGATCGTCCAGGCTGACCCGGACCTTTCCGTCCCGGATCTGCAGGCGCGGCATGTTCGTTCCCATTCCGCCGTCCCAGTCCAGCGGCTGTTCGCTTCCGTTCAGGATAATGGTTCCCGGCGCGTCCGTGAACTGCAGAGAATCCGGATCGATTTCTTCAATATGCAGCGTCGGCTCGGCCACCGGCGCGTCTGTCGCCGGCACGCTGGTCACCGGCGCGCCGGTGGAACGCACAGGCGTCGGCTCCGCTGTCGGCGTTTCAGCAGGTTCCTGTGTGGGTTCCGGCGTCGGTGCTTCCGTGGGTTCTGCTGTCGGCTCCGCTGTCGGCGCTTCCGTGGGGTCTGCTGTCGGCTCCGCTGTCGGCGCTTCCGTGGGTTCTTCCGTCGGGATCTCCTCCGGTTCCGGCGTATCCGTCGGCGCGGGTGTGTCCGTCGGCGCAGGCGTATCCGTAGGTGCGGGTGTGTCCGTCGGCGCGGGTGTGTCCGTCGGCGCAGGCGTATCCGTAGGTGCGGGTGTGTCCGTCGGCGCGGGTGTGGGAGATGGGGTCGGATACGCGTTGACATCCGGATTCTCAAACAGATAGGTCTGCGTCCGTTTTCCGGCAATACCGTCCTGCGTCAGTCCGTTATAGTACTGGAAAAGCTTCACAGCGTTATATGTCTGCGCTCCGTAGGCGCCGTCCGCCGCGCCTTTCTTCAGGAAGCCGAGTTCGATCAGCCGCTCCTGCAGTTTCCTGACTTCCTTGCCCTTGTCGCCCTTTGCCAGGTTGTGATATTTCTTGTTCGGCGTGATCTGCGGAACAGGAGGAGGCGTTACGCTGGGGCCGGCAGGCGTCGCGGTAACAACAGGCGTACCGGTAGGCGCAGGCGTCTCCGCTCCGATCTCCTGGACATAGGCCGTCGGTGTCGGCACCGGGGTTTCCACAGGCGCTTCTGTGCTCTGCACGGACAGCGAAAATGCCGCCGCCATATAGATGAGCAGGATCTTCATGTAATTCATACGCGCCACTTCCCCCGTTCAGAATGTACAGAATATTATATCAAACCGCTTCCTGAAAGACAATCCTTATTTGCTGCCCACAGCCCTTGTGAACGCCAGTACTGTGATATCCTCCGCCCCGCCCTCACGCAGCGCCGCGGCGCATCGCCGGGCAGTGGTTCCCGTGGTAAGCACGTCATCGATCAGCAGTACGGGAAAGGAAATCCGTCCTGCCGGGCGGAATGCTCCGGCAAGATTGGCTTCCCGTTCTTTCCGGCCCAGCGTCGCCTGCGGTCTGTCTTTTGTTTCAACCCTTGTCAGCAAAGCCCGGCAGGGCAGACGGAGCCGTTCCGCTGCAGCTTCCGCAAGCTGCCGCCCGTGATCGATGCAGCGTTCCATGCGCCTGCTTTCCGGCATGGGGACCCAGGTCACCACCGTCCCGGGAGCGAATGTGACAAATTCCGGAACCGGCAGAATCAGATCCGCCAGTTCGTCCGCAATGCACTTTTCCGCGCTGTGCTTGAGCCGGAGCACCAGCTGTCTGGCGACTCCGGTATGCAGCCGCAGCGTATAGGCAGCCAGATCCGGTTCCAGGTCCTCCCGGTCCCACGCAAAAGCTGTTCCGTCTGCCCGCAGTCTGTTTTCGCACGCCGCGCACAGCAGCCCGCCCTCCGAAATGCGGCCGCAGGCGCGGCAGACCGCGTGTTCCGGAAACACGGTTTCCATCAGGAATTCCTTCACCCGCGGCAAAAAGGAAAACCACCCGCCGTACAGCCTGTCTCTGTTCATGTGCCCCGCACCTCCGCTCCGCGGCTTGCTCCGTATCTTCGTCCGTATCCGCTGTCCGCCGGCCGCGGACGGAAAACGCAGCTAAAAATCGAAAATTCCGCCTTCCAGCGCGCTTCGGGCTGCCAGGATGTATTTGCCGGTATCCAGCGGATCGACCCCGCGCCGCCGCGCAGCTGTCCCGATCCCCGGCGGGCAGTCCCGGTAACCGCACAGCCGGGCGCTCATGCCTCCCCGTCCGCCTGTCACCTGCGCCAGCCGGGTCGGATAATCCATGCACTCGGACGCCGGCACCCGGGCAACGACCGCCGCGTGATCCTCCTCATTCCGGACCGCGGTTACTTCTCCCCGCATGGCATGGATATCGCTCATGATCTTTCCTGTATATTCCGCCGGTACGCGAAGGCGTACTTCCAGCACAGGCTCCAGCAGCACGCTGCCGCCGCGCCGCAGGCCGTCCTGTACAGCCCATGGCGTTGCCACGATAAAGTCCAGGGGATGCGTATGGACCGGATGGTAATTGCCTTCCGTCAGCGTAATGTCCACATCCGTGACCTGCCATCCAAGCCGGCCCTGCGCCAGCGCCAGCGGTACAGCCTGCTCCACCTGATGCTGGTAACGCGGCAGAATATCGCGCGCCGAAACTTCTGAACGGTAGCGCACACCGCTTCCCCTGGCGCCGGGACGGATCAGGAACTTCAGAACTGCCCAGCACGGTTTGGGCATCGTATACGCGCAGAATCCCTCCGCCTCGCGGGCAATGGTTTCCCGGTAAATCACCGTCGGATCCGTAAAGCGCGCATCCAGGCCGAACCGGGTCTTCAGCGCATCCTGGAGAACTTCCAGCTGAACAGTGCCCATCGCGTCGATATGCAGTTCTCCTGTATCCCGGACAAAACGGGTCTGCAGCAGCGGGTCTTCGTCTGTCATACTCCGGCATGCGTCCGCCAGTTCCTTCTGTTTCTGCGGATCCTCCGCCTGCACGCGCACCGTGGTCAGCGGAATCCGGAGTGCGCCCATCTGAACCTTCCGGGGAAGCAGGGAAGCGTCTCCAAGAATCTGTCCCGCTTTCACCCGGCCCAAACCGTAAACGATTCCGATTTCCCCCGCGCGCAGGCAGCCTGCGTCGCTCCCGTCCACGCCGCGGATCTGGCTGATTTTGCTTTGTACAGTCCCCTTTTCCCCTGTCAGCGGATCAATACGCCCCGGTATTGAAACCGTGTCCCTGTTTTCCAGCTTTCCGCCGTATATGCGGACCCAGGCGCCGCGGCCCAGCGTCCGGTCATGTTCCACCGCGAAAACCACCCCGCACAGGTTTTCCCGGGAATCGTCCGGCGGCGGAAGATAGTCCAGGATGCCGTCCAGCACGGCCCCGATGCCCAGGCCCCGCAGGGCTGAACCCGTCAGCACCGGATAGAAAGCACCTTTCCTGGCAAGCGGGAGCATCCGCCGGGAAATTTCCTCCGCCGGAATCTCTTCCCCGGCAAGATACCGTTCCAGGAGTTCGTCGTCCGTTTCGCAAACCATCTCAGCCAGCCGGTTCTGATCGGAAGGGAAAACAGCTTTGCCTGTAACCCGTCGGCGGATCTGTTCCAGGACCCGGAGCGCGTCGGCTCCTTCGCGGTCCATTTTGTTGATAAAAAAGAACAGCGGAATATCCTGTGCCCGCAACGCCTCAAAAAGCAGTTCTGTCTGGGGCTGCACGCCCTCCGCGCCGCTGACAACGATCACAGCGCCGTCCAGCGCCCAGAGGGAACGCTCGATCTCCGCGGAAAAATCCGTGTGTCCGGGGGTATCGATCAGATTTATTTCTTCTCCCCGCCAGCGAAGGCGCACGCACGTTGCCCGGACCGAGATTCCCCGCCGCCGCTCAACAGGCAGGCTGTCCGTATGGGCAGTGCCGCTGTCCACGCTTCCCGCGCTGCGGATCATGCCCGCTTTCAGCAGCAGCTGCTCGGAAAGCGTTGTCTTCCCGGCGTCCACGTGTGCAAAAATGCCGATATTGCGCATGGCTGTGCCCTCATGCCTTTCCGGTGATATAATCCGTGTCTTCCGGCCCGGTTTCCCGTATGCTCAGCTGTCGCCCGCGTTCTCTGTCTCCTGCAGGCGCAGGGTCAGTGTGGTATAGCGTCTGGCGACATGGTCGTTCTCCACCATGCGGCGGATGATGTCCTCATTCCCGACCAGCACGACAAGGGACCGCGCCCGGGTCATCGCGGTGTACAGCAGGTTGCGCGTCAGCAGCATCGGCGGTCCGCCGATCACAGGCATGACCACCACCGGGAACTCGCTGCCCTGGGACTTATGGACAGAGAGGCAGTAGGCCGGTTCCAGCGAATCGAGGTCCGCGGATTCGTATACAACTTCCTTTTCCTCGTCAAAGAGCACCGTCAGGGTTGTGTTCTCCGGATCCATATCCGTAATGAACCCGACATCGCCGTTGAATATTCCCTGTCCTTCCTCGGTGCCGCCGGGCGTCTCCCTCGTCCACTCGATCCGGTAATCGTTCTTCGTCTGGATCACCTTGTCGCCCACGCGGAACAGGGTCTCACCCCAGGTCAGCTGCGGCTTGCGGGGAGACGGGGGATTCAGCGCCTCCTGCAGCAGAATATTCAGGGAGTTCACGCCGCATTCCCCCTTCCGGGCGGGTGCCAGCACCTGGATGTTGCGGACAGCCAGATCGGCCGCTTCCTCCGCGCTGTAGCCGAGATATGCGGGCAGCCTGCGGGTTACCAGCCCCAGCACGGACTTTGCCGTATCAGCATATGTCGCCCGGCGCTCAAAGAAGAAATCCGTGTCTTTTTCGTTCAGCAGGGGCATCTCTCCGCGGTTGATCAGGTGAGCGTTCATGACAATGCGGCTCGTCTCGCTCTGCCGGTAAATATCCGTCAGCCGGGCGCACGGCACCGCGCCGCTCGCCAGGATATCCCCCAGCACGTTCCCGGCGCCGACACTCGGCAGCTGATCCGCGTCCCCCACCAGGATCAGGCGGGTTCCCGGTTCGATAGCCCGCAGCAGCGAACGCATCAGCAGCAGATCGATCATCGAAGCCTCATCCGCGATAATGCAGTCCGCCTCCAGCGGATGCTCGTCGTTCCGGGCAAATACGCCTTCCTCCCCGCCGTATTCAAGCAGGCGGTGGATGGTCTTCGCCTCAGCGCCTGTCGCCTCCGTCATCCGCTTGGCCGCGCGGCCCGTCGGCGCGCAGAGCAGCACCTGGTTTTCTCCGGAAAGTAGTTCCAGGATACAGTTGATAATCGTCGTCTTGCCCGTGCCGGGGCCGCCGGTAATGACGAACACGCCGGTCTCAAGCGCACGGACGATGGCATCCCGCTGGTTCTGCGAGAAGCGGATGCCGCGGCGCTTCTCAAAGTCGGATACCGCCCGCACCGCGCCGGCATATTTGTCCGGCCGGATCGCGCACATCAGTTCGCGGATGCGCAGCGCAACCTCCTGCTCCGCCCGCCAGTAAGCCGGCAGGTAAATGCGGCGGCCGGCACCGTCCTCTCCCTCTTCGGCGATCAGGGCCGAGGACAGCAGCAGCGCTGTCAGTGCGCGGCTGCACAGCTCGCGCGGCACCTGCAGCAGGGAAGCGGAAGCGCTGCACAGCTCCCCTTCCGGCAGATAGACATGGCCGGCGGAAGCGGAGGATTCCCGCAGAATATATTTGATCGCGCAGCGGATCCGGCTGTCGCTGTCCGGAGCGGTGCCCAGGGCGATCCCGATCCGGTCCGCCGTCCGGAATCCCACGCCCTCCAGGTCGTCGCAAAGGCGGTAGGGATCCTGCCGGACGATCTCCGGCGCCTGGTCCCCGTAGAACTTGCTGATCCGGACAGCCAGCGCCGCGGGGATCCCGTAGGACTGCAGGAAGATCATGGCTTTCCTCGCACCCTGGTGTTCCTGAAAACTTTCGGAAATCATGGCCATGCGTTTCGCGCCGATCCCGGGGATCTCCGTCAGGCGTTCGGGATGCTCGGAAAGGACCGTCAGGGTCTCCTCCCCGAACTGCCGGACGATGAGTACGGCCGTTGCCGGTCCGATGCCGCGGATCATGCCGCTCCCGAGATACCGCTCGATGCCCAGCAGCGTCGTCGGTACCCGGATCTCGCAGGAAACGCACCTGAACTGTTTTCCGTAGGTCTTGTGCTCCGTCCAGTCCCCGGTGAACACCGCCTGCTCCCCGGGGCTCAGTTCCGGCAGCGTGCCGACCACCGTGAACTCATTCCTGCCGGCGCGTACGGACACGACAGACCAGCCGTTCTCCTCATTGCGGAAAACGGTCCCCAGAATTCCGGCCTCAAGCTTCTCCATCCGCGCCTCCGTTCTTTCGTCATTCATCCGCTTTGCTTTGAGACTATGATAAAAACCGCAGCCGTGCGTGTCAAGAGAACAAACGCGGCTGCCCTGTCCGCTCCGCCCCGCAGGCAGTACAGAAGAAATGCTTTTCAAATCCCCTGCCGCGCTGTATCATACATTTGTTTTTCCGATACAACTTTTCGGGAGGCTGCTGTATGAAACTGATCGTTCCGGAAAATTACAATCCCGTGCTGGACCTGCGGGACACGGAGATTGCCATCAAGCTGGTCAAGGACTTCTTTGAGACAGAGCTGGCCAAGGCGCTGAACCTGACCCGCGTCTCCGCGCCGATTATGGTAACGCCCGAATCCGGCCTGAATGATAACCTGAACGGTGTGGAACGTCCGGTATCCTTCGATATCAAGGAGACCGGGCAGACGGCGGAAATCGTGCATTCCCTGGCAAAGTGGAAGCGGCAGGCTCTGAAAACCTACGGTTTTTCCGTCGGCGAAGGACTGTACACCGATATGAATGCCATCCGCCGCGACGAGGAGACGGACAATATCCATTCCATTTTCGTCGACCAGTGGGACTGGGAGCGCATTATGGCGCCCCATGAACGGAACGAAACATTTCTGCGGTATATTGTCGATCGCATCTATATGACCCTGCGGAAGACCGAGGGCTTCGTCTGCGCCCACTACCCGCACATCCGGCCGGAGCTGCCGGACCATATCACCTATGTGACGACCCAGGAGCTGGAGGACCGGTATCCGGAGCTTTCCTCCAAAGAGCGGGAATACAAAGCCGCGAAGGAATACGGCGCCGTATTCCTGATGCAGGTCGGCGGCGCGCTGCGCAGCGGAAAAATCCATGACGGACGCGCTCCGGACTACGATGACTGGTCGCTCAACGGCGACATCCTGCTGTACGATCCGCTGCTGGATATCTCGCTGGAGGTTTCCTCCATGGGCATCCGGGTGGATCCGGAAACCCTGCGGAAG
>JAEEGL013144651.1_pt1 | contig 12192 bp, 8 predicted proteins | sample 9134231 | NCBI WGS metagenome assembly JAEEGL01 (sample SAMN16246548, study PRJNA631951) | gut metagenome | biome: gut microbiome; feature: rumen; material: fiber-attached | host: Bos | place: Iran: Karaj | collected 2018-10
ATCTGACCAAGCCCGACATACAGACGCAGTACGGGGAACTGAGCATAGAAGGGATGAGCTTTGTGCCGCCCATAATCTCCTCGGGGAAGAACATCATAGGCATAGTCACTGTCAACGGGAAAATGTCCGTGACGCTCCACACCTACGGCGACACCCTCAAGCTCGACGATCTGCTCAGGGGAATGTAACGGATACTCACAAATGAAAGTTACATTCTATGTGCACTTATACAAAGTTACATGAAAATGAAACACCGGCATTGACATGCCGGTGTTTTCTGTGGTATAATGATATAAGAGATCATACGGAGCTTTAATGCATTCAGGCTGTACATTTCGGGATGATTCACTGATCGCTGATCACAGAGAACTGTATCATTCCTTGTATGCGTCGAGCTCTTCCTGTACGATGCCGTAGTACTCCTCGCGCGCCTGTACCCAGTCCTCGAACTGTTCGTTGGCGATGCCCTCGTAGAGTATATTCATCAGGTCGTCGGACATGAGGGTGGATATGCCGTAGCCATAGTCATATGCCTGTATGAACTTGTCCTTGTCGTAGAAGTCCATTGCGATGTCGTACATCTCGGATGTCCAGCCGTCATTGTTGGCAAGATACTTTTCCTTGGTAGCTTCGGTGTACTTCTCGTTGTAGTTCACGGTGCGGTTGCAGTCGAGCCATGCCTTCACGCAGTCGCCGTTCTCTGAGCCCTTGACCCACATATAGCTGAATATCTTGTTGGAGACATAGTTCTTGTCGCTGTCGTCTGCCTTGGGGAAGGGGACTATCTGTATCTCATCCTCGGGCATGGACTTTGCGGCGCCGTTGTATGCCCATGTGCCCATTCCGTAGAAAAGGATGCTGTTGTCGAGGAATGCGGACTCGGGGCCTATCCAGCCGCGCTTGATTAGGTTATTGCGATATATGTCCTGGAGCACGTTCTGTGCCTTCTCTATCTTGTCGCTCCTGAGATTGTTGGTGAAGGTATTGCCGTCGTAGGTTATCATGGTATCGCCTGCGGTATATACAAACGCATTCGACCACCATCCGCCTATGCCGAAGCGCTCCTCCTCGGGGTGGTTCTCCACATAGGTTTTCATCATATCCACAAATTCAGACCATGTCCACTTGCCGTCAAGATAGAGCTGATAGGGGTCTTCAAAGCCCTCCTCCTCGACTGTGGTCTTATTGTACATGAGCACCTGTGTATCGTTGAAGGCGTAGCCGAGAGGCGCGATATAGTGCTCGCCCTTCCATATGAAGGAATCGGCGGTGTCCTTGACTGCAGCCCACTTGGGATCTTCCCAGTCAACGAGGGAGTCTATGGGCTGATACTGCCCCTTGGATATATCATAGGGGAAGGTGCGCCATTCATATACGAATATATCGGGAGAGGTGCCGCCGAGGATATTGGTGGCAAGGTCGTCAAAGCGCTTGTCGCTTGTGGTGGGCATATACTTTATCTTTGCGCCGTAGGTGTCCTCGAAGAGGGCGAGCTCGGGGCTTCTTTCGGGGGAGTCGTTGGTGGGGTTGAGGTCGTAGATGCCGAGCCATACGAGCTCCTTGCCATTGATATCCACGTCAAGGGTGTCATCCATATCCTCTACCTCTATGGAATCGCCTGTCCATTCGGTGGCTGCGGTGGTGGTGACTTCATTGACGGTCTCCTCGGGCTGCGATGACTGACAGCCTGCCAGAAGTACGCACAGCGCTGCCGTGCCTGCCATTGCCTTTCTTATACTTTTCATTTTCTCACTCTCCAAAGTCAGTAGGTGGGGCTGTGACTATGCCCGGACGGGACATGCCTCGTTCGTCACAGGCCGCTTATGATAACATGATTATATCATGATTTTTAACTGATGTCAATGGATTTTATAAGAAAATTTTCAATGTATACGATTACATATGTGCAAAATATACAAAATCGCAATGCATATAACGTGCGATATGTTGAATATTACAATTGTTAGAACATAAGCATAATTCATAAATTGTTAATTGATTTTATGTGCAGATGCATATATAATATTGTTAGAAATCAAACTGTTTGAAACCGAACGAAAGGGGATGCTTATGAACAGAGAGACGGCAGGGAGCTATATCATCAGACTGTCGCGCTCGCTGCGCAACGCTGTGAATGACGGTGTGAGCAAGCTCGGCGAGCAGGTCACCGGAGATCAGGGGCGCATACTCGGGTTCATCGCGGACAGGTCGGAGAATGGCTTTATCAGGCAGAAGGACATAGAGGAGAGGTTCGGCGTGAACCGCTCGTCTGTGACAAGTATGCTCAGCAGCCTTGAACGGGCAGGGTATATACTTCGCATAGCCGATCCTCACGATTCACGGTGCAAGCGTGTGATGCTGACCGAGAGGGGCAAAAGCACGGTGGATTCGATACATGCGATAATCGACAGCACGGACGAGAGGGCGACCGAGGGTATGACCGAGGATGAGGTGCGCACTTTGGTGATGCTCCTCAAGCGGGCATATGACAATCTGAAATAAGGAGAAGGTAACTTTGGAAAAGAAAAAGGGCATGGGATATGTCATGAAACGTCTCCTGTCATGTGTGGGCGAGTACAAGATATATGTGCTGCTCACGCCTGTATTCATGATAGGCGAGGTCGTTATGGAAGTGCTTATCCCGAGAGTCATGGCACAGATAATAGATGTGGGAATACCCACAGCAGACACAGAGTTCACCACGAAAATGGGCATCATGATGATACTCATGGCGGTATTCTCGCTGATAAGCGGGTCGCTGGGCGGCAGATTTGCTGCGGTGGCGGCTATGGGCTTTGCAAAGAATGTGAGGAACACGCTGTTCGGAAAGGTGCAGGATTTCTCCTTTGCGAATGTGGACAAGTTCTCCACCGCTTCACTGGTGACACGTCTGACCACCGACACGACCAATGTGCAGAACACCTTTATGATGCTCATACGCACGGCGGTAAGATCACCGTTCATGCTGGTGTGCGCACTCATCATGGCGATATCCATAAACCCAAAGCTGGCGATGGTGTTCCTTGTGGCTGTACCGGTGCTCGGCGGTGTGATGGCGTTCATTACGATCACGGCATATCCCCGCTTCGGTGCGATGCTCGAGAAATACGATGCGCTCAATTCGAGGGTGCAGGAAAATCTCATAGGCATCCGTGTGGTAAAGGCGTTCGTGCGCGAGAAATACGAGGGCGACAAGTTCGTAGCCTCGGCAGAGGATGTGCGTGCGGCTCAGGTATTCGCGGAGAAGATAGTAATACTCGGCATGCCTGCGATGCAGCTTTCCATGTACGGATGCATACTTGCGGTGCTGTTCTTCGGCGGGAACATGGTAGTGAGCGAGACTATGAAGATAGGCGAGCTGTCCAACTTCATAAGCTATATCACGCAGATACTCTTCTCGTTGATGATGCTCTCGATGCTGTTCGTCATGACGACGATATCCATCGCATCGGCAAAGAGAATAGTAGAGGTGCTCGATGAAGTGCCCGACATAAACGATGACAATGCGGATGCAAGCCTCGTTCCCGCAGACGGCTCCATCGACTTCGACCATGTATCGTTCAGCTACAGCGGCGATACGGACAATCCCACGATAAAGGACATAGACCTGCATATACGCTCGGGCGAGACAATCGGCATCATAGGCGGCACGGGCTCTGCCAAGACCACTCTCGTGCAGATGATACCGAGACTGTACGACACCATCAGCGGCACGGTCAAGGTAGGCGGCAGGGACGTAAAGGACTACACTCTCGACAACCTGCGCAACAATGTGGCTATGGTGCTGCAGAAGAACGTGCTCTTCTCGGGCACTATACGCGACAATCTCAAGTGGGGCAATGAAGATGCCACGGATGAGGAGATAATGGAGGCCTGCCGTCAGGCACAGGCGCATGACTTCATCATGAGCTTCCCCGACAAGTATGACACCGATCTCGGTCAGGGCGGCGTGAACGTATCGGGCGGTCAGAAGCAGAGACTGTGCATAGCCCGTGCGCTGCTCAAGAAGCCTAAGATTATCATACTCGATGATTCCACATCCGCGGTCGATACTGCGACCGATGCTAAGATACGCGATGCATTCGCGGAGCATCTGTCGGACACCACCGCCATCATAATCGCACAGAGGATATCCTCCGTGCAGCACGCTGACAGGATCATCGTGCTCGACGACGGCAGGGTGGATGCATTCGACACGCATGAGAACCTTTTGAAGAACAACGAGATATACCGCGAGGTATATGAGTCACAGCAGAAGGGAGGGGACGAGTAATGCCAAGAGGTCCGTTAAAGCCCGGTCAGAAGCCGAAGAACGCATTCGGCACATTCAAGAGGATACTCGGATATGCGAAGGAATACAATGTATTCTTCGCTGTGGTGGTAGTGCTCATCATCTTCTCATCCCTTGCGGGAGTAATAGGTACGTCCTATCTCAAGAAGGTGATAGACGGATACATCGCGCCTATGATACAGGACAAGCAGAACAAGGCGCTGTATACCGGATTCATAAGCTGTCTGATGCAGATGGCTGTGATATACCTCATAGGTGCGGCATCGGCATTTGCATATCAGAGGATAATGCTGTTCGTCTCCGCAAAGATACTTTACCGCATCAGGACAGACCTTTTCCTGCACATGGAGACACTGCCTATAAAGTACTTTGACACCAACACCCACGGCGACCTCATGAGCCGCTACACAAACGATATCGACACCATAAGAGAGCTGCTGTCAAACTCCGTATCGAGCTTCATATCCTCGCTCATCACGGTAGTAAGCGTATTTGCCATGATGGTATGGTTCTCATGGCAGCTCACCCTCGTCACATTGGTGATGTTGCTCGTAGTGCTCGGCACTACGGGATTCATCGCCGGCAACGGCGGCAAGTTCTTCTCCAAGCAGCAGGCAGCTCTGGGTGCTGTGAACGGCTACATCGAGGAGATGATAGACGGTCAGAAGGTGGTAAAGGTATTCGTACATGAGGACACGGCAAAGAAGGAATTTGCAGAGCTCAACGAGACCCTGTGCAAGGCTGCCACGAGTGCCAATACATTCACCAATATCATGGGGCCTGTGACCAATAACATGGGTCATATCCAGTATGCGATCACAGCCGTATTCGGCGGCATACTCGCCATATCCGGAGCGGTAGGCTTCTCGGGGCCTGTTACTGTGGGCGTGGTAATATCCTTCCTGCAGTTTACGAGGAATTTCACGATGCCGCTGTCTCAGGTGGCACAGCTTGCAAATACCGTAATGTCGGCGCTTGCGGGTGCTGAGAGAGTGTTTGCGGTGATCGATGAGCCCTCCGAGGTGGACAACGGCTATGTTACGCTTGTCAACGCACATATCGACAGCCAGGGCAATGTGACCGAGACCGAAGAGCACACCGGTCACTGGGCATGGAGACATCCCCATCAGGCAGACGGCACAGTCACCTATACTCCTGTGAGAGGTCAGGTGGAGTTCGACGATGTGACCTTCGGATATGATGAAAAGAAGACGGTGCTCCACGATGTATCCCTGTGGGCAAAGCCCGGTCAGAAGATAGCATTCGTCGGCTCGACCGGTGCGGGCAAGACCACCATAACAAATCTTATCAACCGCTTCTACGATGTGCCCGACGGCAAGATACGCTATGACGGCATAAACATCAACAAGATAAAGAAGGACGACCTGCGCCGCTCGCTGTCTATGGTGCTGCAGGACACGCATCTTTTCACGGGCACCGTGATGGACAATATCCGCTACGGCAAGCTCGATGCCACCGATGAGGAATGCATCGCGGCGGCACAGCTCGCAAATGCCGACAGTTTCATACGGCATCTGCCCGAAGGCTACGACACGATGCTGTACAACGACGGCTCCAATCTCTCCCAGGGGCAGAGACAGCTTATCGCCATTGCCCGTGCGGCTGTTGCAGACCCGCCCGTGCTGATACTCGATGAGGCTACATCCTCGATAGATACGAGAACCGAGGCACTTATCGAAAAGGGCATGGACAGCCTTATGGAGGACAGGACGACATTCGTTATCGCACACCGACTTTCTACGGTGCGAAACTCCAATGCGATCATGGTGCTTGAACAGGGCAGGATAATCGAGAGAGGCGACCATGAACAGCTCATCGCACAGAAGGGCAAATACTACCAGCTCTACACAGGTATGTTTGAACTCAGCTAAGCGGTCGGTGACCGCTGCCGGTTCGCTGAGATATACCTTCGATCGGCAGTATTGGCGACTCGGTCACTTTGAATTGAACAATAGATAAAGATAGCGGACGGAGTCCACGGTCAGTTCGTTGAGATATACCTTACGGCGGTATTATTGGCGGCTCGGTCACTTTGAATTGAACAATAGATAAAGATAGCGGACGGTGACCTCTGCCGGTTCGCTGAGATATGCCTTCGATCGCTATTATCAGCGGCTCGGTTACTTCCATCCGCAGAAAATTCGCACTTGTCGGGAAAACTCTTGACAAGTGCGATTCTTTATGATATAATATAAACAGATTTATATAAATGAGTTTATATTATAGGAGGGCATATGGCACGAAAGGTCAGCATATCAAGGGATATGATACTTGAAGCGGCGCTCGGCATGCTTATCAGAGACGGCTACTCATCCATAAACATCAAGGCTCTGGCGGAGGCGGTGGGCTGTTCTACGCAGCCTATCGCATGGCACTTCGAGAACATGGAGGGGCTGAGACGGGCTCTTGCCGTATATGCACGGGAGTATGCGGGGAAGAAGGCTGTGCCCGATGCGGACAATGCGGTGGATGCATTTGAGAGAATGGGCAGGGCATATATCTCAATGGCAAAGAACGAGCCAAATCTGTTCAGGTTCCTGTATCTCGGTGAGAGCCGCATCAGCAGGCCGTTCGGGCTTGAGGGGCTCGATATCCGGGGCGACGATATCACCACGGGTGATGCGGATATGGCGGCGGGGATAGCGCGTCAGACGGGGCTTTCCTATGAGAGGGCGCAGGAATGCATCAGGAACACCATAGTATACGCACACGGTATCGCTGTCATGATCGCCACGGGAGTCCTCGACATATCCGAGGACAATGCGATGAAGATGGTGAAACACGCATCGGAATGCTTTGTATCGGGAGGTAAATATGAAAGATAAAGTAAAGCTTCAATATCTTCTGCCCATCAGGTGTGTCATATTCCTGCTTTTCTATGCGTTCAAGGCACTGCGCGGGAATAATGACATAAGCAGCTGGTCGGTGATCGCATCTGTGACAAATATCTTCACCGTGTATATCATAATATCGGCGGCAAAGCCGCGGGGCATGTCCTATGCACAGCTCATAAACTACCGCAAGGGGCAGTTCAGGGCGAAGGACATACTAATTATCATAGGTCTTGCGGCTGTGGGCATGGGCGGGATGTATCTGTCGGGGCTCCTGTGCTACGGGACGATAATGCCGGAGGCAGCCATTCGGCTCATGGCGCCTATACCGCCGTTCTTTGCGATAACGAACCTGCTTGTGCTCCCTGTGACTGCGGCGCTTGCAGAGGATGGACTGTATCTCGGTTGCGGTGTGGGGCAGATAAAGAACAAATATGCGGCGCTGATCATACCCACATTATTATATGCACTGCAGCACTGCTTCATACCGACCATTTTTGATGTGCGGTATATGCTGTACAGGTTCCTTTCGTTCCTGCCGCTGACGGTGATATTCTGTGTATACTACCAAAAGAAGCGCGATCCGCTGCCCGCAATGATAAGCCACGGACTGCTCGACCTTGCTACTTCATCGACCATACTTGCAATGTCCGTGATACCGGGTCTGTATGAGCAGGCGCTAGGTCAGGGCTGATACATACAGTTTCGGCAGGGATAGTGAACGGCACCGTGATATGACGCAGCGGCTTCCAAGCTGCGAACAGGCATCACAACGTCAATTTCCTGCATCGCTCCTTTGAATAGGACACTTCATCGTGCGGCACCTGTGAATATGCACTTGACAGAAACGGAACATATATGTTACAATGCATACAGGGCAATGCTCTCTGACGGGAACTGCCGTGAGATATACTTATCGGGTACAGGCGTACCGTGAGTAAATGACGAACTGACATTACAAAGGAGGAGACAATGGGCATACGATGGGGAGTCATGGGTACTGCAGGCATAGCAGCAGGCTGCACGATACCCGGAATGAAGCAGGCAAAGGACTGCGAGCTGTACGCGATAGCAGGCAGAAGCATGGCAAAGGCGCTTTCCTTCAAGGAAAGGTTCGGCTTTGAAAAGGCATATGAGGGCTACGATGCACTGCTCGAAGACCCGATGGTGGATGCGGTATACATCCCCCTGCCGAACAATATACACTGCGAATGGGTTATAAAGGCACTGAACGCTCACAAGCACGTCCTGTGCGAAAAGCCTATGGCTATGAACGAGGGCGAGATGCGCAGGATGTTTGAAGCCGCAAGGGAAAACGGCGTGATACTCATGGAAGCGTATGCGTATCTGCACAGTCCGTATATCAGTGCGCTAAAGCGCATAATAGCGAGCGGCGAGATAGGCAGAGTGGACTATGTGGACACCGCATTCCTCACTCAGGGCTATTCCGAGGATTTCAGGCTTCACAAGGAGCTCGGCGGTGGCGGCATATACGATATAGGCTGCTACTGCACGACTATGATACTCTCGCTCATAGATGCGCCCATCGACTATATCAGGGCAGATGCGGAGCTCGACAGCACAGGCGTTGACCATATGGCATCGGTGCTCATAGGCTTTGAGGGCGGCGTGAGGGCATCCTTCAACGCGGGCATGATGCTCGGTACGGATACCTGCGACAGATACGACAGACTGTTCATACACGGCTCTAACGGATATATCCGTTCGGATGCGGAGTACAATCAGTCGGGCGAGATGGAGATCATCATCACCTCAAAGCAGGGCGGCGACAGGGTGTCACGCATAGAGAAGGTATGTGCAGGCTCTAACTATGCCCTTGAGATAGAGCAGATGAACGCATGCATCAGGGGAGAGGCGGAACCGCTCATCTCCGAGAACTTCTCCATAAAGAACATGAGACTACTCGACCGTATACTCGATGCAGTGGGATATACCGGTGCAAGGCGCGGATTCGTCCTTGACAACGGCGCTGTCATACCCGCAGTGGGCTTCGGCTCATATCTCTCCACAGAGGGCGGTGCGAATGTCATAAAGGATGCCCTCGATGCGGGCTACCGATATATTGATACCGCAAGCTTCTACAACAATGAGGAGCAGATAGGCAAGGCGATAGCGGAGTATGGCATACCCAGGGAGGAGATATTCCTTTGCAGCAAGGTATGGCAGACGGAGCTCGGCACCGAGAAGACACGTGCATCCTTCGAGGAGTCCTGCCGCAGACTTGGCACGAACTATCTTGATATGTTTTTGATACACTGGCCAAAGTACGGCAATGATCCCGACTGGCTCGAGAAGGCAAGGCAGGCATGGGCTGTGATGGAGGATCTCTACGACGAGGGACGCATAAAGGTCATAGGCCTTTCAAACTTCCTCCCCCATCATATCAAGCCGCTGCTCGAGACCGCACGCATACGCCCGATGGTCGATCAGCTCGAGCTCCATGTGGGGTATATGCAGGAGTATACGCTCTCATATCTGAGGAGCGAGGGGATACTTCCGCAGGCGTGGAGCCCTCTTGGCAGGGCAAGGGTGATAAACGACGGCGAGGTGCGCAGACTTTCCATGAAATACGGATGCACTGCCGCTCAGCTGCTTCTCCGCTACCTGATACAGAGAGGCATACCCGTGATACCCAAATCATCTACTCCCGAAAGGATGAGGGAGAACATGGATGTGTTCAGCTTCAGCATATCCGATGAGGATATGTCGTTCCTCTCCTGCCTCCCCGAAAGAGGCTGGTCGGGCGAACATCCTGATCTGTAATGGACATAATATCCGACAATAAAAGACTTGAGGAGATACATATGAAGGAAATATCAAAACTGATGACGTACAGAGATTCCATAAAGGTGGTGGATGCCACGCTCCGCGACGGCGGACTTGTCAACGACTTCTTCTTCGATGACGACTTTGTCCGCAGCCTGTATCTTGCCAATATCAAGGCGGGCGTCGACTATATGGAGTTCGGCTACAAGGGCGACAAGGAGATGTTCGACCCGCAGAAGTTCGGCAAATGGAAGTTCTGCAGTGAGGAGGACATCAGGAAGATAGTCGGCGACAACAACACCGACCTTGGCATAGCAGTAATGGCTGATGTGGGCAGATGCAACTACAAGCAGGACATATTGCCCCGCAGTGAGAGCGTCATAGACCTTATCAGAGTTGCCACCTATCTCAATCAGATACCCACAGCAGTAGATATGATCGAGGATGCCAAGGCAAAGGGCTACGAGGTCAGCTGCAATATCATGGCTATATCCGCAGCACAGGAGGGCGACGTGAGAGCAGCGCTCGATATCCTCGGACAGACCTCCGTGGATGTGATATACATCGTTGACAGCTTCGGTGCGCTCTATCCCGAGCAGCTCCAGAGAGTAGCGGCACTGTACACGGAGTATGCAGAAAAGTACGGCAAGCGTGTGGGTATACATGCGCACAACAATCAGCAGCTCGCATTCGCCAATACGATAGAAGCCGCAGGCGACGGCGTAGACTGGCTCGATGCCACCTATTCCGCTATGGGCAGGGGAGCGGGCAACTGCGCGATGGAGCTCCTTCTCGGTTTCCTCAAGAACCCGAAGTACAATGTGTTCCCCGTGGTGAAGTTCATCGAGGAGCATATGAACAGGCTGCGTGAAGAGGGCATAGTATGGGGGTACGATCTGCAGTATCTCATGACAGGCCTTCTCAATCAGCATCCGAGGACGGCCATTGCCTTCACCAAGGAAGGCAGAAAGGACTATGCCGAGTTCTACAAGGAAATAGTCGCTATGGACTGATCACATATTATCACAGAAACACCGGCAAGCCAATGCCGGTGTTTTTGCAATATACGCAAGCGGCTGTAATACATTACACAGGTGTACTAAAGTGCCGACATCGGTATACACTCTTTATCGCAGAATATGCACTATAGATGCACCGGGAATGTCTTGTGAAAATCCCTTATATGTGTTATTTGCGGCGAAAACCCGGGCTTTATGTACCTGAAACAGATAAAACGCTGTGCTTTGGCAAGTACATGCACTTGTTTATTAGGATATATCAGTATTGGGCAGAAAACCACATTTTCTGATTAGATTGATATCAGAGCATGATGTATAATGTATACAGATGGTCATACGATCATACAAAAATAAACAGGGGTGTACAGGAGGATAGATATGGCAATGATGGAAAGGCCGCAGGTCAGCACGATAAGCGGCGGCAAATGCTGGGAACACGAGTATGAAAAGTTTTATCTCAAGGTGTATGTGCCCGATAACGATCTGGACGGGCAGACAAATAACTACAGCTTCAGAGCACCGCTGCTGCTGGTCTTTGAGGAACACCGGCAGGATATGGAGAGCGCAGTCAGATCTGCGCAGGAGAGCGGGCTCGCTAAGATAGCAGCGGATGCTGATTCGAGCGTACTGTTCGTATATCCCACAGATGAAAAGGGCTGGGAGGGAGCAGATCAGAGCCTCTATGCGGCAGTCATAGCTGAAATAAAGATGATACCTGTTTATAAGGACGGTATCGTTGAGAATTTTGATTTCTTCGCACAGGAATTCAAGGGGTATTTTGTGCGCGGAGCGATATTCCGCGCGGATATATACAGCTTCGGCGCTTCTGCCGATTATGTTGCAAGGAATCTTCTTGCCACGCTGCAGGGCGAATACCTGTGGGGTCCCGGAGAGATAACTCCCGCCATGTGCTCTATGGAAAGGCTCAGTATCGTTCCGGATGTGCAGAGGAAGGATATAGCCGTGATAAGCGCAGGCAACAGCGATGAGATAAACAAAGCTTTTGACGGATGTGAAAATGTGCTCATCAAGGACAGAGCCGAGTATGAGAAAGACTTCCATTCATTCGTGAAGAAGTTCAGGATGTGGTGCGGTCAGATGCAGCTTGAACCTGATCTCCCGTCACTTGGCATGACCGAGGATGTGGGGAGCGTGACCGTGGAAACATCTCCCGACAATACACAGATAAAGGATAAGACCCATAAGGTAGGGTATTTTGCATACTATAACAACAACGCATTCG
>JAEEGL015965593.1_pt1 | contig 12192 bp, 11 predicted proteins | sample 9134231 | NCBI WGS metagenome assembly JAEEGL01 (sample SAMN16246548, study PRJNA631951) | gut metagenome | biome: gut microbiome; feature: rumen; material: fiber-attached | host: Bos | place: Iran: Karaj | collected 2018-10
GCGGAAAACGGTCGCACGACGCGCCCGCAGTGGATCTTCGACTATATCCTGGTAAAAGGAAATATCGATACGGCGTACTATACGGTCGTCGACAACAAGATCGACGCCGACAGTACCTACCCCTCCGACCACGTCCCGGTCCTGGCGAAGGTCTACCTGCGATAAAAAGGAGAAACGACGATGAACGAAAAGAGAGTTTTTGAACCCGCCGAGATCAAGGTCGTTTCGCTCGACCGGGATCTGCTGATCACCTCGGGCGGTACGCTTGCCGAGGACGGCTGGGACAGTTTCGACTTCGGTTCCCTCTGATCCCCTCGCGCCGCGTATGCGGCATATCGCGTTGCTTGCTATACTTTCTCTTTGTTGGTAATCATAAACAAATACAGCATAGAAGATTTGTGCAAAACGCCTTTTTTGCGGAAATTAGCAAGTTTGTGTTGCAAACTTCCCGACAAGAGTGTATAATTGAGACAAGGGAAGAAGGATCCGGGCCGCGTGCGGTTCGGTCAAAATCCGCCCGAAAAAAACCGTTCCAAACGGTTACAAAAAAAGGAGAAAAAGTATGAAGAAACTCACGCTTGCTCTCGCACTGATTCTGTGTCTTGCTCTGTGTGTCTTCGCGTTTGCGTCCTGCGACAAGGGCGGCAAGAAAGACACGAGCACGACCGGCACCGCCCCCGCCCCCGCGGGCTCCACGGCGACCGACCCCGTCCCCGGCGGCACCACCGCGCACGTCCATATCCCCGCCGACGACTTCACGATCGACGAGGAAGCGACCTGCTCCTACGCGGGCTCGAAGTCCAAGCACTGCACCGTGTGTGACGCGATCATTCCCGAGACCGTCGAGGAGATCCCGCAACTCGATCACACCCCCGATACCGAGTACTCGACCATCTCCGATCCGACCTGTATCGCAGTCGGATACCAGGGAAAAATCTGCACCGTCTGCGGCGAGATCATCGAATCGACGATCGTCGAAATCCCGATCGATCAAAACGCGCATGACGTCGCGGAATGGTCCGCAACCCCGACGCTCCTGAACCCCTCGGTCAACGCGACGGGCGAATGCTCGATCTGCCACCAGAATATCCCCAAGACGCTCGTCTACGAGCCGCCGATCAAGACGTTCACGAGTTCCGGGGTGAAGTACAAGCCCACTACGGTCACCTTGGGCGACGTCCGTGGCGAAGACAAGCACTTCTATCCGACCGATACGGATCAGGACGGCAACGATCTTTACGTTGAGTTCAATATCCTCTGGAACGAGACGTTTGTGAACTTTGACGCCTCCTACATGATCGGATCGGTTGGCGGTAAACCGTTCTTCTTCCTGTCCCCAGCCCCCGGCGCCAAGTACGCCGACTCTAAGTTCGCCGGCACGTTCGAGTGGATGGGACATTTCGAGATTCCGATCTCGGACAGCGAGGTGACCACCCCTGCCACGATGTGCGGCGCGTCGGACAACTTCTCCGACTATCCGAACATTGCCGGCACCGATGAGGAACATCCCGAATACGGCTGGCACCGTATGGGCATCCGGATCCATATGGAACTGCTCGACGGTCATACGGGTGAGGCGCTGTCCGACTATCTCCAGGTCTCGACCATTTTCGTCGACGGCGTTGCGCTCTGCAAACTCGCTACCACCGCTGACGGTCTTTCGAACGACCAAACCAAACTGTTCAACGCAGAATCCGACGGCGGCACCGGCGTCGTATACAGCGATATGGACGAGAATACGGTCGTTCCGTTCGAGATCTCCACTGCGAAGGCGAAAGGCGATACGAAGATTTACATTGCGGTCGACGAGATCTCCGTCACCTGCGGCAAGGGCTTCGTGATGCCGGTCGAGAAGGTGACCAACCCCACCGCTGCTACCTACGAAGTGGAGGAAGGCGTGAACGTCACCTCGACCGTCTGGTTCAAACTCGCCGAGAGTTGATGCGCGCTTGACCGCATAAAACGTAAGAACAACAGTTTTTTCCTCATCCCTCCTTTCCCAAAAGGCGTTCGGGTGAACGCCGGGTGCAGGGGCTCGTCCCCTGCACCCTTTTCTTTTTTGACGCGCGATCGACGGCGACAGGATAAGGTGGCGCGAAGCGACGACGGGGTGTTCCGTTGTATCTTTCCCGCCGCTCCCGAAGCCTCCCCTACGGGGGAGGTGTCACGACTTGTCGTGACGGAAGGGGCGCACAAGACAAACCTCGCATCAAGGGAAAGCGATTCATTACTTGCCCCTACCGGCGCTTCGCACCACCTCCCCCGTAGGGGAGGCTACGGGAAACGCCGGCGCGGGTAGGTTTGAATGTTACAAAACGCCGCGCGGGGAACTGCGCGGCATATCGCAATCGCCAAAGGCGATTATATCGCGCGGAACGCTCGCGTTCCGCATATCGTGCCAAAGGCATATCGCGCCCCGCAGGGGCATATCCCCGCCGTTCTTAATGCGCGAAGCGCAATTCATGACCGCAGGTCAATTCACGCGCGCCTGCACGCAATTCACGACGGCGAAGCCGTCAATTCATTCGTTCTCGTCGTTCCAACGTTCTTTGTAGGGGACGGCGTCCTCGACGTCCCGCCCCAATCGGTTGCGCGAGCGTCTCCCGTTCGCGAAGCGAACCTTTTCTTTCTTGCTTTTTTGCAAGAAAAGAACTTCGGCAAAAGAAGGTTGGGGGTCGGAGAGAGAAGACGATTTTGCAAGGCAGGGCGGGCGATTTCGGCGTTTTTTTCGGCGTGCGAAGCCGCCGTCTTTTTGAACAAAAACGGCGGGCGGTGTTTTGTGAATTCTGCCATATTGGGCGCGAGGGGGCTTTTTCGGTTGCAAACGCGTGTTCCTTTTGGTATAATAATTACAAGAGGACGAGCAAATCGTCCCGAAAATAGGAGGAAAAAACCATGAAACTAACCCGTGCAATCGCGCTCATTCTGTGCCTGATCCTTTGCGCGTTCGCGTTCGCGTCCTGCAACAAGGACAAGAAGAAGGACGCCGACACGACGGCGAAGCCCACTTCCGCGCCTGCCACGACTGCGGCTCCCGCAGCGACCACAACTGAGGAACCCGAAGACACCCTGCCGCCTCACGTCCACACGATCCCCGACGATTACGACGAGCCGGACTCCGAGCCGACCTGTATCTCCGAGGGTGAAAAGTCCAAGTACTGCCCCGATTGCGGCGCCAAGATCGAAGGTACGACCGTTAAGATCCCGATCGATCCCAACGCGCACCTGATCAACGAGTGGGTGGTCGTCAACGAAGCCACCATCCTGGCGGACGGTCTGAAGCGCGGTCAGTGCGCGCGCTGCGACAAGTTTATTGAGGAACCGTACTCCTCGGTCGTCGAGACCAAGTACACGGATGAACCGTCGGGCAAAGTGATCGCCCAGACCGCGATCTACGACGATATCCTGGAGGGCGGCGACAAGCACTTCTATCCGACCACCGAAAACGCCGACGGACTGTATCTCTACGTTGAGTACTCCATCCTCTGGAACCCGACGCTGAAGAACATCAACGACGGTGATCCGATCTACAGCACGCGTATCGGCGGCGCTAACGACTCCGGTACCGCGAACGACATCATCTGGATGTCGCTGAAGGATAAGGCGAGCGGCTCCGACTGCATTTTCGCGGGCGGCTACGAGTACGGCGGACTTCGCACCGTTGACGTCGGACCGAAGACCATGTCGACCCCTGTTCCCACGAACAAGACCTTTGACTGCTGGCCGAACATCGGCGGCGCGGTCCAGGCGGATTACGACAACCTGAACAACGGTCACGAATGGGGCTGGCACCGCATCGGCGTCCGTCTCCACGAAGAACTTCTGAACGAAGCCGAACTGGTGGCGTATCGCGCGGATGCCGAGGGTGAGAAACCCGAGGCGAAATACCTGATGTGGGCGGAATGCTACATCGACGGCGTCCTGATCTTCAAACTCTCGAACGCCGAGACCACCGAAAACGGCGCATCCACCTACAAGGCAGAGAATATGCTCTTCACGGCGGAAGCCGACGGAGAGGGCAACGTGATCTACAACGACATTGCCGACACCAAGTACATTCTGGGCGTCCGCGGCATCGCCAAGACGGCGTCCGGTGACGGCGCGTACTTCATCTACGGCGACTATTCCGCTTCTGCCGGCACCGACGGCTTCAAGCAGAACGTCTCGAAGGTCGCGTCCCCTGCCGCCAACGTCTACACGACCAAAGACGGCGTCGAGATCAACGCGCCTGTCTACTACTCGGTCAACTGATCTCTTATCCACGCATTTTGCGGGCGCGCCGAAAACGGCGCGCCCGCTTCGTTGGCTGCGCGGAAAAAGTGTGAAAAAGCCGCGTTTTTCCTTGACACTCGCGCGCGCGTGCGGTATAATGTTTCCGGTAAAAACAAAACAGTCTTTGGAGGACGAACATGAAACGCTGGCTGATTTCCGAGAACGGACGGTTCTATAAGGCGTGCCTGCATCTGCACACCGATCTTTCCGACGGGGCGTATTCCCCCGAGGAAGTGAAGAGAAAGTATCAGGAGAAGGGCTATTCGATCATCGCCTTTACCGATCACGACATCTTCATCACCCACAACGACTTTTCCGACGAAAACTTCCTCGCGATCAACTCCCACGAGCTCGAGGTCAGCGAGAACAACGTCAACCTGACGCGGTACCAGAAGACCTATCACCTGAACTTCTACGCCAAGGATCGGAACGCGACCATGACGCCGGTGTTCTCGGAGAGCCGGGTACATATCGGCAACGCGTCGAAGTACGTCACCGACGAGATGCGGAAAACCGACGTCTACGCGTACTATTCCCCCCGCTCGATCAACGAGGTGATCCGGATCGCGAACGAGAACGGCTTTTTCGTCACCTATAACCACCCCGTCTGGTCGCTGCAGAACTATCCCGACTATATCGACCTCGAGGGGCTCTGGGGGATTGAGGTCTGGAATACCGGGTGCGTCGAAGAGGGAATGCCCGATACGACCGTCCCCTTCGACGATTTTCTCAAAGCGGGGAAGGACGTTTTTCCGATCTGCTCGGACGACAGCCACGGCGACAGCGACTGCTTCGGCGGTTGGACCATGGTCAAAGCCGACTCGCTCGACTACGACGACGTGATCCGCGCGCTGCTTGCCGGGAACTTCTATTCCTCGACCGGCCCCGAGATCTACGAACTGTCGCTCGAAGACAAGGTCCTGACCGTCAAGACGAACGACGTCAAGAACATCCGGGTCATCACCGAATGGCGCTCCCCCGGCTCCAAGCAGCACGCCCCCGAAAAGGTCGGCGACGAGTTTATCACCCGGATCCCCCTGAAACTCTACCGCGAGCATTACCGCTCGAAACTGATCTACGGCTGGCAGGACGCCTACTTCCGCCTCGAGGTCAACGGCCACGACGGAACCCACGCGTATACTCCCGCGTATCGTTTCCGCGATTTCCCCGAATTGTTCCAATAACATGTACGCCGGGCGCGTCGACTTCGACGCGCCCGAAAAGACAACCGGGGAAAGCCGTCGCCGGTACCGAAAGAAAAGGCGCGGCGCCACCCTGACGCACCCGGACAAACCGTAAAGCACGAACAGAAAGAGGGAAGACCATGATCCCATTGAACGGCGCCTGGCAGGGCGAATACAGAACCGAAAACGGGGAGACCTTCGCGTTCCCCGCGACCGTGCCGGGGTGTGTCCACACCGACTTGCAATCGTGCGGGAAGATCGGCGATTTCTACTACCGCGACAACTCCAAAGGGGTGCAGTGGATCGAGAATTGCGACGTCACCTACCGGCGTGAGTTCGAGGTCGAAAAGATCGAGCCCGGCGCGTTCCTTGAGTTCGACGGGCTGGATACCTACTGCGAAATCGTTTTGAACGGGCAGAAGGTCGGCGAGGGGCACAATATGTTCGTCCCGCACGCCTTTCCCGTCGACGGCGTGCTCAAAGCCGGGACCAACCGGCTCGAGGTACGCTTCTTCTCCCCGATCCGTGCGGTTGAGGGCAAACCGGCGCTGCCCGGCGCGTTCACGACCGAGCGGCTGCACACCCGCCGGATCCAGTGCACCTACGGCTGGGACTGGGTGGATCGGTTCGTTACGATGGGGATCTACCGCGACGCGCGGCTGGTCTTCCGTCGTCCGAACACGGTCGAGGGCGTGTACGTCACGACCGAGGAGATCCTGCCGGGCTCGGCGCAGATCAAGGTCGCGCTGACGCTCTCGGACTTCACCGAAAACGGCGACGCCCTGTCGCTTTCCGTACTTGATCCCGACGGCAAGCCCGTCTTTACCAAATCCCGCACGCTGCTCGACGCCTCGCTTGAAGAGTGGATCGACCTGCCCGACGCGCGCCTGTGGTACCCGAACGGATACGGCGAACAGCCGCTCTACACCCTGACGGCGAAAACCCCGGCGGGGGAGACGTCGGTGCGCTTCGGCGTCCGTCGGATCACGCTCCGCCAGTTGGTCGACCGTCCGGGCAGCCCCGAAGAGGCGCTCTGCCGGACCATTCAGGCGCAGCCGTTCGCGAAAGGGAAGGACAACAACGAGACCACCTCGGGCTTCACGGTCTTCGTCAACGGGACGCCGATCTTCTGCAAAGGCGCCGACTGGGTGCTCTGCGAACCCTTCCCGTCCGCCGAGACGCCCGAAAAGATCACGCGCCTGGTCGAAGTCAGCCGCGCGTGCGGCGTCAATATGATCCGCGTCTGGGGCGGCGGTATCTTTGAACGCGACGAGTTCTACGACGAGTGCGACCGCCTAGGGATCCTCGTGGCGCAGGACTTTTTGATGGCTTGCGGCACCTATCCCGAAAACGAAGAGTGGTTCCTGAACGAACTGAAACGCGAGGCGAGAGCCGGGGCGATGCGGCTTCGCAATCACGCGTGCCTTGCCTTCTGGAACGGCGACAACGAGAACGCCGTCTACGGCAACGAGAACAGGACCGATTTCCCGGGCTACCGCGCGGCGAAGGTCATCGCGCCCATCCTCTCGGAACTCGACCCCGCCCGCCGGTTTCTCCCCTCGTCTCCTTACGGCGGCGACCCCTACTGCAGTCCGACGCGCGGAACGGCGCACAGCACTTTCTTCCTCGGACCGCTCTTCCGCTACGTCCGCGAAAACGACCTGTCCGACTGGCGCGAGACCATGTCGCAGTACCTGACGCGCTTCAACGCCGAGCAGCCGACGATGGGAATGCCCTTCGTCTCGACGCTCCGCCGGTTCCTCTCCGACGAAGATATCTTCGGGGACGATCAGAGTATGTCCGAGTTCCACACCAAGACCAACCCGTCGATCAAGGAACTGACGCTCTTCGGACACCTCGACAAGATGACCGAAAAACTCTTCGGCGCGTACAAGAGCGGGGAAGACCGCGTCGCCAAGATGCAACAGATGCACTGCGAGTGGGTGCGGCTCGGCATGGAACTCTACCGCCGGAACAAGTGGTTTGCGTCGGGGATCCTCTTCTGGATGCTGAACGACTGCTGGCCCGCGGCAAACAGTTGGTCATTGATCGACTACTACGCCGTCGCGAAACCCGCCTTCTACGTCTTCAAACGCTGCGCCAAACCCGTGATCGCCTCGCTTGCCGTCGAGGGCGGCAAACTGACCGTCACGGTCTCCAACGACGGGCTCGCCCCCGTCTCGGGCAAGGGGCGGCTCTCGCTCTACGACTTCGGGGAGGAAAAAGACCTGCTCCCGACAGAGTTTTCCTACACGGTTCCCGCCAACGGCGCGGCGACCGTCCTCTCGCTCGACTACGCGCCGTTTGAAAAATCGTTCTCCCGCACCCGGATCCCGCTCTGCGAGATCGAAAACGCCGACGGCGAAACCGACCGCGCGTTCCTGATCCCCTCGCGCTACGCCGATCTCGACCTCGCATATCGCCCGCTGCGGGTGATCGAGGAGACCCCCGAAACCGTCACGGTGCAGGCGGACGCGTTCAGCCCCTTCGCCCTGCTCGATACGCCCGAACTGCTTTCGGACAACGCGATCTGCTTGAAGCGCGGCGAAAAACGGGTGTTGAAACGCTTTTGAAACCAAAACGTTGCCCGCGCATCTGCGCGGGCGCAATATAACGACGGCGCGGGAAAACTCCCGCGCCGTCGTTCATGCGATCTCCGATCGCAATTCATGAACGGCATCGCCGTTCAATTCACGCGGGCGTCGCCCGCAATTCATGCCGCAGGCAATTCATTCGTTTCCGATGAATTGACGGCTTGCGCCGTCGTGAATTCTCGCCGTCTGCGGGGGCTCCGTGAAATGCGGCGCAGGCGCCGCATTTCGGCTTACTTCTTCGTCAACCGAAAACTCTCCGCGATCAACTCCATCGCCGCCCCGTCGGTCAGCCGGTCGTCCAGCGCGACCGAGATCCAGTATGTGCGGTTCATGTGGTACGCGGGATAAACGCCGGCGGTCTTCCAAAGTTCGGGGATCGCTTTCGGCTCGGCTTTGAGGTTCATGACGTCGATCCTGTCGGCTTCGCTCTCGCCCGCCAGCACGCTCTTTTTGACCCGCATGATCAACCCGAACCACTTGCCCGTGTCGGTGTGCCGGAACACGCCCGCCGTCCTGTCCTTGCCGTCGTCGAAAGGGAAGTCGGGGGATACGCCGTAGCGTTCCTTGACCGCTTTCGCGATCCGGTTCGCCTGATCCGAGGCGAAGAGCACGTCGAAGCAGCACGCCGCGGCGATCTCGCAAAGGATCTCGGTGTAGGCGGCGCGCACGCTTGAAACGTAGGCGCCCTGCATCCCCTCGGCGCGGAGCGGGGCGTATTCGTCGTCGTTCATTTTGTCGGTCACGCTGCCCGACACCGTCCCGTCGTTTGCGATGCGGATCTCGGCGCGAAAATCGCCCCCGAAGAAGTCGCGGGAATAGAAAAGACCGTCCCCGTCGGGGGCGAAGCCGAACGCTTTCGCCTTTTCCGGGACGATCTTTTTCTTTTCAAAAACGCTCTCTTCGATCTTCATTCTTCGAAATACCACGCAAAGAAGCGGGAATAGTCCGAGATATCCGCGTTTCCGTAGGTGTAGACGTAGTCGGTTTCCGCCCGGCAGCCGTCGGACTTGATGACACCGAGTTTGATCGAGTAGGTCTCGTCAAGGTGGATCGAGAGGATCCGCCAGTTCGCATCGAAGGTCAGCGTGATCGCCGCCTCTTTGAACACGGGATCCTTGTCCAGTCCGCCCATCGTCCGCATCCGGCGGATGACGTCTCCGGTCGCCGCCGTCAGGTTGGGGTAGATCGTCTGGGTATAGGTGCCGTCGCCGTTGTCGGCGGCGTCTGTCCAACTGTCGACCGTGTCTTCGTTCAGGACGTAATTGGTGAGTTCAAAGCCGAAGAGCCCGTATTTTTTGCGGTAGTCCTCGCGGCTGAAGCGGTCGGGATCTTCGTCCTTCCATTCGGTGTTCCGCCCGTCCCAGGTGCTCTTGCCGTTCGCCGCGCCGCGCAGCATCGCGGTGTCCTCGACGTAGCAGGTCTGCCACGCGTCGTTTTTGACCGTGCTCTCGGTGATATCGACCTCGAGCAGTACCCCGCGCCGGTAGTCCTTGTAGACCTCGACGTCCTGCGAATAGGAGATGAAGGCGACCTTGGTCTTGACGGTCCCGTGCCCTTCGAGCGAGTAGTTTTCTTCGTGCTGCAAAACGTAGGAGATCCGTAAAACGTTTTCAACCCCGGAGAGCGTCAGCGGGTCGTCACCCTCCTGGGGCGCGCAAACCGCGTTGACGAACACCGGGGTTCCGTGGTCGGTTTCGGGATACTCCCCGCGCAGGGGTGCTTCGGTGGCGACGGCTTCGGCGCTTTTTTCGCATCCCGAAAGAAGCAGGAGCGCCGCAAGCAGAAGAAGGAATGCAAGGCGAAGAATCTTCACGGTCGGCGTCCTCGCTCGTCAGTCGCGCGGCTTGCCCGGACGCTGCGCCCGCGTTTCGGCGTCCTTGAATTTCTTGATCTGCGCCTTGTCGTCGTACATTTCGTGGTCGGCGAAGCGCACCGCGTCCTCGACCGTGTGCAGAGGTCCGCGCTTGGCGTAACCGAAGGCGCAGACGTAGGGCGTTTTCGCCATCTCGGCGCGCATCTTTTCGATCGCTTTGGCGACCGCGCTCTCGTCGACGTCGCGGTAGAAGATCACGAATTCGTCGCCGCCGATGCGGTAGAGGGTACCGTTGCGTCCGACGTTCTTTCTCAGGACGGCGGCGACGGTTTTGAGCGCCGTGTCGCCCGCGTCGTGACCGTAACTGTCGTTGATGTGTTTTAAGTCGTTCAAATCGATCGAGACGGCGTAGGAGATCCGGTTCGATCCGGTGTTCATATCAAAGTAGTAGACCTGCCGGTTCAGCAGCCCGGTCAGGGGATCGAAACGCGCGAAATGCAGGTAGATGAAGAGGTAGTAGAGAACGATCGACGAGGTGAAGATCGCGCTGTAATCGTCCGAATAATCTAGGAAGAGATAGAGCAGAACGCCGACGACGGGCGCGATGATAATGAAGTAGAGAATTCCGCGGATCTGCTGCGTTTCGGAATGAAGAAAGACGATATTGCGGACGAGGAACAGGACGAGATAGATTGCGAAGATCACGTAGGGAAGATAGCGCAGGGGGCCCGGCGCCCAGTGGTTGTTTTCGTGGTAGTAGCAGACGAGGTGCGTCCATTGGGAAGTAACGTAGATCGGGACCACGACCATCGCGGGTAGAAGGATCAGAAAATTTTTATACCAGGGCAATTTCGTTTTCACCGTGATCATGGTCATCACGTAGAGAATAAAGGGATAGATCGAGTATTTTCCCGCCGTCAGCAGAGGGCGGGCGATGGAAAGCGTCGCGAAATCCTGCGTCCACAACTCAACGTAATAGAGCATGAGTTCAATGAACAGAAGAATGATCCCGGTAAAGGTCAGCCGCTTCATTCTCGAAGGAACGTGCGCGCTGATGCCAAGCATAATGAGAAGACCGACGAACTCAAAGAGCACGACGTAATTCGACGTAATAAATGAGGCGATCAATTCCACGGTATGCGGGTTCCTTTCAAGGGTTCGTTCGTGTAAGCGGGGAGCGCGGGAAAGGGCACACTCCCCATAGTCTCACATATTATACCATACTTTATAATGAAAAGCAAGCAGTTTCGGCAAAGATCGAAAAGAAAGCGTACGAAAGAAGGAAAGGCATAGCGCTTTTTGCCGGTCAGTCAAGGGTTTTTGGGAACCGCCCCCCCCGGTGTGAAGCGTGCTTTGCGTGAAGCGCCGCGCGCCGTTCGGAGTCCGGTTGACCGAGGATAGAAAAGCGGCGGGCAAAGTGCCCGCCGCTTTTCGTCGCATCTTTACTTTTTGAGAGCGTCGAGGATCTGATCCTTGATCTGCTTCATTCCGAGCGGGTCGGGATGCCCGTGGATCTTGCTGATCCCGCTCAGTTCGACCGTGTCGCAAGCGAACCTTTTCGCCGCCTCTATGATGGTTTTTGCGATCTCTGGTTTCAGTCCGTTGTTGACGATCGCGACGATGCGCGCCGCCGGGTTGTGCGCGCGGAGATACCCGAGGACGTAGCCGATCGCCGGAAGGACGAACTTTTTGTCCTCGTCGGTGTAGGCGTCCCATTCCTTGACGGTCGGATCCCCGAGGGGAGAGTCGATCCAACTGTCGTTGGTGCCGCCGAGGAAGAAGATGGTGTCGAACTTTGTCGTGCCGTCGAAAAAGAGCGGCGCCCGCACGGTAAACGCGGACCAATCCGGCAGTTCGGGACGCCCGGTGGTGCAGACCGTGCTGCCCGAATAACTGTTGTTCAGAACCAAGGTCGAGTTCGTCTCGCGGATCAGAAGATCCCACCAGGTGTCTTCACGGCGGAGTACTCCCGTGTCGGCGTGATTTTCCATACCGTAGTAGGCGTGGTAGTTCTCGGGAATACACCCGACGAAGGTCGAGTAACTGTCGCCTATGATCGCAACTTTTCCAAACGTCATAACAGGTTCCTTTCAGAGGTGAGATTCGGAGAAAAAACGGGGAACGGCGGACGCCCCGGACGGGGATAAAAGCGCCGTAACGATACGCACGTTCACTTCTGCTGACCGGAATTCAAACTATCGTATATCCCTCGGACGCCAAAACGGTCAAAGCCCGCTCGAAATTTTCTTCTTTCACAAGAATATAATCCGTGTTAAAGGTGGATACCGCAAACACGCTTATTTCGTTTTCCGCAAGGATCCCGGTCAAC
>JAEEGL010950507.1_pt1 | contig 12191 bp, 13 predicted proteins | sample 9134231 | NCBI WGS metagenome assembly JAEEGL01 (sample SAMN16246548, study PRJNA631951) | gut metagenome | biome: gut microbiome; feature: rumen; material: fiber-attached | host: Bos | place: Iran: Karaj | collected 2018-10
ACTTCTGGTACTTCTAATTTACCATTTTCTTTTTCAAATAAATAATATGATTTTGGCATATTATCCCCCTCCTAACAAACGACTTATATGATAACACATAATTATATTATTGTAAATAAAAAATGAGTTTTATAAACTCATTTATTCATCTAATATTTTTCTCTTTTCTTCTTCGAATTCTTCTTTTGTTAATATATTTTGTTGTTTTAATTTAGCAAGTTTTTCTAAAGCTTCATATTTATCAACATGAGATTGTGGTTTATATTGTTGTTGATAAGTATCTTCTACATAAACTGTTTCAGTTGGTTGAACTTGTTTTCCTTGCATACATGCTACTACTATAACACCAATTAATCCAAGGAAAAATCCCCACCAGAAACCATTAATTCCTTTAGAGTCTCCTATCGCTTTAGCAACAAATCCCCAAACAACTCCCCAAATAATAATAATTATAAATTCAAAACCTTCCATAACTACTCTCCATTCAATATTCTTTCTTTTTCTTTTTGAAATTCTTCTTCACTTAATGCTCCACTTTCTTTTAGTGTATTAAGTTTTTCTAATGCTATATATTTATTATTTTCAGATTGCCCTGTTTCACCTTTATGCCCTACTACATAAAATTCTAGTTTTATTCCTGATAAAGATGTCATAACACTTTTAATCATTACTCTAATATCTGCAGTATCATCTATATCAAATTCAATAACATTTGATTTTGTTCCAAAACTTATAAGTCCATTTTTAACATATAGTGTATGATGACCATTTGGAATAACAAATTCTAAAACATTACCATTATTAACAGAAGCAATTTTTTGATTATCAAGGAATATATTATATTTAGCAGCAGCTCCTAAATAATTGTTTTCACGATCTACTATTAATTTTCCCATATTCACTCCTATCTGAGTTAATTATATCAAATGTTTAAATCTATTATCAAATCAATTTACATAGTTTATATTTTTAGTGTAAATTAAAAGAGTTCTATGAACTCTTTAATGCTTTAAATATTTTAGACCATAATTTACTTGATGAATAATTAAGTATACCTACTTTATATACTCTCATTCCATATCTATATAATAGGAAACAAACTACTAATAAGAAGAATATTGATAGTAATAATCCCCATATAGTTATTTCACCAAGTGTATACATTACCGGTGCTAGTATTCCAGATATAAATGGTATAAAGGACATAAACCTTATAAATACACTTCCTTGGAATACTGATGAGTATATTGCTAAGAAGTAACCCATCATTAGAAATACCATAACTGGAGTTTGTATTTGATTATAATCTTCTATACTTGTTGTTACACTAGCAAGTATTCCAATAAATAATGAATAAGCTATAAATGTAAGTATAATAATTATTATAAAGAATGGAATACCAATTAATAATTTAGATTCTACTTCACTATGTATAAATATATTAATATAGTTATTAATTTGACCTATATCATTTGGATTAGATACTACCATATCATTTACAGCAGTTGTCATTCCACTTGACGTCAATGCTCTGATAATAGCTCCTGCTATACTGTAAAGTAATAATAATCCACCTTGTACTAATGCAAATACATTAGCAGATACTAACTTTGACATAAAATGTGTTTCTGGAGTAACACTAGATATAATAACTTCCATACTCTTAGATGACTTTTCTTCATTAATTTCAGCGCCTATCATTTGTACCATTAATGTTATCAAGAAGAATACTGGTATTATAAATGCTATTGTTATAACACCACCAATTAGTTCCATGAACTCTTCATCTTCTTTTACATCATCACTTAACATTACTCTTTGTACATTTACACCTTGATTAATTTTATCAAGAGTAGCCTGATCAATATTAGCTATTATTAAAGCTTTCTCAACTTTAGTTACATTAATAGCATTTACTATCTCTGTATATAATAGAGAATCAACATATTCATATGAAATAAACTCTACTCCAAATACATTTTCATATGTTACTTCATCTACTTTTGTAAAATGAATAATTATATCTTTAGTTTCTTCTTCTTTAATATAATTTTTTAATTCATCAAATGATTTATCAGATACACTTACTTTAGCATTATAGTTTTCTAGTACATCAACATAACTTTCATCCATTACTTTATTAAATGTATCATAAACTCCAACTTCATCTACTACATATATATTTACTAACTCATCAAAATCTCCACCAAATAGTTTAACTACACTATCCATATTAATAAGACCTATTATAATAATACATAAAACTATATTAATTATTTTAAATGATTTAGTATTTATTTTTTTCTTTATACTTTCTTTTGCTAAGAATTTAAATTTATTTTTCATATGATTCACCTACTTTATCAATAAATATTTCATTTAAAGTTGGTTCTTCAACTACAAATTTATAAACATTCTCACATTTAGTTAATTTCTTAAATACATCTTTTACATAAGATATATCTTCTATTTTAATAGTGTATTCATCTTTATTCTTTTCTACTGATACTACTCCTTTAGTTTTCTTAATTTCTTCTGGATCCAAATCAGCAACTACTTTAATATTCTTACGTCTATAATCACTCTTTATCTTAGATAGTTTACCACCTAATACAATAGTACCTTTAACTAATATTATTAATGAATCACAGAAGTATTCAATATGTTCCATCATATGTGATGAAAATATAATAATAGTATTTTCTTTTTTAAGTCTTAATATTACTTTTTTAAACATTTCTACATTAATTGGATCAAGTCCACTAAATGGTTCATCTAATATAAGTAATTTAGGTTTATGAATTACACTTAATATAAATTGTATTTTTTGTTGATTACCTTTAGATAATTCTTTTATCTTTTTATTTTTATATTCTTCAATATTAAACTCTTTTAAATACTCATCTAATCTTTCTTCTACTTCTTTTGGAGTTAATCCTTTTAATACTCCATAATAAATAGCTTGTTCAAGAACAGTTTTAGTTGGAAGTAAACTTCTTTCTTCAGTTAGAAAACCAATTTTATCAGTTTGTGAATAATCTATCTTCTTACCATCTAAAGTAATTTCTCCTTCTGTTTTATCAAGTAAACCCATAATCATTCTAAATGTTGTAGTTTTACCTGCTCCATTTACTCCAAGTAAACCAAATATCTCTCCTTCATGTATTTCAAAAGATATGTCATTTACTGCTCTAAAATCATCATAGTATTTAGTGACATGTTCTACTTTTAACATATTTCTACACTCATTCCTGTTTCAATACCAAGACTTTCAGCTTCATCTTTATTCATATGAAGTTCTAAAACACAAGTAGGATCTGATTTAATATGCACATCATCCAATACTACTCCATTTTCATATCTTACTTTAACAGTCTGTCCTTTTTCTACTCCAAAAGAAACTAAATCTTCTGCACTCATATGAATATGACGATCTGCTACTATTGTAGATTCAAGCGCATGAACACTACCAACTGGTCCAATAATATTAATCCATTCACTACCAGCAAGATCTCCACTTGTTCTAACTGGAGCTTTAATTCCAAAGTATTCATTATCTCTATCTAACAATTCAACTTGTGTATAACTTCTACATGGACCAATTATTCTAATATGTTCAAGTATTTTACCATCTCTTTCAAGAGTAACAGTTTCTTCACAAGCAAATTGTCCTTTTTGAACTAAATCTCTTTTATTTGTAAGTTTATAACCTTCTCCAAATAAAGTAAACAAATCTTTTTCAGTTAAATGTATATGGTGATTAGATACACCAACTTTAATTGTTTCCATAAATATATCCTCCTAATATAAATATATCACAATAAGTAAATTATTTCATCTAATAATAGTAAGGAAGTGATTTAATGAATGGAAGTTATTATCAAACACCAGTATTTATAAATGATTTAGAAAGGGATACAGAAAGTCCTAAAATGCCATTTACTATGGAACAAAGTTATATTGAAAATATACTTAGAAATAATGCTGGTAAAAAAGTAAAAGTATACACCTCTTTCTCTGATTCAATTGAACATAGAGACAGAGTGTTTACAGGTATAATTGAACATGCTGGTAGAGATAATTTAGTTCTAAATGATAAAGAAAACGGCAAATTCTATTTAATATTAATGATTTATGTTGATTATGTAGAATTTGAAGAAGAAATAATATATGCTAAATAACTTTAATTATTGTTAATAATTTGTTATAATTATATTTAGGATGTGATAAAATGACTAAACTAAATGTCATACTAATAATAATAGATATATTAATCATACTAGGAGTACTTGCTCTTATATTATTTAAAACTAATATGGAAAAGTTAAATAATATGTTAGATAAATTAACTGATTCAGAGGAAGATGCTTTAAATAGATATAAAACTAAATATGATTTAATTATTAAAATGATTGATATAGTTGAATCTAAATATAAAGTAGATAGTAAAGTATTTGATCAAGCAAAAGAATTAAATGTCGATAATATTGATTCATTTAAAAATGAAAAAATATTAAATAAATGTTATAAAGAAATAATTCAAATAAAAGAAGATAATACTAAAGTAAGAGAAACTAAAGCATTTAAAGAATTAATTCATAGTTATAATGAAAATGAAATATTCTTAATCGCACTTAGAACTTATCATAATAAATATACTCTAATATATAATAATATGATTAAGAAATTCCCATATGTAATTATATCTAAAGTAAAAAGATATAATATTAATGAATTAATAGAAGGTCAAGAACTAGATATTAATTATAATAATGATGTTGATGTATAAAAAAAGTAGAATTTAAATTCTACTTTTTATTTATAGTTTAAAGTTTATTTCTTTAATATTATTCTTCTTCAAAAAATTATTTGCCTTTGAGAAAGGTTTACTACCAAAGAAACCATTTCTAGCTGAGAATGGACTTGGATGAGTACTTTCTATTATTAAATGATGTTTATTTGTTATAAACTCTTTTTTACTTCTAGCAAAACTACCCCATAATATAAATACAATTGGTTCTTTTTTTAAATTTAATAATTTAATTATATGATCAGTTAATAATTGCCATCCTAGATCTTTATGTGAAAGAGGACTGTCTTTTCTTACAGATAATATACTATTTAGCATTAGTACTCCCTCTTTAGCCCATGGAGTTAAATCTCCACATTTAGATGGTTCTATACCCAAATCATCATATAATTCTTTAAATATATTTTGAAGAGATGGTGGTAACTTTACACCCTTTTGAACACTAAATGAAAGACCATGTGCTTCCCCTTCTCCATGATATGGATCTTGTCCAATTATTACTACTTTAACTTTAGAATATGGAGTTAATTTTAAAGCATTAAAAATATTATTATACTCAGGATAACAAGTATAATTTTTATATTCATTTTGTACTTTAGTCATGAATCTTTTAAATCCATCACTCTTCCATACATTATCTAAAACAACATCCCAATCATTACCAATCATAACTTCTCCCACTTAATTATAGCATTTTTCCACCATTTATGGTATAATATGACGCGATTAAGGGGGCAATATGGAAAGAATTACTATTATTGATAAGAATAATGTAAGATTAACTCTATTAATTAGTAATAATACTATTTATTATATTAATCATAATAATTTAAAAATAGATATAAATAAATATATAGATATGCTTAGAATAGATAATGTAACTGATTATTTTAATAATAATGGTTCTTTTTGTATTTGCTATAAGAATAGTGGTGTTGCTAAAACAAATACTAAAAAATTTAATATAAAAGACACTATTGTATTATGTTCTTTAACTGCCCTATTATTAATAAGTCCAATTATTTCTATATTTAATCCAAATATAATAGAATTATCTATTCCTACTTCATATGCTCAAACTGAAGAATTTTCTTTAGGAAAGATAAAAAGTTTAATATATTCTTCTCCATATTTATCAACAGAAGAAAAAGATTTTATATATAATGAGGATTTCTTTACTGATATATTACCTTTTATTAATCATAGTAATTATTCTAAACTATTTTATTATACTCATTTAAAAGATATGATTATTTATAGTTTTGGGGAAGATGATTCACATTACAAAAGAGATAATGGTTATTATATGTTAGATCATCCCAATGCACTATTTATTAAAGATTATGATGGTTTGAATAGCAATAGTTCAAATGTAGTTGCTCATGAATTAGTACACTTATGTCAGGATACTACTGGATATAATTTAATATATGAAGCATGTGCTGAAATAATTTCTAATGAATATTTTGGTGCTAAAATAGATACATATCTAGAACAAGTAATATTAGTTAAAAGATTAATGGAAATAATTGGTTCAAAACCAATATGGGATTATAGTTTTAATGGTGACTTTTCATTAATAGAAAATGAAGTTAAACCATACTTATCAAATGAAGATTATGAAACATTCTTAAATTGTTTAGTATTTGATTATGAAAATCCAGATAAAAATAAATTTAAAACACTTGAAGAATTATTATCAAAAATATATACTGCTAAATATAATAAGAATATTAAAGAAGATAGTGTATTAAAATATATTAATTCATTAAATATTACATTAGTTAGATATTATTTTAATCAAAGACATAGTGAATCATATTTTACTGAATATAATAATATGGTAGATGTAACAATGGATTTAGATACAGCTATTGAAACTAAAAAAGTAACTATTTATTTATATAAAGTAATACCAATAAGTTTTGAAGAATACAAATCATTAGAAATGAAACCAAATTATATTATTAATAGAGTTTATACTCCAAAAGAAGGAGTTACAATAAGGCTAGGATCAACTACTCATAATAATAAAGAATATATTAATTGTGAAATTAATGGGATATTTTATAAAAATGCAGATGTTGATGAATTATGTGAAGAAGGATACTTAGATGTTTCTTACTTTTTAGAAGAAAGAATTTATTTAACTGCAGAAGAATATATTAATGGTTATTCTATAGAAGGATATACTCTAAGAGTTTTAGAATCTAGTTCAGCAACTATAAATGATGATTATACTGTATCAACTAGAGTACCTAATATATATTATTTGCCAGAAGTAAAAGAAAGCTATCATTTATGATAGCTTTCATTATTTATTATTTTAAATGATCTATATATTTGTTCTAATAAAATTCCTCTAAATAAACCATGTGGAAATGTTAAATCTGAAAAAGATATTCTTTTATTTACAATACTTTTTACTTTATCATTTACTCCATTAGATCCGCCTATTATAAATACAATATTTCCATAACCATTTGTAAATGTAGAACTAATAATATTTGATAAAGAAATTGAATCTAACTTTTCACCTTTAATATCTAATAGTATATTATAATCTTTAGAAGATATATTATTTAAGATACTATCTGATTCAGTATTTATATCATTATCTTTTAATTCAACTATTTCTATTTTATGATATTTAGATATTCTATTTTTATAATCATTAATTAATTCAGTTAAATAGTTTTCTTTTATTTTACCTACACAAATTATTTTAATCATTATCTATATAAATCAAGTGGATTCATCAATTTCTTATCTTTATATACACTTAAGTGTAAGTGTGATCCAGTACAAGAACCAGTACATCCAATAATACCTATTAGTTGTCCTTTCTCCACTTTTTCTCCCTTTTTAACTGTCATTCTACTTAAATGCATGTATTGTGATACATAGCCATTACCATGATCTATCTTAATATTAGTACCACTACCACCATTATAACCAGCAGAAGCTGAAATAACAGTTCCACTTTGAATAGCATATACATTCTTATTAGGTGTACCTGTAATATCAACACCACTATGAAAGTGAGCAGTCTTTCTAATTGGGTGAATTCTCCAACCATAATATGAAGAAATTCTAAATGGTTTACTAGTCGGCCATGCCCAATAAGTAGTATTACCATAATAAACTACATTCTTAGCTCCATATACCATTACTCTGTCTTGAGCTTCTCTAATTACTTCATTAGTTACTAAACCAGTTGTAATAATCTTACCATTCATTTCTTTAGTAGCATAAGTAACTTTAGATAGTCCATTAGAACCTGGTTGTTTAACATATGATTGATCAGCATTTAGAGTTTTATCATATTGAATCTTAGTTTCATACTTTATAGTTTGATACTCTGTTTCAAATGATTCAACTATTATATCTGATAATGGGTTAACATAAGCAACAGTTACTTCTTGTCCTACTGCAAGTAGTGCATTTTCACCTACTATATCAGGATTAGCAATTAAGAAGTCTGATACTCCAAGTTTATTCTTATCAGCAATAGACTCAATAGTATCACCAGCTTTAACTTGATATTTTTTAGTTAAATTAGTTGTTCCAAATAAGAAATACATACTAAGTGTATCTACATCAGTAATTATTTCTTCATCTACAGATACATATGCTTTTTTAATAGTAACTTCATCTTTAAGATATATATCAGTTATTTCTTTACCTGTATCTACTATCTCCTCTTGTTCACCTTTTAAATACTTTTCATAAGTATCTTCATCTACAAAAGCAAGTACAGTATTTCTAACAGCTACATCTAAATCTTCTTTATTAAGTATATAAAATTTCTTCTTTTCAGTTCCATTTTTAATAGATACTTCATATCCTTCTATTGTAAATGGATCTAAATCTTTTATATCTTCATATACTTCTTTAGCACTCATTACATTAGTACTATAAGTAGCAACTTTATGTAACTCTAGGCCACTAGGACTATGAACTTTATCGACATGATATTTTTCTTTTATTTCATTTTGTTCTTTATCAATTAATTCATATAATTCTTCTTTTGATTCAATTAAACCAATCTTTTCACCACTAAGATATACTTGATAATAATAATGAACTTCTTTTTTTATTGGTTTAAATGATAAGCACATATAAATAACTAATGCAGATAATAATATACCAAATAAAATTGTTCCAAAACTTACCTCTTTATTATTCATTTTGATCATCTACCTTTGAAAAATTCTCAAATGTACCAGTATTCATCTTAAATAATAAGTCAACACTTCCGGTTGAACCAGCTCTGTGTTTAGCAACTAATAATTCTATTTTTCTATTTAAATTAGCATTATATTTACCATATTCATCACTATGTAAGAATAGTACAATATCGGCATCTTGTTCAATAGAACCAGATTCTCTTAAATCTGATAGTTTAGGCTTAGAGTCTTCTCCTCTTCTTTGCTCAACACTACGAGATAGTTGTGCTAATGCAATTACTGGGATTTGAAGTTCCATAGCTAGTTTCTTAATATCTCTACTAATTTCACTAACTTCTTGAACTCTTTGTCCAGCATATTTATTAGAAGAACTTAATAATTGTAAGTAGTCAATTACTATTAAGTCTAATCCATCATCACTATTTTTAAGTTTTCTACATTTTCTTCTTATTTCACTAACACTAATACCACCAGAGTCATCTAAATAGAACTTAGTATCTGAAAGTTCACTCATAGCTTCATTCCATTTTCTCCAGTCAGTATTACTTAACTTACCTGTTTTTAGTACATCTCCATCTATTCTACCAATGCAACTAAACATTCTCTTAGTAATTTCATCTACACCCATTTCAAGTGAGAAAAATGCTACACTTTTCTTTTCTTTAATAGCTGCATTTAAAGCAATATTTAATGCAAAAGCACTTTTTCCTGAACCTGGACGTCCAGCTATAATAATAACTTGATTCTTTTGAAGACCTCTAGTCATATTATCAAAATCATAATAACCAGTTCTAATACCAGTAAATTCTGTTTTAGATTCAACTAATGCTTCTAATTGTGCTTGTACTTCAGGAAGAACATCTTGAATCTTCAAAATATCTCTTCCAAGTTTATCATTATATACTCCAAGAATATTTCTTTCTGCATTTTCAACTATATCTACTACAGATTCTTCTTCATCATAACAATCTTCTTGTATTTTATTTGCTTTAGAAATTAAATTTCTTAAAATAGCTTTCTCAAATATAATCTTAATATAATAATTTAAATTAGCAGTACTAGGTACAGAAGAAATAATTTCAGTTATATATTCTACTCCACCTACTTTAGATAAAGATTTGCTTTTATCAAGTTCATTACATACAGTACTAATATCTACTGGTATTCCATCTGTATGTAGTTTTTTCATCGCAGCAAAAATAGTTTTATTAGCTTCACTATAAAACATATCTTCACTTACTTCATCACATATTTTATCTAATGCTGTCTTTTCTAAAAATCCACATCCAAGAACAGATATTTCTGCTTCTATATTTTGAGGTTCACGTCTTGGCATACATCCTCCTTAGTTATTTTTCTAAAATAACATTTATATTAAATACAACTTTCTTATGCAAATTCACTTTAACAATATGAGTACCTAAAGTATTTACTTCACTTGTTAGTTCTAACTTCTTCTTATCAATATCATAACCCATCTTAGTTAATTCTTCACTAATTTGTTTAGTTGAAATACTTCCAAATACTTTATCCCCTGATCCTGTTTTAACTTTAAATTTAAGTGTTTTACCTTCAAGTTTACTTTTAATCTTGTTGCATTCCTTAACTAATTCATCTTCCTTATCTTGACGCACTTTAATCTCTTTATTAAGTACATCAACACTAGTCTTAGTATAAGGTACAGCTAGGTGATTTGAAATTAAAAACTTTGCATATCCATCTTTAACTTCCTTAATTTCATCTTTTTTTGCTTGTTTCTTAACATCAGCTAAAAATATTACTTTCATCTATACACCTCCACATAAATTTGTATAACTATTATAACATAGATAATACTAAAAAAAAAGTTGTAAAGATCTTTATAATATTATATACTTATAATAGGAAGATGATAGATATGGAAGAAGCATTAAACAAATTAAAACAATTCGAAAGTGTACTAAAAAAATTCATAATTGACACATATGGAGCATATTTACCTCAAGATAGAGTTGATGCATTAAATCAAGGAATATATGCTACTAGTGAATTATTAGAAGGTAGAACGAACGAAGAAATAAGAGGAACTATTGCAAGAAGAATGTTCGATGAATTAATTGATATGAATTGTTTTAAAGAAATAATGGTAGAAGGAGTTTTATTACCTTTACCATATGGAGAAGACTTAGAAAGATCATTAATTGAATATTATACTCAAGAACTAGCTAGTAAATATAATTTTAAAGTTAATGAAATTGATGGTTTATCTGAAGACTTAGAAACAATTAAATTACTTAACGAAAAACTTGGTGGTACTTTAAATTCACATGCTTTTTCAGAAGATGCTATGAAATTATTAAATGCTGCTTCTATTGAAGAGTTAGTAAAAAAATACGATGAAGAAGCAATAGATAAGTACTTTAATCAAGTACAAGTAATAGCTGGGTATAATAAGGCACCAGAAGAAGAAAATGAATTAATGAAACAAAGTACTGAAAGACAAGATAGCATCCAAATAGTGTGGTTAGATGAAAAGAAACATATTAAATATATAGATCAAGATGGAAAAGTACATCTAATTAATATAGATAAAATGCCTCAAGTAGAAGATTTTTATAATAGTAAACTTGCAAATTTAAAACCAGATGAAAAATTAGATCCAGAAGCATTCTTTTCAGAATTAAAAACATATGCTGATGAGTTAGAATTACAATCAACTAAAGATGTTAAAAAAGATGAATTAAATTCTGAACAAGTAGATATGTTAGAGTTTATAGCTGCAAGTCCAGAATTACAACAAGGAAGAAAAGATGATATCGTAACACATAATAATGATATGAACATTCATGTAATTGAATCAACTAATGATATAGTTACAACTCAAGATAAACAAGATCATGTAGAAGCAGACATAGTTCTAAATGGACAAGCTCAAGCACAAACTAGTACATCTCAAGAAATGAACAATATATCTTCAGAATTAGTTTCAAAAGATGAATTTGAAGCTTTAAAAAGAAGATTTGATTCAGGAGAACAATTAACACTTGAAGAATTATCTCAATTAAAAAGAGCTATATTTGTATATAACTTAGAAACTCCAAAAGAAGAGTTAAGTGAAGAAGAAGTACAAGCAGTAGAAAAACCAATTGCATTAAAACAAAATTATCAAAATGCTGCATTTACAATAAATGAACTTGCAATGTATATAGTAC
>JAEEGL011229064.1_pt1 | contig 12191 bp, 7 predicted proteins | sample 9134231 | NCBI WGS metagenome assembly JAEEGL01 (sample SAMN16246548, study PRJNA631951) | gut metagenome | biome: gut microbiome; feature: rumen; material: fiber-attached | host: Bos | place: Iran: Karaj | collected 2018-10
AAAAGAAAATAATTTAAAATTAAAAATTAAACAATTACAAAAACAAAATAATAAATATAAAGAAAAAATATCAACAAGAACTCCTTCAATTTCTTCTTCAAGTGAAAATAAAACTTTAGAAAGTAGAAAAAAATTATTAGAAAGTCAAATTAATAAATTACAAGATCAAAAAAGAGAAAAAGAAAATACAATTCAAAATTTTATTTCTGAAATGGAAAAATATCTTTTAAAATATGAACAACAACGTAATTTTATTTTATTTAATTTATTATTTTTTTAGTTGAAAAATTCCAAAAAGAAGAAGAACATTCAAGTCCAAAAAATAATAATTCAAATTTAATTTGTTATACTACTGGAAGTGTAAATAATAAAGATAAAGCACATTCACTTTCAAATAATAAAAATAATCAAAAATAAAGATAATTAAATATTTGTTTTAAATAATATCTAATTTATTTTTTTTATTTTTCACAATAATAATTTTAATTCTCATTCATAAATTATTTTAAAAAAAATACACTAAAAAAAATAAATAAATATTCATTTAAAAACAAAAAAATACTCTTCTAATTAAAGAATATTAAATAATAATAATAATAAAAGTAATAATATAATTTCTTAATTATAACAATCATCTAATAAGGACTATTATATGATTCATACATTTTCTTAATTAAAATTCTATAAGGTCTAATCTCATCACTATTTTTATTACCTTTAATTTTATTAATACTATCTCCTCCAACAACCCAATATTCAGCTCCATCTTTCATAATAAATCTAACTCTATAAGGATTAACTCTACACATAAAAATAAAATAATAATATTGTCCATTTATTTTAACCCCTTCTCTCAGAGAACTATAAGTTTCAGCCTCATCAATATCAGGAGTTATATAAATACCCTTTCCACATTTAGGAAAAAGTTTATTAGATAAAGGATTAATATTATCACAATTATCAAATTCTTGTCTATCACCAAATTTAAATCCCTCTTCAATAATTTTTGAAGGAACAGTATTATATCCAGTACCATGATAAGCAATATACCATTCACCTTCTTTATTATTACAACCTAACCAAGTATCATCTCCATTATCATATTTACCAAAAACATTTAAACCAAAACCTGTATAACCATATGGTGGAAAATAATCTTTTAAATAATTAGGTGGACCTCTTTTTTTATTTTTTCCATATTCATAACCATATCTATTTCCCTTTTTATCAAATATTTCTTCTTTTAAGAAACATTCTTTTAATAATGGTTTGAATGTTATATCAAATATTTCTTTATCTTTTTTTAAACATTTATATAAGTCAATTTCTCTTTCTTCATTTATTATTAAGTCTACTGAAAATGGATCATAATGAATATTTGTTAATAATATTTTATCTTCATTTATTTTTAATGCTATTGAATATTCTTTTTTCTTTTTTTCTATAAAATTTAATTGTTCATTTTCATTTTTTAATATTTTTGAATTTGTTTTTTTATCATAATCAAATGATAAAGTTATTACTTTTTTAAATTCTTTTCCTGTTGATATTAATTGAATCATTGATATTGAAAATATATCATTATTATTTTTATTTCTTAGAGTTTTTGATTGTTCTGCTTCTTTTATAGGAATAAATTTTCCTGAATTATGTTTTGTTTCATGAATAATTGTATTTTTTATATCTGTTCCTAGAATTGTTATTAATTTTGTAAATTCATTTTTTGTTAATTTTGAATTTATGCATTTTTGACATGAATTTATTATATTATTTGTTATTTTATTATAATTTGTTTTATCATTAATTCGAGCTTGAATTAATTCTTTTTCTGAGATATTTGAATTTGTTAATGAATTTATATTTGATTTTTTAATATTATAATCACTATTTTGAATATAATTTACATTCATATTAAAATCATATAATATATTATCCTTTGTTATTGTTATTTTATCAGTTGGTTTTTCTTCCTTTGTTATTGTTATTTTTTCAGTTGGTATATTATCCTTTATTATTGTTATTTTTTCTGTAGGTTTATTTTTCTTTTTTATTGTTATTTTGTTTGCTGTTTTTTTTTTATTTTTTTTTAAATATTCTTTAAGCATTTTATCAAATGTATTATCACTTCTAATAAATTCAGTTTCATATTTTATTTGATTATATTTTTTTTCTAATTCTTTTATTTTTTTTTTTAAATAAATAATCTTCTTCTCTCTATCAGTTTTCATATTTTTTATTTTTTTTTGATTTATTATTTTTTGCTATTTTCAGATGTAATGTTTGTTTTATATTAATAATTTAATTATTAATTTTATTTTTTTATAACACATTCTACATTATATATTTTTATTAATAATAATTTATGGATTAATAATTTTAAAAAATAATTGAAAATATTATAAAATATTAATTCAATTTTATTTTAAATAAACAATAAAAAAATATTTATAAATTTTGATTATTATTTTGATTATATCTATCATTCTCAACTATTTTATTAAATAATAAATTATTAAAATAATTTTCTTTTTTATTAAAATCAACAATACTTCTTGTTTTATTTAAAATCCATCTTTTTTCAGCAAATCCTTCTCCTTTAGACATTTTACCTTGTTTCATACATAAATCAATAGATCTTGATAAATTAATAATTTTAATAATTTTTTCTTTTTCTTTATTTTCAATAATTTGACTTTGATCAGTCATAACAATTTTAACTTTTTTATTTGACATTTCATTATATTTTTTTTCAATATTATAAATATTTCCAATATAAATTTCTTCTTTTTTATTTGTAAATTTTTTTTCTTCAAAAATACAATTAAATTCCCAATTTTTATCTATATAAAAAGTAACAATAATTTCAATTTCTCCTTTTTCTTTTTCAGGTAAATTCTTCAAATTATATTTTTTAATAATTTTATTTTTTTTACAAATATAATGTTCACCCATATAAATATTAAAAATAATATTTTTTTGATTATCTTCAGTAGTAATAAAATTTTTTTGACATTTAATAGGAATTTTTGTTCCTTTTTCAATTATTGTTGACATTAATCCACCTTCAGTTTTAATTCCTATTGAATATTTTAAAATATTTTCATTTAAGTTTACATCAAATATATTTTCATAATAACTTGAAGTTCCCATTACATTTATTTCATCTGAATTTATACTTGATAATATTTCAATTTTATTATTTTTATTTTTGAAATAATTTGAAAATCTATTTTTTATTTTTGATATTTTAAAACTTCCTCCTTGTAAAATAATATAATTTATTTTTGATATTACAATTTTATTTTCATTGATAAAATCATTTAATTTATTTATTAATATATTTATTATTTCTTTAATTAAATTTTCAAATTGTTGTCTTGTTATTTCTATAAATAAATTTTTTCCATTATAAAAATTGTCTTGTTCAATTATTGTTTCTTCTTCATTTGATAATCTCATTTTAGCTTCTTCTACTAAATTTTTTAATTGACAATAAATTAAATTATCATTTGAATATTCTTTAATTTCTAAATATTCATTATTATTTTTATTAAATTCATCAATACAATATTGAAGTAAAACATTATCAAAATTATTTCCTCCAAATTCAATTTTATCACAAAGCAAATTAGAATTTCTAATTATTCCATTTAATTTATTAAATTCTGATGTAAGTGAAAAATATTTTGTTGTAATTCCTCCTATATCAATTATTATTAAATCATTTATTTCATTTTGGAAAATACTTTTTCTAAAATATAATATTGATGAAGAATATTCATTAATAAATAAAATTTTATTTTTATAATTTTTCTTATCTAATGTTTTTAATATATTTTCTTTTTGTGTAATTGTTGTATCATAAGATATTGATAAAATAATTTTTTTTATTTCTATTTTATTAAATTGTTCTTTAAAATGAATTGATGTATTTTTAATAATAATATCTATTATTTGATCAATTTTTAATTTATTTATTTTTGTCATTCTATTACCTTTTTCATTAGGTATTAATTCAGTTATATATTCTTTTTCTTCATTAATAAAATATGCTGATGCACAATAATATAATTCACCTATATCAATTCCTAATGAAACTTCTATAATATTTTTAGAATCATCATCCATTTTTTTTTATTATTTTCATTTTATTTAAAATAAATATAATTAAATAAAATATAATAAATTAAACAATTTTTAAAATATTAAAAATATTATATTAAATAAAAGGAAAATAATTATACTAATAATAACTAATATTTTATTCATATTATTATATTATTTCTTAATAATTGATTTTTTTCTTTTAAATATTTATAACCAATTATTTATATTTATTTAATTCATCATATATTTTGAATATTTCAATTAATATTAATATATATTATTTTTTATATTTTATTTTTTTACTATTCTTATTTAAATTTGAGTTTTTATCTTTTATATTATTAATTATTTTTATAAATTCTTCTCTTGACATTTTTAAAGCATAATTATTTCCTAAAATGCTCTTTTTTTCATTATTTTTAATAATATAGAAATTATTATTATTAAATTGAGTTTGCTCATTATTAAATAAATCTTGATTTTGTAAATTAAAAGTACTATCTTTATATTTTATTGATTTATTAGATTCATTATTTATATTTTTTTCATTATTATTACTATTAAATTTTGTATTATTATTATTTATTAAATTATTATAAGTGACTAAATCTTGATTTAAATAAAATTTTGCTTGATTAATTTGTTCCATTAAATTATCATTAATAGGAATTACAATTTTATTTTGTTTTATATTATTATTACTAATTGAACAACAAACTAAAAAAGGATCAATTTCTTGATAAGAAAAATCAATATAGTTTTGTAAATTTGAATTATATAAAAAATTTAAATCATTTTTCATTTTTATTAAATATTGGTCATTATAAATATATGCTTTATTCATATTATTAAAATTAAATTTTCCATTAAATGTATTATAATATGAGAAACTTCTTAATTTAATAATTGAGTTAACACAATTAACAGAATAAATTCTTAAATTTTCAATTATTTTTGGAATATCATTTAATTTTGTATTATTTATATTAATAATTTCACTATATTTTTTTAATAAAAAAATATTATTTTCTCTTTGAGAAACATTTTTTGTAAAGTTTAAAAGAGCATTACGGAATTTTGTTAATTCTATTTTTTCTTTTTGAATATAATTTAATTTTTCTTCATTTAATAAAGGTAAAAGTGAATTTTTAAATTGTTTTTGAAATTCTTTTGTAACTCCTAAATCATCCCATAAAATAATTAAAGAATTAAATTCTTCATTTAAATTAAAATCATTTTGATCTAAAATATTATTATCATTCAATTTAATAGAACTTTTATTTGTCTCATCTTTCATACTTGAAAAAAAAGTTTTATACTTATTAGTTTTAGATGAATTATTTAAATCATTTTTCATTATTAGATTTATAAAAAAAAATATAAAAAATATAAAAAAATAGTCAAAAATATTTTTAAATTACAATTTAAATTAACTAAAAAAAAAAAATTAAAATAATAACTCAAATCTCAAAAAAACCATTTTTAATGTTAACACCAATTCCATAATCATTTTTAAGAATAATTCCTTTATGAACATCCCAAATAAAACCTCCATAAAAAGGATTACTAATATCATCAATAAGTAATTGTCCATCTAAATCAGAATAAACACAAGAAGGTAAAAAACAAGAAGCCATATTCATTAATAAAGTAGAACCAACCATACAACCAATCCAAATAATTAAATTTAATTCTTTTCCTTTTTTAATACAATTAATTGCATTTCTTATTCCACCACATTTTTCTAATTTAATATTAATTCCTGAAACTATTTTTGATATTGGTTCAATTGAATTTATTGTTGATATACTTTCATCAGCAAAAATTAAAATATTATTTTCTTCACATAATTCTTTTACTTTTATCCATTTTTCTATTTCTTCTTTTGATTGTTTTATTATATTAATTGGAAATGGTTGTTCTATCATATAAATTTTATCTTTATATTTTAATAATACATTTTTTATTAAATTTATACAATCTTCTACTGATGAAAAATCTGAATTTAAATCAATACTCCATTTTCCTTTATAATTTGGAATTTTTGATATTTCATTATTTAATAATTCTAATGATAATTTACTGTGATTTATATCTTTATTTAATTTTATTTTTAAATATTGAGTATATTTTAATCCAAAATTAAGTGATTTTAACAATTCATCTTTTTCTAATATTGATATTGTATAAAATGCTTTTTTAATTGGAAAATTTTCTTCATTTATATTATTAATAAGAGAAATTAATGATTTTTGTTTTATTTTACCACTTAAATCAAAAATTGCTCCTGCAATACAATTTTTAGCACAATTATAATATTCTTCATTATTTGAAGGACATGTGTCTAATGCATGAATTAATATATAAATAAATTTTGGCAAATTTTTAATTGGAAAATTTTCTTCTGTTATTTCTTCAATTTTTTCAATTATATTTTTTAAATGTAAAGAATATGAATCAATATAATTTTTTATATCATTTATATCTGCTAAATAACAATCTTTTTTCTTTGGAGGAAGACCACTTTCACCTAATCCATATAAATTGTATTTTCCTTCTATTTTTATTATTATTAATGAATTGTTTCTTATTGTTGAATTTGAATGTGATGTATTAAATGATGTTCTTAAATGTAATTCTAGTTTTCTGTGAATTAATGTTAGTTTTATTTTTTCATTTGGAAAATCAAATATTGATTTGTTTAATTCTAAATTTTTTTTTTCTTCCATATTTTATTTTTTTTTTTAGTTTATTTTTTTTATAAATTTCATTTTTTCTTTTGAATTTTAATTAATTAATAATAATATGTTGAGAAAATTTAAAATGTATAAATTTTTTCCTCCAAATAAAAATTATTTCAATGAAGTGAAAGTAATATATAAAAATTTATATATGATAGAATAAAAATAAAAAAGTTAATAAATTATTGTTTTCAAAAAATTCAATAATTTATAATGATTTAGAAAGTTTTGATAGAAATTTAATTTATAAAAAATTAGATCAAAGGTATTTAAATAAATTATCTATGTTATTAAGTTATAATGATAAAAAATATGTTCAAAAAAGAAATAATATTAATGAACTTGAATACAAAATAGATGAAAATAATAATATTTGTTTGACAAATTCTTTTAATTCATATCAAAATAATGGTAAAGAAAATAAAAAAAAATGTTTATTTCAGAATATAAAATTAATAAAAAAAATTAATAATCTTAATTTCAAAAAAAATCCAGATTTAAATCAAGGATATAATAGTAATGAAATTCAATCTAAAGAATCATATAATAATAATTTATCATATGATGAATATAATTATTTAAATAAATCACCAATTGAAAATGAAGAAGAAAAAAAAATAATTTTTTCATTGAAAAAGAAAAATTGTATAAAAAATAAATCACATAGTCAAAATAATTTTCATATTTTTAATATGGAAAATTCATCTCAACTAAATAAAAATAGTTTAAGTAATACAATTTTAAATGAAAATTCTCTTTGTAAAACAACAAGAAAGAATTATAATAATGATGATAAAAATTCTTTTAAAAATATTTCAATGATTGATAATGTTCATAATTTATCTGAAAGATATAAATTAATTAAAGAATATAAAAATAAAATAAAAAGAATGGATATTATAAATCTTTTTTCATACAATAAAACAAAATTTAAGAATTTTGATAATAAAAATTGTATTTTTAAATTTAGTAATATAAAGATGAATAAATATCAATCAAAAAGTGGTTTTTTACCAAATGTATTTTTAAAATATGATAATTCAATAAAACATCATAAAAAAAATATATCATTAGATGTTAACAATAAAAAAATAATAAACAATAAAAATAAGAATATATTATTTGAAGAATCAAAAGAAAAAATGATGAGAAAAGAAGAAATATTTGAAAAAATAAAACTTGATTCAAAAAAATTAGTAAAATTAGTAAAAAATATAAAAAAATTAATAAACGAGAAAATAATTAAGAAAGAGGATAATATTAATAATAAAAAAAATATCATAAATAATAAATTTTTTCAAAAAAGCTTTTCTCTAAAATCAAAAAAATAAATGTAATATTATATTATATAAATATTAACATAAATCTTGAAAAGTTAATAAAAAAAATTTGCTTTATAGTTATTTCAATTAAAAAATTATTCATAATTTAAAATTAAAATTTATTATTTATTCTTTTTAAATAATTTTTTATTCATTTCTCTATTTTTAAAATTATCTTTTTTATTTTTAAATTCTTTATTTTTATTATCATTTTTATTATTTTGAGTATCATTTAAATTTTTTAAAATAATTGGTTTAAAATCTTGTGGTGCTTCTTTTCTTTTTTTATTTAATAATTTTTCAATTTCTAATTCACTATTATCATCTAAACTATCTTCTTCAATATCTGGAGCATCTCTTAAATCACCATATTCATTTTTATTTTCTTTTTTTTTTTTTTTATCATTATTATTATTTTTTTTATTATCTTCTTTAATTTTATTTTCTTCATTTTTATTATTTTTTTTTTCAGATTTTTTTTCTTTTTTTTTAATTTTTTCTTTTTCTTCTTCTTTATTTTTATTTTCTTCATAATCAACAAATCCACAAATATTTATTATTTGTTTATCATCTCCATCAATTGTAAAAGTATATTCTTGATTTTTTTTTGTACTTAATATTAAACTACAATTATATATTTCATTATTTTCTTTTTGAAGAGAACATATTTTAAATTTTTCTTTATTATCATTTATATTTATATAAACATTTATTTTTTTATTTGAATTTGAACTCTTATCTAATATTATACTTTGAATTGAAAACACTTTTAAATCATTTGATGATATTTTTAATGATTTATTTATTGTAATTTTCCCACAATAAAACATTTTTCTTTTTCAATAAAGAATAAAAATAAAATTTATATTATTCAATATTTATATATTTTAATTTGTTTTAAAAATATATTTAATTCTTCAATTATTTTGCACTTTTTTTTGATAAAAATAATCAAAATTTGATAAATTTTGAATAATCTTTTTTATTATATCAATTTATAATTTTTAATATTTTTCACATAATAATGAAATAATATTTTCATTTTATTAATCAAAAATTTTATTTTATCTTTCATAATATTTTTATAATATTTATTTGCCCTAATTCATTTTTTATCTAACAGACAGGGTTTTTAATATTATTATATATTTTTTAACTTCTTTCAATAGAATATTATTAGAAATTGATAAAAATTATTTAAATAGATGACTATTTTTTAAAAAGAAATAAAATAAAATATCATTTAAAAATCTTTCAAGTTCTCTTATTCTTTTTATCTTTTTTTCTCAATAGATTTTTCATTATCATCAAAAAATTAATTTCCATCTTTTCCTTGTTCGAAAATTTCTTTTTCTATTAAAAATGTTTTTTTAATTGAAATATGAATTTTCAATATAAAAATAATCTATTAAATTACTTTTAAATTATTTGTTTTTATTTTAACATAATTATAATTCTTTATTTAAATTATTTTATTTATATTTTATTTACATCAATACATTATTAATTTAATTTATTCCAGTTAAAATATAAAATAAACAAGCTAATTTTCAATCAATATTACAATAATAATTACTATAGAAATTACATATTCAAATTTATAAAGCTAGTCTAATTTTTTCCTATAAAAAATATAAATTATAAACTCTAAAGATTTATATATTAATCTACAGATTTATATATTAATTCTAAAGATTTATACATTCTTTTGAAATTTAATTAATATCATTTCCTAAAACTAAATTTAAATGTAATATCAATTCTGACAAATTTTTATTAAAATCAATATTATTTATATAAATATTTTTTTGTACATTATTCCTAATTTTATTATTCATATAAATTTCTATAATTTTATTTATAATTTCCTTAACGGAATCTGGTATATAAACTTTATCTTTATCATTTTCATTTATATTTTTTGAAACAAACCTTGAATGTTTGAATTGTTTATAATTTAATTTATAATTTGAAAAACTTATGTTATTTCTATTATTATTTTGATATTTATTATTTGAAATGTTATATAAATTTTTTAAATAACTTTCATAAATTTTAATATTATTAATTGGTAAATTAACATCATTTGATTTTTGATTTTCTTCTTTAATTAAATGATTATAAGATAAATTATTATTACATTCTATTTTTTTTAATTTCTTTAAAGTTATTTTTGGGAATTTTCCTTTTTTTTCAAAATATTTTTCTCCAATAAGTTTTTCATAAATTAAGTTAAAAGATGATAATGGAACATCTAAAATTAATAATGCATATTTAAAACTATTAATATATTCTCCAGGATTAATTTCTTTATATAAATAATTATTTAATTTAGTTGAATGAATAAAAAGACAAATCGGATTTTTACATTCTTTATTATTTAAAAATGAGTTACAATATTTAGTATTATAATAATTACTTTTTATTTTTTCTTTTTCTTTTATTTCCAAATTATCCAAAGATATTATACATAAAGCAGCTTGATTAATAGTATCAAATTGAACAATTAAACTATTTTCAATTTTATTATTGTTAATTAATAAAAGACGATTAATATGACCATATTGTGCTAAGAATTTTTTTTCATAAAGAGTTTCCTTTGAAAAAATCTCTTTTGGTATATTAGAAATAAAAACTGTATTTTTAAGGAGAAAATATTTATTCGATAGATTTTTTTTTTCATCTGTAGAAATATGATTTATATTTTTATGATAAAAAGACATTTTATTGATGTATTAATTGATTTAAGTAACAATAAATATCTTAAGAAGATAATTTTTTTGAGATATTTTATAAAATATTTTTTGTTAAATTAAAACAAAATTTTAAATAAATTTCTAGTATTAGAAATATTCTCCTATCAAATTAATTCTTTTTTTTTTTTTTTGATTTTTATTTTTTTGAAATGTTTTTAGAATATTTTAAATAAACTGTCATTAATATATATCTTAAATAAAAATATAAAAAGTAAATGTTTATGGTTATATGAAAAACAAAATTTATCTTATTTTTTTACATTATTTAAAAAAATCGGATTGAAAATTATTAAAATTGTGATTAAGGAAATGAGATTTATTTTTTTTATTTAATAACCCCATTTTGTGTGTAACGAATCTATTACATATTTCAAAATATACATTAAAAAATAATTTTTTTTCAAATTTTTTTCAAAATATATATTAAAATTTTTTCTTATAAATTAAAAAAAGTAAAAACAAACATAAAATAATTAAAAAAAAAAACATATTAATAAATAAATAATTAAATTTAAAGTTTCAATATAGGTTTTTAAAAATTTTTAAAAAATATAAATTGAGGAAATAAAAATAATAATTAGTAATTTATCAATTAAAAATGAATTTCAAAATAGTATTTAAGATTTATTATAAGTTTAATAAATTGGATAAAGTTTTTCAAGAATTTTTCATCAATCAATTCATTATAATAAATTGAAAAATTATTTAAGAAACAATAATATCAAAATAAAAATGAATTAAATTATAAAACATCAAAATAAATCAAATTCAACATTTTTTTCCTGAGAGAAAAATAAAATATTATTTAATATTAGGATAAAGAAGAATAAAAATTATAATAATTCAAATATTCAATTCTAGTTATTGAATCATACATTTAATATTTATATATTTAGTTTTTTAATTATTTTTTTTCATAACAATTACATATTATATATAATTCAATATCATTATCTTAAACATTATAATATAAAAATATATTTAAACAAAAAAAATTGAAAGATTTTTGTAATATATTTTGAAAAAATAATGAGGGAATATTTCTTGTAATTGCTTTTATTTTTTATAGACAAAAAGTGGAATTTTTAAAATGGAATAATAAGTATTACTTTCTTTATTTTTAATTCTCATTTACATTTGTCTTATATAAAATATATATTTTACTAATCTTTTTTATTTTTTTTAATTCATTATCTACAGATTTATTTATTAAATTTAATTTGAGGAAAGTGTAATTTATTTCTTTTATTTCTATGAGTTTTAAT
>JAEEGL013254111.1_pt1 | contig 12191 bp, 13 predicted proteins | sample 9134231 | NCBI WGS metagenome assembly JAEEGL01 (sample SAMN16246548, study PRJNA631951) | gut metagenome | biome: gut microbiome; feature: rumen; material: fiber-attached | host: Bos | place: Iran: Karaj | collected 2018-10
CTTAAAGCAGAGGTCGGCAAGTTTAAGTTGGAATAAGCATGGATTGAATGAGAAGATATGTCTATGACATCGGAGATAATACATCATGGGTTATACGTTGATACAGTGGCTGTTCTTTTTCTATATATACTGTGTTATAGGATGGATATGGGAGTGTACATATTGCTCGGTTGTTGAGAGACATCTGACCAACAGAGGCTTTATGCGTGGCCCCGTGATCCCGATATACGGTTGTGGAACCATAGTGATGTTGCTTGCGTCTGCACCGTTTAAGGACAGTATTTGGCTGATTTTTTTGTCGGGTGCGATCGGTGCATCGATGCTTGAACTTGTAACAGGCACCGTGATGGAAGCGATATTTAAGGTCAGATACTGGGATTATTCCATGGCACCTCTTAATATCAAAGGATATGTATGCGCGGGAGCATCGCTTGGCTGGGGTGTAGCCGCGGTTGTTCTTAACAGACTGATTCATCCAAGAGTAAGTGCGCTTGAGAATCTGATGCCGCCAAAATGTGAGCAGTTTGCAATATTGATCGCATCGATCATATTTACGGCCGATCTGGCTTTGTCCGTCAAGGCGGCTCTTGACCTTAGAGAAATTCTTATCAGAATGGAGAATATCAAAGCAGAGGCACAGAGAATGCAGCGTCGTGTGGATGTACTCTTGGCCGTTGCAGCGGATGAAAAGGACAAATGGATAGACAGACGTACGGAGCAGATATCAGATACCCTTACCGGTATTGAGAATAAGCTTGTGGGAATTAAGGATAAGATCGCCATTCCCGAAGCTGCCAAGGAAGAACTGGTCGAACTTCGTACCAAAGCCGGCATGCTTAAGGAACGTCTTACCTCGATATATTCGTTTCGAGAGCGCCTAAGTCGCTCAATTCTGCGTGGCAACCCCAATATGGTATCCAAGAGATTCCAGGCCAGTTTGGATGAAATAAAGGCGTACTACAACAATACTAAGAAAAGATAATACGGTTTTAAATAAACTGACTGACATGTGTATTCTGTGATCGTATAAATTTATTGTGAGGCGGATGATCGCGGGCCGAAAGGCACGAGGAAAGTCCGGGCTTCGAAGGGCAGGATGCCGGATAACGTCCGGCGGAGGTGACTCCCGGGATAGTGCAACAGAAAATAACCGCGTCCATGACGTAAGGGTGAAAAGGCGGTGTAAGAGACCACCGTGCATCCGGTAACGGGTGTAGCCGTGTAAACCCCATCCGAAGCAAGACCAAATATGAAGACTATGAGGCGGCCCGTCTCGTCTTCGGGTAGGTTGCTTGAGGCGTCCGGTAACGGGCGTCCTAGATAGATGATCATCTTAAATGACAGAACCCGGCTTACAGCCTCACAATATTTTTGATAATAAAGTCGACAGATATGGTAGGAATTACATGTTGAAACGATCGACATCTGCATGATATACTGATATTGCGATTGTTTTAACTGTCATATCTGTGAATCGCCCCGCTTTTTTGCAGTATGCGAGAAAGGAGCTGTGTAGAGTATGGAATCCGAAATCAGAACGAACATGGAAAAGATCCTCACGGGAAAGCTTACGTACAAGTCTCAGAATCTTGCATTTAACATGATGATATCGAGAATGCAGATGAAACTTAAGTCAGAGCCAGGCAATTTTGATCTGTGCATGAATGAACTGGACGAATTTGCTGCAAAGTATCCGTCAGTCATTCAGGTTGATTATGACAGGATTGCATGTCTTTAATGATCTTACAGACGGCTTTTGTGTATAAGGAGGTGCTTATATGCTCGTATCTTTAGACCAGACCATAGCTCTTATCAATGCAGGTAAGATCCTGCATATCGCAGCAGATGATTCTTTGCTTTCCAGACTTCCACAAGGTAAATGGATCGGGGGTACCACCCCGTATTTTATGTCAGAAGAGGGCGGGATTCTTTCCAAGGATAAGTTATTTGTCAATGAAATAGATTTTGCCGAAGATATCACGGTAGCGGTATACGGCAAATACAATATATTCCAGATCGTTGAGGAGTGCTATGACAACGGACTTACGATGCTTATTTTGCCCTTCGGTTCGGATGTGGTGGCCAAGTATGCCAAAGAAGCTCCGGAGGTTGAGGAACTTCTGCTTCATCCCACGGTAGGCTGGGTGGCCGGATTTGATCTGGGTGTCGGTGGTGAGGCCAAGGTATATGACGGAACTACCGGCAAGTCATATTCGGACAAGGCGGTTGCCATGTACCTTAAGCTGCCTGAGGGCAGGACGGCTATGATCAACATAGTCAATATATTTGAAGATGACAAGACGGATCCGGTGATCCAGTTCCCGTATAATTCATTAAGGGTGGATCAGTGTAAGGTCAACGGACAGGTTGTCAATTTCGCCGAATACATCAATAAGAAAAAGATAGATACTCAGATGCCTTTGGTGGCTGATTATAACGGAACATATATCAATACTTCCGTCAAGGCCGTTATGGATGGCAAGGTCGATCTGTATGCTCCGGTATTTCGAGGTATTGAATACAGATTTGCTACACCGGTTTCGGATTATACTAAAGAGTTTGGCAAGAGGATCGGAGATTCTCAGTCAGGTGAACCCTTTTTCTCATGCAACTGTATTCTTAATTATCTGTATGGTAAACTCGAAGGCAAGTCAACCCCTCCGTATTTCGGACCGGTTACCTTCGGAGAGGTGGCATATCAGCTGATCAATCAGACATTGGTATATTGCGAGATAGTATAGTTGACATAATGCGAAACAACCGATATAATACCATATAGTGATGTGAAGTTTTTCACGATCAATATATTTTGTATTTAGAGGGGGAACACTATGAAGTGTCCGTTTTGCAGTCATGAGAACACAAGAGTAATCGACTCAAGACCCGCTGATGAGAATAATTCCATCAGAAGAAGAAGAGTCTGTGATGAGTGCGGTAAGAGATTTACCACATATGAGAAAGTGGAGACCATTCCGCTCATCATCATCAAGAAGGATAATAATCGCGAAGCTTACGACAGATCCAAGATCGAGAGCGGTGTATTACGTGCATGTCACAAGAGACCCGTGAGTGCGGCTCAGATTACAAAGCTTGTGGATGAAGTTGAACTTGAGATTTTTAATCTCGAGGAGAAAGAGATACCGAGTGACAAGATAGGTGAGATACTTATGGCCAAGCTTAAGTCTTTGGACGAAGTAGCCTATGTAAGATTTGCATCGGTATACAGAGAATTTAAGGATCTCAATACCTTCATGGACGAACTTAAGAAAGTCATGGAAGGTAATTAGAGATAGAGTAGTTATCGTTTACCACAGAGTGCTTTAAGCAGAGAGGAGATCTATTATGAAAAGATCAATGATCCTCCTCACATCACTGCTTGTACTCTTACTGGCTGTTGCACTGTGCGGATGCGCAGGTGACAAGTCAGGAAACGGTTCAACGATTACTGTTGGTATTCCTCAGGATATTGAAGACAGTCTTGACCCCCACCTTGCAGTGGCGGCAGGAACCAGAGAGGTATTGTTCAATATTTATGAGGGACTTGTAAAACCAAATAGTAACGGAGAATTAGTTCCTGCGCTAGCCAGCGAGTACAGCGTAGATGCTGAGGGGAAGACCTACACATTTACATTGCGTAAAGGTGTGAAATTCCATGACGGAGAACCGGTTACGGTGCAGGACGTAGTAGCTTCGATAGAGAGATGTGCCGATACCAGTAACGGAGAACCGTTGGTAGCGGCATTTTCTAATATTGCAGGCATAGAGGCTGCAGATGACAGTACCGTAGTCATTACACTTAAGGAAGCCGATACGGAATTTATAAGCTATATGACCACGGCCATACTTGAGGCCAAGTATATAGCGGATCCTACATCTGATCCTGCAGGAACAGGACCTTATATGTTCGTATCCAGAAGTCCCCAGGAGAATATAGTTCTAAAGAGTTTTAAGGACTACTGGGGAGAGAAGGCATACATCGAGAACGTGACTTTTAAGATCATATCCAATCCGGACACCATAGTCATGAATTTGGAGGGCGGATCCATAGACATGTTCCCGAGAGTGACGACTGCACAGGCTGCGCAGCTTTCCGACAAGTTCAATATCGAGGAAGGCACGATGAACCTTGTTCAGGCGCTGTATCTTAACAATGCAGTAAAGCCCTTTGATGATGTCAGAGTACGTCAGGCACTGTGCTATGCGATCGATCCTCAGGAGATCATGGATTATGCGTTTGATGGTATAGGTTCGGAGATAGGAAGCAGCATGTTTCCTTCTTTTGGCAAATACTTTATGCCTGAACTTAATGATGTATATAATCAGGATATAGACAAAGCCAAGGGACTTTTGGCAGAAGCTGGGTATCCTGACGGATTCGAGTTCACCATCAAGGTTCCTTCCAATTATACCCAGCATGTCGATACGGCTCAGGTACTTAAAGAGGAATTTAAAAAGATCGGTGTTACCGCTGATATTGAACTTATAGAATGGAATTCATGGCTTTCGGATGTATATTCGGGAAGAGAGTATGAAGCAACTGTGATCGGTGTGGATGCATCATCACTTACGCCCAGTGCATTGCTTTCAAGATTCCAGTCTGAAGCGGGCAATAACTTTGTAAACTTTAACAGTGCGGAGTATGATGCTGCTTATGCGGCGGCTGTAGCAAGTACGGATGATGCGAAGCAGACCGAATACTTCAAGCAGTGTGAAGAGATCCTTGCCAAAGAGGCTGCCAATGTCTATATTCAGGATCCGGCAGAGCTCGTGGCCATAAGTAACAAATATACGGGATATGAATTCTATCCCTTGTATGCACAGGATATCAGTAAGATCAGACTTGCTGATAAGTAATAAAGTAATGAAATTTCAGCGGCCGTAAGGCCGCTGAATTGTCACAAGCAGGATTATTATTCATGACCGGAGTGATCAAAAAAACCATAAGTTCATTATTGACTGTTTTGGTGGTTTCCTGCCTTGTATTCTTGGCTTTTTCCATTATCCCGGGAGATCCGGCAGTGGCCAAGCTCGGAACGCAGGCTACCCCTGAAAAACTTGATGCCCTAAGAGAATCAATGGGCCTTAACAAACCGCTCTTTGTACGCTTTATATCATGGATAGGAGGAGTGATAAAGGGTGATTTCGGAACCTCATACAGTTACAGCATGCCGGTGGCAAGTCTTATAAAAGGCAAACTTCCGGTCACGATCATACTGACATTATATTCATTTGTTCTGATGATATTGTTGTCGGTATTTGCAGCCATATATGCTGCCAGGCGTGAGGGAAGGGTGCTTGATAAGATCATACAGATCATTACGCAGGTGATCATGTCCGTGCCCCCGTTTTTCGGAGGAATACTGATCACGCTTATATTCGGGCTTGGATTGCATCTGTTCGCTCCGGGAGGCTATATATCGTATGATGTGAATATGCCAAAGTTTTTGGGCTATATGTTCTGGCCGGCTTTGGCCATAGCACTGCCCAAGGGTGCCATGGCATTTTCACTTTTATATACGGGACTTGTAACGGAAAAAAAGAAGGACTATGCAAGAACTGCATACAGCAGAGGTAACAGTACGGGAGACGTATTTTATAAGCATCTGCTTAAGAATGCCTGTATACCCGTTGTCACATTCTTCGGTATGGCACTTGCGGATATGATAGCCGGCAGCATAGTGATAGAGCAGGTATTCGGAATACCGGGCCTTGGAAGGATATTGCTCACATCCATTCAGAACAGAGATTATCCGGTGGTGGAAGCGATCATAGTATGTATAGCGGTGCTCGTGATCGTGTCCAATCTTTTGGTTGATATATTGTATCGCGTGATCGATCCCAGGACGGCCGATTCAGACAAATGAAAAACAGTGTAAAAAAAGATTTTAACTTTATATTGGGTATCGTGCTCACAGCCATTGTAGTGGTTCCTGCGATAATAGGAATATTCTGGACTCCATACGGCATTGATACGATGAATAACAGCCTTAAGATGGCGGGTTGCAGTCTTGCGCATCCGTTTGGCTGCGATAATTTCGGAAGGGATATACTAAGTCGTGTGATGGCCGGAAGCGCGATCACTTTACTCATCGGTCTTGGGACCGTGGCCATAGGAGCTGTCGCAGGAACAGTGATCGGTGCGGTTACGGGTTACTATGGCGGACTGGCCGATGACATATTTATGAGATTTAATGATGTTATGTTTTCTTTCCCAAGCCTGCTTCTTGCCCTCGTTTTTGTGGCGGTGCTGGGATCGGGAAGAACTCAGCTTACAGTAGCGCTTGGTATCGCATTTATACCGAGTTATGTGAGGATAGTCAGAGCGGAATATGTAAGAGCCCGCAATATGGACTATGTAAAGAGCGCAAAGCTGGCCGGAGCATCAGATATAAGAGTGATGTTTGTACATATACTGCCCAATACATCCAAGGTGATGATGGGTTCATTACTGATCGGATTTAATAATGCGGTCTTGGCAGAGGCGGGACTCAGCTTCCTCGGCATAGGCGTTCAGCCTCCGGATGCAAGCCTTGGGCGGATGTTGTCGGATGCTCAGACTTATCTGTTTGGCAAACCGGGACTTGCCATAGTGCCCGGCGTGACTCTGATAGTGATGGTACTTGGAATATCGCTTTTGGGTAAGAGCGATACGATCACAAGGATCAGATAGTATGATATGGCAAGGGGATGACGATGTTACTTCATGTTGAAGATCTTAATATAGAGTTTCATGATCATATAGTGCCCGAGACGGTCGTTTATGACTTTGATCTTGATATGGATGAGGGTGAGATAGTTGGCCTTGTCGGAGAATCAGGTTCGGGCAAATCAATGTCAGCGCTCGCAATAGCCGGACTGTTGTCGAGGCATGATGCGAAAAAGCGAGGACATATAATTTTTGATGGAACAGATATACTTAACTGTCCAAGAGAGGAACTCAGAAACCTGCAGGGAGATGAGATCAGCATGATCTTTCAGGAACCCATGACAAGCCTCGATCCGCTTAAGAAGATAGGCTGGCAGGTCGAAGAGGCGATGCGCATACATAAAAAATGCACTGCAACAGAAAGAAAAGAACGGGCTATTAAGATGCTTGGGGATGTGGAACTTGAAGATCCTGAGAGAGTATACAATTCATATCCGCATCAGCTAAGCGGCGGAATGAGGCAGCGAGTGATGATAGCTGCAGCCATGATCAATACCCCCAAGCTTTTAATCGCAGATGAACCGACGACGGCGCTTGATGTGACTGTTCAGGCACAGATAGTGAAGTTACTTAAGAGGATCAATAAAGAAAACAGGACTGCCATACTGTTCATATCTCATGATCTGAGCCTGATCAGGCAGCTGTGTAAGAGGGTCCTCGTAATGAAAGGCGGATATGTTGTGGACGGTGGAGATGTGGAAGAGATATTTACACATCCCAAGCAGGAATATACCAAAAGGCTGATAGATTCCATCCCGCATGTGGACTTAAGCGGAGAGTGATAAGTTGAGTAAGATATTGGAAGTAAAAGATGTGCATGTTTCTTTCATGGAAGAGAGAAAGACCATCTTTGACAGACGAAACAGAATAGAGGTATTAAAAGGCATAAGCTTTGATATTGAAGAAGGCGAGATTGTAGGACTTGTGGGCGAATCCGGCTGCGGCAAATCAACGCTTGCCAAGGCAATACTCGGGCTTGTTAAGCCTGACAGCGGAGAGATCATTCATCACAGTGATCATCCGCAGATGATATTTCAGGATCCGTACAGCAGCCTTAATCCTGCAAAAAATGTTCGCTTTATCCTCGAGGAGCCCCTAAAGAACATGACATCTTTAAGTGCCGACGAAAGACTTATAAGAGCAAAAGAACGACTCATACAGGCGGGACTTGATGAAAAGTATTTGACTCATATGCCTTCCGAACTCAGCGGAGGACAAAGGCAGAGAGTGTGTATAGCGCAGAGCCTTATGATGAATCCGAAACTTTTGCTTGCGGATGAACCGGTATCGGCGCTTGATGTGACCATTCAGGCGCAGATCCTTAAACTTTTGGATGAATTACAGGATAAACTTAAACTGTCCATACTGTTTATCTCACATGATCTTAGGGTGGTATATAACCTGTGCGATCGTGTGATGGTCATGAGAAACGGTGTCATAGTGGAGCAGGGAGTTCCGCATGACATATACAGGCATCCAAAGCATGAATATACCGAAAAACTCCTTAAAGCCTCGGGAATAAGGAAGGAATAAACTGTATACGCCAAAATATTAAATCAATAATCAATTTTGTATAAAAAACTTTGTTAAGTTTTAATGCACTGCATCCGATATATTAAGTACAAGGAAGTGAATTACTACTGTTGGCTTCAGATCAAGGAGATATAAGCTATGGGTATATATGATGTAGGGTACGGCGGCTTCGGCGCCTTTCAGAGCAATTACAGAATAGAAGACATTCCAAAGGCAGGACAGGTAGAGAAAATCGAACCTGTTAAACCTGTAGAGGAAACAAATAAAAAGCCCGAGATACTTATAGAAGAGGTAAACAGGGCTCCCAGATCCACAGATCCGAACAGTGTGTCGCTTAACTTCAATAAGGGTGATGACTACTCGTACATAGGAAGCGACAAGGATATTGCGAAGCTAGATATCGAGAAAGCTGTTTCAGAGATGAGACAGGATGCCATTCTTCAGGAATACAATTATTTCGTGGGAAGCGCAAGCAACGTGTTCAGTTCGGAAGACGGTGTGGTATTGGCTAAATAAGATTATTACCTTTTTCATTTTCCCCTCCCTATATAAAATATGAAACACCCGGCTATATGCCGGGTGTTTCGTATATACTAAAGTTTAAACATGTGATATCATATTAGCATGTTTGCCGGACTTTATCCTGATGAATATTACGAATCTGCATATGTGATACCTTATGAGGAACTGTACAGGCAGGGGTATCGAGGAATCATATATGATATAGACAATACTCTTGTTCCTCATGGAGCACCCGCGGATGCAAGGAGCATAGAACTCTTTGAAAGACTTAAGAGCATCGGATTTGATGCAACACTTTTATCCAACAATAAGCGGGAGAGAGTGGACATGTTCAATAAGGATGTCCATGTTCATACCATATATAAGGCAGGTAAGCCCAAGAAGGACGGGTATATAAAGGCCTGTGAACTTATGGGTACGAATACATCCAATACACTGTGTATAGGCGACCAGATATTCACCGATATGTGGGGCGCAAGAAAAGCAGGTATAAAAGCACTGATGGTAAAGTACATAGACAGACATGAGGAGATACAGATAATACTCAAAAGAAGGCTTGAGTGGTTCGTGCTCGCAGAATACTTTAAGAAAAGAAAAAATGGCTTGTCAAATAGCAGGACATAGTATAAACTATTAAAGAATTGTTTGTCGAAAAACAGGAGGATTATTTATGATAGCAGCGGGTGATTTCAGAAATGGAGTTACTATTGAGCTTGAGGGTAACGTATACCAGATTATTGAGTTCCAGCATGTTAAGCCTGGTAAAGGAGCAGCTTTTGTCAGGACCAAGCTTAAGAACATCAAGTCAGGCGGTGTGGTAGAGAAGACTTTCAGACCTACCGAGAAGTGTCCCAAGGCTCATGTAGATAGAAAGGATATGACTTATCTCTACAGAGACGGAGATCTTTACAACTTTATGGATTCCGAGACATTTGAGCAGATCTCATTAAGTGCTGATGCAGTTGGTGATTCGCTTAAGTTCGTTAAGGAGAATGAAGTATGTAAGGTTTGCTCATATAAGGGCGATGTATTCGCTATTGAGCCTCCTTTATTCGTAGAACTTGTGATCACGGAGACAGAGCCCGGATTCAAGGGTGATACTGCTACAGGTGCTACCAAGCCTGCTACAGTTGAGACAGGAGCTTTGGTTCAGGTTCCTCTGTTCGTAGATCAGGGAGAGACGATCAAGATCGATACACGTACGGGAGAATATCTCTCAAGAGTATAATCTGATCGCACAGTTACTATTATTGGCTTGTAAGGCAACGATGATTTATCATCGTTGCCTTTTTTTGTTAATCGGAGGAATGTATGGATATTTACGAATTTTTGGAAGCAATAAAGATGAAACTGCAGGCTTACTATGGCGATGAATATACAGTGAGCATATGCAGCATCACCAAGAACAACGATCATGTAAAAAATGGGGTGACCATCAGGAAGAATGATGAGAATCTTGCCCCCACCATATATTTGGATAAGCAGTATGAAGAATATAAGGATGGGAGAAGTTTTCAGGATATAACTGATGAACTGATCACTACAAGATCGGGCTGCGCGGATTCGATCGGCATGGATATGGATTTTTTCCTGGACTATGCCAGAGTAAAAGATAAGTTAAGGGTTAAGCTCATAAGCAAAGGGAGGAACAAGAATCTTTTGCAGGATATACCTCATATGGATTTCGCAGACCTGAGTGTGGCATTTTATGTGGCGATTGAGGATGAGAAAATAGGAAGCGGGTCGATACTCATTCGTAATGAACATATCAAAGAATGGGGTGTATCAATCGACAGACTGTACGAGGATGCCAGAAATGCAACCATAAAAGAAGAACCGCCGTACCTTGCGGATCTTGTAAACATGCTCACGGAGATCTATATCAATAAGACTCATACATCCTGGAAGGATATGAGTGCCGATATAAGACAGTCTCTTGAGGAAATGCGAAGCAATAAAAGCAATATGTATGTGCTCACCAACAGCAGTAAGCTGTACGGTGCGACTGTAATCATGTATCCGGGTATGCTTGAGGAGATCGGCGATCATATAGAAGATGATTACTATGTGATACCCAGTTCACTTCATGAAGTTCTTATCGTTCCGCAGTATGCCTGTCCTGACGGAGCGGAGCTTTCTGCCATGGTGGAGGATGTCAACAGAACAGAGCTTGATGCGACAGAGATCCTGTCTGAACATGCTTACAGATATCACAGAGACACGCATTGGCTTGAGCCTGTTATGCCTTAGTACAGGCTGAATTAATGCTGCCTTGATCGCTGCATTATTTTACATATACGGGCTTCAATGTTATACTATACGGGTGTTATTGTGACCGGTGAGATTAGGATAAAGTATGGCTGAAAGAGACCGTGTGAGCAAAATTACAGATGCAGTAGGCGTGATATTGTATGTTGCGGGCATATTGTGCATGTGCGTGATATGCTCGCGCCTGTTTACTGATGATATATGGTATGATGAGGTCTTTTCATTGGGGTTCATACGATATGGATATGCTGATATAGTATCGCTTACGGCGATGGATGTTCATCCTCCTCTGTACTATATGTATCTTAAGACTGTTACCGCTATCGGTATGGCATTGGTTGGAGAGAGTCATATCATAGTGCTTGCCAAGTTGGCTTCCGCACTTCCGTGGCTGGGTTTATTGGTGGTGAGCGTTACTTATATCAGACGTAAATGGGGGCTTTCGGTATCGGGTATCTTTTTGTTCTTTGTTACCGCCATGCCACAGATATGCGGATTTTACGGCGAGATACGGATGTATTCATTCGCACTTTTGCTTGTGAGTATCAATGTGCTGCTTGCCGTTAGAATACTGTCTGACGGCGATAATGCACTTATATGGATACTGTTCTTGCTAAGCGGCATCATGACGGCGTATACACAGTATTATGCCTGCATAGCCATCATAGGAACATATATAGCCATATTTACGGATAGCCTTATATATAAGAATGAACGAAACAGGACAATCATAAGGAATCTGATCATATCGGCTATACTTTCAGTGATCGCATATCTGCCGTGGCTTCCCGTGCTTCGTGCTCAGATGGGTAATATATCGGGGAAGTACTGGATACAACCTCTTACCATAAGAAGTCTTGCAGGCTGCATTAAGTTTCTTATACTTCCGGCTACTGATATGACCGGACTTGCATATATATGCGCCGTAGCCGGCGTTATCTCGGTTGCTTTGATCGTTACCCTGTATGTTATATATGGCAGTAGGGAGAGCATAAGGGAACTTATTTGCTTAATGTGTCCGATACTTATTGTCATAATAAGCGGTTTTATCCTTTCTGCAGCAGGTACTCCGATATTCATATACAGGTATATGATACCGGCTGCCGGAGGATTGTGGCTTGCGGTTGCGATCTGCGCCATGAAGGCCGGTGAGGGATATAAG
>JAEEGL013959387.1_pt1 | contig 12191 bp, 11 predicted proteins | sample 9134231 | NCBI WGS metagenome assembly JAEEGL01 (sample SAMN16246548, study PRJNA631951) | gut metagenome | biome: gut microbiome; feature: rumen; material: fiber-attached | host: Bos | place: Iran: Karaj | collected 2018-10
AAGCCATCTCGCTTGGCTTCTGGGGCTCCGTATTTGGTATTGTTGTCTCCATCATTATTGGCAACATCGTCAACGTGGCTTTCCATGCCGAAGGCGCATTCCTTGAATCATTCCCGACCTTCAACTTGGTCATCTATACGATTCAAGACATCATCACCGTAACTTTGCTAATTATGTTTATCGCGTTCCTCGCTGGTACCTTGCCAGCCCGTCGCGCTGCGCACAAGAACCCAATCGATTCCTTGCGCTACGAATAATTACGAGCATAAAAATGGCCTCGTCCCGAAAGGGGCGAGGCTTTTGCGCGCATGCGTCAGATCAGAACGGATAGGGAATTAACCCGATTTTCCCGAAGGAAAGCAGCGACACTGCTGCGGCAATAATCAGCAGCACTGCCAATGAACCGAACAGGAACGTCGTAAACTTGTCGCTCGGTTTTTTCTTCCGCAGCAGAAACGATACGAATGGGGCCCACAGTAAGGTTGCGATACCGATATAAATCAGCAGGTTTATGAACCAATAGCCGGCCATGCAAAACGTTTCTCTGATGGCATAGGTCAATTCTTCCATCTCAAAATCCCCCTCATCTATTCACGTTCTTGTCGTCAGACGACACATATACTCTCATTATATCACAAAATACGAAAAAAGTCAATACTGCTCACGCTTACAGCAAGAAAAACCCCGCACCGAAGTGCGGGGATGGAACAGGAGCAGGGGAGATTAGACTTTTTCAAACGGATAGCCGATCGGGTATTCATCACATACCGAGCACATGCCCAACTCCTTTTGGGAACACTTGGAACTGCTGTAATCCGGCACGATCGTTCTTCCGGTCCGCAGCGCCATACGCGACTCGCGAATCTTTGTCAGATTTCCGATCCAGGAAATACCATACCATTCACCTTCGTCGTCAAAGACTTCGATGGCACCCTCGGTATCCTCAAACGGAAGGCAAATCCAGTTGTTGGCCAGGTCGTACCTATTATCTTGTCCATAACCCAACCGCTGCGGATCGTACCTTTCCAGGCGGATAATCAAACGGTCACGGTACACCTCAAGGACCTTCGGAATCTTCTCATAAATAAGAGTATCATTATCGCAAATTGCGATAATCGTATCCGCCAACTTCTCGCGGGGAATCCCCCGCACGCCGGCCCTCTTTGCCAATTCATGAATCAACTTGATATTGTTGTGCCCGCCATCGGCTCGAGTTTTACCGTTCAAGAATGAAAGCTTCGTAGCCCTGGATATTGGGATTTTGTATTCCTCAATATTCATTCGATGTTTTAAAACACTCACGCGCGTCACCCCTCCTTATTCGTTGCAGGTTTTTTAATCGGGTATTTCTCAGTAACCTTGCAGGAACCTAAAGAATTTCGACCATAAACACCTGGTATATGAGTCAGATAAAGAAACCGCTCCAACTCACCAAAAGTTTCCGTCACAGACACAAGCTCTCCATTCCGCCACGAAATCGCGTAGATTTCATCTCCAGAATCACTTCGGAAGGACATATCTCCGTCGGAGTCGCTGAAGTGAATCCAGATTACATACCGTCCATCGTCAACATCGTCATCCTCTTTGCGCAGATAAAAGCTCAGATTGCTTTCGCGTAGTTCGATCCGATACGGTTTCAAGCCATGGTAGGCATACCCCTGCCGGAAAGCACGCAATGCAGCCGCGATATCATCTCTGTCTATACCCTTAGCACAAGACATGGCTGCCAGCTTCTTCTCGTCCTTCATCGTCGCGCTGAACGCGTTACGTAAAGGCTCCAGATTGAAAATAGAGAATGTCATCCCCCCTGAACAGACAATCTCGTATTTCGTGTACGCCTGGTAATACTGCTTGATGTTCATACAACACACCCCTCCTGTTCAAGTACATGCCTCAAAAAGCACCTTTAAATTACAGCACAAAAAGGCTAAAAAGTCAATGTTTCAGCGTAAGTGCTTAAGCTATCTTTTGCTTTTTCTTTGAGACAATATTTGCGATTATTACAAAGCCCACACAAAAGGCGGCCACAATCAGCATATTCAAAATCACCGGCCAAAGCGCGGCGAAATCAAAGTTTTCTAGATAAATAATCTTATTATTCGCATCTATAAAGTAATAGCTTGGCAAAACATGCGCGAAAGTCAGCACGCCAGCAGGTAAGTACTCCGCCGGCACGAAGGCGCCGCACAAGAAGCTCGAACCGAGCGCCACCACGTTCATAATGCCGTTAATTGCACCGGATTTTTGTACGAATTTACTAATTAAATACGCAATGCAGGTTGCGCACACGCAGAAGATAAACGAGTTGATCGCGAACAATAGTCCATATGCATTCCAAAGATTATCAAATCCCACGACCATAAAGCCTACTACTAAATAGAACAGCCACATCAAGCCAGAATAAATGCAGCTATTACGCAGCAGTACGGCGTTCATGCGCTTAATATCAACAGCACTAACCAAATTACGTTTGCGCACCGGCAAGCGATTAAATGACGCCATAATAAGGCAAATAATTGTAATCACGCAGGCCAGAATGCTATAGTTGGCAAAATTAAAGTAGGTCGCCGCGCGCAAATACTTCGAAGAATCGACTTTCGATTTTACCTCTACGACTGTTTCTTTACTGAGCGCCTTTTCTACTTTTTCCGCTAGCTCGTTTTCATTCAATTCTAGCGACGCATAGCTTTGCGCCATCATTAAATAACGACGCACTGAAACCTTCGCCAGCTCACCCACGTAACCAGCCGATGATTGCATATGTATTTCTGGATTATTGCCAGCCACTAGATCAGTAGAGAAGTTTTCTGGAATATCCACTGCGACCGCGACAGTTTCATAAAACAACGCATCCTTAAGCTTATCGTCATTCTCGTATTCGTCTGAAATTTCAGCATGTTTTTCCATATAACCCACGAAGCTTTTCGCAAGCGCGCCATCTACATCATGGTTAAAAATCACCACCGTCGGCTTCTTCGCCTCGAACTGCGTCGTGGCCGAATTGCTACTCATATTTATTGAGCCAAATACCACCAGGATCACCGTATACGTTACTACGGTGCCAATATTCTTCAGCACAATTCGCCAGAAAGCCTTAGATACTGTCATAACGTTGCCTCCTTAATCCGCGAATCGAAAGCGCGAAGAATATACCGGCTACAACAAGTAGGCTCACGGTATTTACAGTAAACCGACTCAAATCGTCGTAATAATACAGCGAATAAAAACCATCCGTAATCATACCGACCGGACTAATCTTATTTACGATCGGCAGCATCTCATCGAAAAACACTTTTTGGCCACCAAACATGCCCGCAAACATACAACCGACCATTGTAATGGTTAAGATGATCACATTTTTCGCCGCATCATTCGTCTTTAATATAATCGACAGCCACATACCCATAGCCGTAGCAGCTAGGCTGCCAATTGCCGAATGTAGCATAATTAATCCAAGATTATCGCCTAATTCGATGCCGAGCACGAAACGTATAAAGAGAATCAGTAAAATAACGGCCGCAAGCAGCATAGTATAACCGGCAAGTAGACTACTTAGCACGACGATACTTTTACGCGTTGGCGCAATTGCCACGCGCTTACCGCGGTCAGAAATATTCGGCAAACAACGATTCATCATTTCCGAACTCACCATTGCGCCCTGCATAATCGCCATCGCAATCAACGTATAAAATTCAACCGCTACAATATTCATCACGCGCGAATCGTCTTTAATATTCGGCTGCGCATCGGATATTTTTGCCGCAACTTGCGCATATATCGCCGGAATATCTACCGCTCCGTTAGCTCGTTGAATTTCGTCCATTGCTATATCATTCACGGCATCCACACTCTGCGAAATCTGCTCAACCGCCAACACCAGCACGGTCGTCATCGTGCCATTTTCCTTAATCTTTACTTTTGCCTCGTTCTCTTCGACAAAAACATAGCCTTCAATGTCGCCACTCTCGAGCAATTCTTCGGCTTTTTCTTTCTCAACGTATTGCGTATTGAAGACGCGCTCGTCACCTTCGCTTAAACCTTTAAATGCTTCACTGAATGCGACATCTTTTTGATATGATTCATCATTTACGACCGCCACATTTAGCGGATCGAAAGTGTCATAATCATGAAGTCTCGCGAACGCCATATTAAAAAGTAGCGCCAAAATAAAAGGGAAGGCTAAGGTCCAAAAAACCATCTCCTTACTTTTAATTAATGTTTTGAACGCATACTTGTAATTATGCCAAAACATTAGTCGCGCAACTCCTTGCCGGTAAGTTCTAGGAATACGTCATTCAAGGTCGGACGTTCAGCAAAAATCTTGTTGTAGTTGATATGGTTTTCTTTCAAATATTCAATCATATCGCCTAAATTATTTTTGCCACGACGATAAACCACCTTGAGTACCCCATTATCATACTCGACTTCACTGACGTTCTTGATTTTCTCGAATCCCGAAAGCTGCTTCGGGCTTAATTCTGGTATTTCCACCGTCACTTTTTCTTCAATTTTCGCCAATGCTTTCAATTCATCATTTGTGCCACTCGCAATAATTTTGCCACGATCCAGAATAATCACGCGGTCGCACAAAATCTCGACTTCCTCCATGTAGTGCGTCGTATAAACAATCGTTGCACCATCATCGCGTAATTTCTTAATACCATCCAAAATATTATTGCGGCTCTGTGGGTCAACAGCCACGGTTGGCTCATCCAAGAAGATCAGTTTCGGCTTATGCGCAATACCGCATGCAATATTTAAACGACGCAATAAGCCGCCCGAAAGCTGTTTGGGATATTGCTTCGTGCAATCTTCTAGGCTAACCAACTTAATTGCATCCGCCACATACTGCGCACGCGTTTCTTTATCCTCAATATATAGACCACAGAAATAATCAATATTCCCGTAAACCGTCAGCTCGTCGAATACGGCCACCTCCTGAAAAACCACACCAATCTTTGCTTTCGCATCATAAGAACTTGGCGTCATTTCTTTGCCAAAAACCGTAATTTTACCGTTATCATACTTTAGTAACGATAAAATACAGTTCATTGTCGTAGTTTTGCCAGAACCATTTGGGCCAAGCAGACCCAAAATCTCACCTTCATGAACTTCAAGACTCAAATCGTCCACTGCTTTATGCGCCTTGTAGCTTTTCGTAAGATGTTTTACTTCAATAACATTTTTCATTGATATAATTATAAGATATGCAGGCAAAAATCGACAAACTAGTTCCTGGCGGTCAAGGCATCGCTACACTCGAAAACGGCAAAAAGGCCTTTATTTGGGGTGCCTTACCGGGCGAAACGGTTGAATTCGAAATCACCAAAGATAAGCGCTCGTATTGCGAAGGTATCGCCACGAAGGTACTCCAAGCCGCACCTGAACGCATTGCGCCACAAGATGATTGCTACTTAGCAACCAGCCCGTGGCAAATCCTAGATTACACTGAAGAATTAAAACAAAAAAGCATAATTACAAAAGAATGCTTCCTGCAGCAGCACCTGGATTTTGAGGTTCAGCCGACCATTACGGACGGCAAGGATTTTGGCTATCGCAACAAGATGGAATATTCGCTTTACTGGAGCCACGATGATAACCAGATTCATCTCGCTTTTCATACGCGCGGTACTCACCGTAAGACACCTATCACGCGCAGTTCAATTGAACGCCCAGAGATTTTCGCCAAAGCCCAAGCAATCGTCGATGATCTAAATGCTCAACACGCTGAAGCGCGCACTTATCAATCACTGCTCATCCGCTGCGACCAGGCAGGGAAGACCTCCGCCGCACTCTTTGAAAACGGCAAATCACATCCGCAGATGGATGCACTCAAAGACACACTGAATGGCTACGAGTATTCTTATTCACCGAATGGTTTCTTCCAAATTAACCTGCCGGTCTACGAACTCGCACTTAAAGAGATCGCTCAACATATCACGACCAACCAAGTGTTAGACTTATATGCCGGCGTCGGCAGCATTGGCCTCTCGGTTGCTCGCGACAAAGAACTTACTCTTGTCGAGGTCAACAGCGCCGCTTTTGCCGAGATGGAAGAAAACGCCAAGCAAGCCCCGCACGCCAAGTGTGTCCTCGCCAAATCCGAAGACGTCACGGAATATATCACCCCAGAATGCACCGTCATTCTCGATCCGCCGCGCGCCGGCTGCGACCAAAAACTCATCGATAAACTAAACGAAGTTAAACCGGCAAAAATCATCTATCTGAGTTGCAATCCTATCACGCAAGCACGCGACATCGCGCTACTTACCGACAATTATCACGTCGACAAGCTTCAGCCATACAACTTCTTCCCGCGCACACCGCACGTCGAGAATCTTGCAATTTTATCTCAAATATAGCATAATAGCCGGAGTCGCGCCGACTTTCAGGCGCGCTAGTTCTTTGAAAGGGAGGGAAAGAGATGAAATACGCAATCTTTACCGATTCAACCAGCGATCTTACTCGCGAAGAGTGTGAACAATTTGGCATCTGGCCGGAAATATTCACACAGGAAGTTACCTGCTACGGGCACCAAGTCGATTCCTCAAATGCTGATGAATTTTATGCCGCCATGGATCGCGGCGAATATCCAGCTGGTGAGCTTAAAACCGCGTCCGGCAATTACGAAGCCTTTACCAAAATTTTGGACGATATCATTGCGCAGACCAAAGAGGACACAGTCATCGTTTACGCCTCAACGTCACCGCACATTTCGTCCAGCACTGTTACAGTTGGCGAAAATGCGCTGAAAGAGTACCAGGAGAAGTACCCCAATCGCAAATTCATCCACATCAACAGTCACTGCGTCAGCGGCGGACAGGCCGTTTTCATGTATTATCTCGCCAAATACGGCGGCGATGATATCGAAAGCTACGCCGATGAGCTGAGCAAACACTGCGTGCACCTGTTTACGCTGCGCGATTTCCGTTACGCCCGCAAGAGCGGCCGCTTCAACATCGTGGAACGCATTGCCATGATGACCATGACGAAGCTCAAAATCTCGCCATGGATGTATTTTCCGCTGGACGGAAAGCTCAGCATGAATGGCCAGCTCTTCCAAGGCGACAAACTTCTACACGAGTGGGCAAAATACATTGCCAATAACCGTGCCGACGACGCCAACTATATCCGTGTTTGCTACGGCGGCGCCGCTGAGAAAAGTCGCGCCGAAAAACTCATCAAACTCATCAAGAAACATGCCGATATACCGGAAGAAAATATCCATCTCGTCCACATTGGACCGATTATTGCTTCCCATACCGGCAGCACGGTCTTGGCCGTTTTCTTCAAGCAGGAAAACGACCGCACTTAACCTCCGTCACCACCGCCCATTTCCCCAATGGGCGGTTTTTCATGCTAAACTAAAAACATGAATATTGCGATTTTAGGCGCCGGCGCTTTTGGCCAAGCACTCGGCAAAATTCTGACTGATAACCAACATACCGTTAAATATTACGACCCTTACGTATATCCAGACGTCAATCTCGACGCCGCCACTTTTGAAGCTGATACTATTGTTATTGCCGTTCCTTCCTTGGCAATCGAAAAATTACTCCAAGATTATCCGGAACGCCTCAAAAAAGTTCCGACCATTTTAGCCACCAAAGGCCTCCTCAGTGCCGAACCTTTCGCTGATTTCACACAGTTTTCTGTCTTGTCCGGCCCAGCCTTTGCCTCAGAAATCGTCGAAGGCAAACCCGCCACACTCACTTCATCTAGTCCAGTCGCGATGGGCATCTTTCATAATGACCAAATCACTATCGAGCTTTGCGAAGATATCAACGGCATCCTTTTGTGCGGCGCTCTGAAAAACATCTACGCCATCGGCGCAGGTTATTACAGCAATTCCGAAAACATGACCGCCGCCTTCATTCAGCACGCTCACGCCGAGATGAAAAATTATCTCTCCGACCACGATTGCGATCCGGCCACCGCTGAATTGTCTTGCGGTCTCGGTGACCTCATTCTCACCTGTACCAATGAGACTTCCCGCAACTATCGCTGTGGCAAGATGCTCGCCGAAGGTCGTTCTATTGACGAAATCCAAGACAAACTTCACACCATCGAAGGCCTCTCCGCCTTACTCAGTGTTAAAACCGAAAAATACCAACTGCTTCGTCAAATCAAACAGCTTGCAGGCTACCAGAACTAACTTATGGAATTCGAACAAGCCTATCAGCACCTCAACGAACAGCAGAGAGCGGCCGTTGATCACATTGATGGTCCGTTACTTGTTATCGCCGGCCCTGGCACAGGCAAGACTCAGCTCCTATCCGTCCGCGTCGCCAATATTCTCAAGCAAACTGACGCCAGTCCAGAGAATATCCTTTGTCTTACTTTCACCGAAACCGGCGCCAGTAATATGCGTCATCGCTTGGCTGATTTCATTGGCCCTGAAGCCTACAAAGTTCAAATCCAGACTTATCACGCCTTCGGCTCGTATATTTTGCAGGAACATCGCCCAGATTTGACCGCCGCTATCGACGAACTCGATCGTTTTACGATGATTCGCGAGATTCAAGAGACTCTCGATCCGACTGATATTTTGCGTCCAGAATATTACACTGGTGATATAATTTCCGCGATTTCCGACCTGAAAGCCGCCGCGCTCAGCCCAGAAGATATTCGCAAAATTGTCGAGCGCAACCAAATCGACAATGCCAAAATTTACACCGCCATTGAGTCCGACATTCAGGCTACCAAAGGTTTGCGCTATCCAAAATCCGCCGAAGTCTACGGCCGCATTCTCAAGTCACTTGAAACCTTTATTACCGCGCCAAGCGCCAAAGATTATATCGTCGGCAAAGTCGAGCCGATCGCCAAAATATATTACCGCGCGCTGGCCGAAGCATTGCTCGCCGAAGAAAACTCCGACAAACCATCCGCCAAACTACCAGGCAAATGGCGCGACAAATACTTCAAGAAAGACGCCGCTAACAGATACGTTTTGGGCGACAATATCGCCAACAAGAAGCTACTCAGCCTCGCCAACATCATGGAAATCTACGCCGCCCGTCTCAAACTCGCCGGCCTCTTCGATTACGACGACATGATTCTGAACGCCATCGACCTGCTTAAGAACGATGACGAAAAGCGCTTTAATGCGCAGGAGCGCTTCCAATATATTCTGCTCGACGAATTCCAGGACACCAACGACGCCCAAGCGCAACTCGTTAGCCTTCTAACCGATAACCCGAGCAATGAAGGTAAGCCGAATATCATGGCCGTCGGCGACGACGATCAGGCCATTTACGGCTTCCAGGGTGCCAATACTTCCAACTTCTTCGACTTCGATAATAAATATCACCCGACGCATATTTTCCTCACCAAAAACTACCGCTCCAGTGCGCCAATTTTGGACTTTTCGCACAGCGTAATTGAGCAAGCGCTCGATCGCTTCTGTAAAGCCCCGAACGTCAACATCGACAAGACTATCACCGCCGAAAATCCGCCTGACGATACCGCGATTGAACTGCGCGAATTCCCAGCCTATCAAGAAGAGTATTCTTACGTAGCGCAAAAAATCCGCCAGCTTCTCGACGATGGCGTACCGGGCAACAAAATTGCTGTTATTGCACCAAAGCACAAATATTTAGTCTCAATTTTGCCATATCTACACAGCCTCGACGTCCCGATTTCCTATACCCGTCGCGAAAACATTCTCGAAACACCCGAAATTATTCATCTCTTTAATGCCTGTGACCTTATTCTGGCGCTCGCCGAAAACGACAAAGCTGCCGATCCATATTGGCTCGAAGCTCTTACGACTCCTTGTTGGAATATTTCCGCTGCCGAAATCATCACGCTAATTCAACAGGCCCGCACGGCGCACCATAGCATCTTCAAAGAATTACTCGATAGTGAAGAAGAGAAATGCAAAGCCGTCGCCGAATTCTATGCCGATCTCGCCGTCAAAACACAATCATATTCCGCCGAATACATCATCAACAATCTCACCGCTAAACTCTTTGGCAATTCCAATAATTACGACCTGTTCAGTAACCTCAACACGCTGCGTGATATGCTATCCGCCAAATCCGGCCACGCCGGCAAAAAGCTCTATCTTGCCGATTTCTGCAACATGGTAAATGCCTATAACGCCGCCGAAATGACCATTCTGAATAAATCACCATATCATGAGTCAGATGCGGCCGTCCAACTTGAAACCGTCCACTCCGCTAAAGGCCTAGAATATGACCACGTCTTTCTAATCGCCTGCGACAACAAAAACTGGAGCGACGCCAAGGGTAATACCGATAAGATTACTTTACCACGCAACCTCGAACACGTCCGCCACACCGGTGACTCGGCCGACGAAAAAATCCGCGTCTTCTTTGTCGCCATCACACGCGCTCGTGCCAAACTTTATCTTACTTATAGTCTCTCCGATTTTGCCGGCCATACCGCCGATCGCCTCAAGTTCCTCGATGAACACGAAGAGGACGATGGCTCAGTTATTAGCAAAGTTTTGCCGGAAAAATACGCCAAAGTTATCGTCAGCCGCGCCACCGAAATCGAGCCGTCCGAAATCGCGCCAGATAAATGGTTTGACGCCTTCGTGCCAGACGACGAGACGCGCAAAAACCAGCTCAAACCATACGTCGAGCATTATCGTCTCTCGCCAACACACCTTAACACTTTCCTTGATTTGCAATACGGCGAAGGCCCACTCGATTTCCTCAAGTATTACATTATTGGCGTTCCGACCGAAACGAATTTTGCCATGAATTACGGCCGTTATGTCCACGAAATCATGGACGAAATTAACAAAGAAAATATCACCAACGAAGAAGCGCTCACTCGCTTTATGGCTAAAATCGATACCGCCGACGCGGACGAAAAAGAGAAGAGCGACCTTAAAAAACGCGCCGAAAAAGAACTCGGCAAATTCCTCGCCGAGCGCGGCGACCTTATCCGCAGCGTCAACGCCGAATCCGAACGCGGCTTCTTCACCGAAACTATCACGCTTGGCGACGCTGTCCTGACCGGCAAAATTGATCGCGTCGAAATCGACGAAGAACACAAAACCATCACCGTCTCTGACTTTAAAACTAGCCGCCCGAAGCGTAAATGGGGCAACAACGACGGCACCTTTGGCTACAAACTCCAGCTTTATTTCTACAAATTCTTGCTCGAAAACTCCAAAGAATATCAAAACTATCGCGTCACGAGTGGCCGCATTGACTACATTTCGCCGGACGAAGACGACGAAATCGTCTCGCTCAAATTAGACTTCAAAGACGCCGAGGCCGCCGAAATTAAGCATCTTATTCAGGTCGTCTTCCACCACATCAAGGCGCTCGACCTACCAGACACCGAAGCCGCTAAAGCCAGCAGCAACCCAACCAAAGCCTTCTATGACCAGCTAATCGCTGAAGACTGAATCGATAGCCTCAGTAATGCCACCTCTTCTGATTCTGTTCACAATTGCCACCACAAACACCTGGAATAACGCGTACAAACAAATAGCGATTATTACCGAAATTGTCGCGAGAAAGTCTAACGAAAACGATTCAACAGTAGCAATAGTAAACACGCCTATAATCGCCCATAACGCCAGAATAATTAAACTTGTCATCAAATATTCTCGTTTCCAATGCGAAACAAACCTTGCGCACAATATCGTTGCAACAAGAGCGACCACGAAGAACGTAAGAGCCACCAATGGTCCCACGTCACCATCAACGCCAATATAGCGGAAAAACGGCTGCAAATATTGGATTGAACCAACGGCCAATAAAACCATAATGATCTGAATGAACATCAAGATAACCAACCGAACCGGATTGAATACATATTTTTCTTTGGCTTTTCCTTGCTTATTTTCCATCTTTTTTTACATCGTTATAAAACCGATGCCTATATAAATCCATAATATAGCCTGCGAAATCAAATCAATTAGCACCCCCGAAAGGACTGCTATTACAATCGGTGCGGTTTCAGCGGTACCGTAAACCCCCATCGGCCAAATTAGCACCAGTAGACCATAAAGAATCGCCGCTGCCATATAGAAATAACTCAACCGAGAAATAAACTGCATACCTATCACAACGAACAGTGCCGTCGAAGCCAGCCAGATACCCACCGCCGGCCAACTAATCGGGAAGAAATCCGGAAAAATCTTCGGAATCAACAAGAAATCCACCAAATACTTCACTACAAAGACTGCTAGCACCCCCAAAAAACTT
>JAEEGL015315922.1_pt1 | contig 12191 bp, 10 predicted proteins | sample 9134231 | NCBI WGS metagenome assembly JAEEGL01 (sample SAMN16246548, study PRJNA631951) | gut metagenome | biome: gut microbiome; feature: rumen; material: fiber-attached | host: Bos | place: Iran: Karaj | collected 2018-10
GCAAGGCAGAAAGCCGCTGAGGAGGAAGCCGCAAGGAAGAAGGCTGAGGAAGAGGAGGCCGAAAGGGCCATCGCTGCCAAGCTGGAGGCTGAAAAGGCTGCCCTCGCGGAAGAAGAGGCAAAGGCTGCCGCTCAGGCTCAGGCAGAAGCCGAAGCCGCTGCAGCCCAGGCAAAAGCTGAGGCGGAAGCCGTAGAGGAGAAGCCTGTGGTCGTTGCCGCGGATGCCAATGTCATCGCGGAAGTACAGGCAGCAGAGAACGGCAACATTGAGACTCTTCTTGACAACTTTGTCGCGCCTTCCGCCAATACCGGAGAACCCGGTATCATAAGCGGCGAAACTAATAAAGATAAACCGGCAACACCGAACGCCGCATTCGAAGCCAAGTCAGACAGTACAGGTACACTGACCGGCCTGACAGATACCATGACGATCAGCTACGGTATTACGGAAGGCGCCACTACCTACTGGACGGATCCTGTGGCTGTGAGCGGCACCACCATGACACTGGCTGACCTCAGTGAAGGAAAGATAATCCGCATTGTTGATCACAACAGCGAAGGTGACTCTGCACCGCAGGAGATTACCATTAAACGCCAGCCGTCGGTTTCAGAGGTTACAACTTCAGTAACCACAACTGCAGTAACAGGAGAAGACAAAAAGGACGGCACCATCAGCATCAGCCCCTTTGGTGCATATCCGTTTGAATATCGCCTGCTTACCGCTTCAGATCCACAGCCCGCGTATGAACCTTTTGATGTTACTCCTCAGCCCGGTTTGGAAGCAGGCACCTATCTGATTCGTGTGCAGGCGAAAGATGAATATCTTGCCTCCTCGACACTTGCTGTTTCTGTCGGTTCCTATACAAAGCCGACACAGCTGACGGTTCCGGATAATGTAGCCTTTGAAGCAACCGGTGCTGACAGCGGCAGGCTTGTCAATGTTGGCCCGACGCTGCGCTACAGCCTGGGGACCTCCGATACCTGGGTTGCCATTACCGGCGACACCGCTGTGATTCCCTCCGGCGTTTCTGGCCAGATCCTTGTGAAGGCCTTCGGAGACGGCGTCACGACGCTGGATTCCGATATCAGGACCATCAAGATCAGCCAGTACGCCACGCCTGACACCAAGAATCTTGTGGTGAAGGACTGCAGCATCAGCACACAGAACAACGGTACCATTACCGTCTATTATGAGACGCCCTGCGAGTACCGCAAGGAAGGGTTTACAACCTACACGGATGTAAAAGACCGGTTTATCACCAATCTGACGCCGGGTAAGTATTATGTCCGCTTTAAAGCAAATGGCGCGATTCTTGCTTCCGCGGATGCAGAAGTGACTGTCAAGGAGTATGTGGCTCCGCCGGTCATCAAGGAAACGAAAATCACCATGTATCCTACGACCGTCACGCTCAATACGACTGACAGCAGCGTGAAGCTTTCCGTCACGTTCGATCCGCTGAACACCACTAACCAGACGGTTACCTGGGCATCTTCCAATGAAAATGTCGTCCGCGTGCATGACAGCTACAGAACAACCGTCGGCGCCAACGGCGTAGCAACGGCGAGCGTTATCGCAGTCGGATCCGGAACGGCAACGATCGTTGCGCAGTCCGCAAACGGCCATGTTGCCTATGCAACCGTAACTGTTCAGACGAACTACTACTTCACCTATCATAAGAATGGCACGTGGTACTACGATGTCGGCGGAAGCTATACCGTACAGGCTACCGGACCGGCAAGCAGGCTGGCAGCGGTAAAAATCAACGGCTATACGCTCAATCCGTATTACTATACGGTGTCAACTGCCAGCGACGGTACTACGATCGTCACAATTTCCGAAACAGCCATGAAAGCCATGGAGCACAAAGCCTACCAGAATCTGCAATTCGTCTACAGTGACGGCGGAACGGCAAGCTGCTTCCTGCATGTCCTCTCTGTGAGAGACAGGCCGATTACCGGCGATGACAGCAACCTTGCACTTTGGATCAGCCTTATGATCATGAGCGCAGCAGCCGGTATGGTGGTCTTCACAAAACGGAAAAAAACTGTTCAGGAAAACTTTAAATAAAGTTAAAATATAACCCAAACTCAGTTCATATTTATCTGGTATCCTCCGTTCATCTGATTGATAACGGAGGAACCTTTTTTAGAAAGCTGAACGTGGAGTTCCTCGGTTTGATCATTACGCTGAAAGACAGCACGGGGTCAGTACTTTCAAGCTGCGGTCCCGTATACGTTTCAGCAGTTATGGCAGTAAGTGCATCGGGCCTCAAAAGTTCCGGCACTTGCTGCCCGGCGTCAGATTTCAAAAAGCAAATCCGGCAGGACTGTAACTTCCTGCCGGATCATTTTATTTTCCGATTACTTATTTACGAAGTTTGCCTTTTGCGAAGAGTTCGTATGCCACAAGCGCAATCCCGGTGATGATGCCGATGGTAAAGAACAGGCTGTTTAGGGTAAATCTGCCGCTTGAAGAAACCATGTTCAGCATGTTGAAAAACAGGGCACAGTCGACACCGAGAACGATCAGGACGCGGTTGCAGTCTCCGATCAGTTTCCTGACCGGCCGTGCGCGGATAACAAAAGGAAGGAAGATAACGCTCAGCCCAAAGAGTACGGCGCTGGAGGCAATCCAGAACCAGTTGCCGCGGGTATAGATGCACGCCACACCCAGCAGAACCATAAGGCTTGCGCAAAAGGCGCAGAAGGTCCAGAACGCTTTATCCTCCGGAACAAGTATCGGTACGGCGATCAAAGATGCCGCCACACAGAATGCGGCCAGCACGATGGTGACCCAGTTCATCGTAGAGCCGGCAACAAAGGCCATGATCGCGATGACCAGGATAGGAACCATGAAAGCACCGGAAATCGCGGACCCTACAATGGCAGTGCGGCGCCTGAACTGCCGTATGCCGTATTCAATGACAGATTCCTTCTCACTGTGCAGTGCGTCTTCAATCTCCGTTTTCAGCAGTCTGCTCACAAGTTCACGGCATTCCGGGCATTCCTGCAGATGTTCCTCTACTATCGTGCGGCTTTTCCCGCTGCAGGCGTTGTCTGCGTACAGGGGAAGCAAGTCGCGGATCACATCACAATCGTATTTCATTTTTCATCCATCCTTTCCTGCAATCTGAGCCTGGCGCGGTGATAAGTAACACGGGCCCAGTTTTCCGTTTTTTCAAAGATCATTCCAATCTCACGGAAATTCAGTTCGCCGAAAACGCGAAGTTCGAACACTTCCCGGTAGGGTTCCTCCAGGGCGTGAAGAGCCATGTGAATTCTGAAAGAGGTATCTCTGTCCGAGGCAGCCTGCTCCATTCCTTTTCCCGTGTCGGTCAGTTCCTCCGGGATCGGTTCCATGCGGTTCCGGCGGCGCATTTCGTCCAGGTAGTAGTTCTTCGCGATTGCGCACAGCCAGGTAACCTCGTCGGATTCCCCGCGGAAGCTGTTCTGTTTCGAGAAAGCCCGGAAGAAGGTTTCCTGCGTAATCTCTTCCGCCTGCTGCCGGTCTCCCGTCAGTGTCATTACGTAGGAGAATACCCGCATATAGTAGGTTTCATACATCTTTTCATTCCTGTCCTGCGTCACATCATCACCTCCTTTTTTCAGCGCTCATCGATTAGACGGTCAAAAATGATTTTCGTTACAAACTATTTTAAAATTTTATTTATAAATAATATATTATTATATAGGGTATACGCACATATTACAAGCCTCAGGCAGAAGCAGGCTTGAAAAACAAAGGGAAGAGTGATAAAATTATAACATCCACACCGCTTTTTCGGAAGTACTGATAAAAGGAGATCAGACCATGCCATACAAAGTATTGCTTCTCAATGGCAGCCCGCATATAAACGGCTGCACAGCAAGAGCACTGGAAGAACTTGTCAAAACACTTGAGGAAGAAGGAATTGAAACCGAACTGATCCACATCGGTAAGGACGCTGTCCGCGGCTGCATTTCCTGCGGATACTGCAGAACGCATGACGGGTGCGTGTTCGGCACGGACAAAGTCAATGAAGTGGCAGCCAAGTTTGAGGCGGCTGACGGCCTTGTGATCGGAAGCCCCGTGTATTACGCATCACCAAACGGAACGGCACTTTCGTTTATGGACAGGCTTTTCTACAGTACCGGCTTTTCCAAGCACATGAAAGTCGGGGCTTCGGTTGTCAGCTGCAGAAGGGGAGGAAATACCGCCACCTTTGATGTGCTGAATAAGTACTTTACCATCAGCGGTATGCCGGTCGTTTCCAGCACGTACTGGAATCAGGTGCATGGTTTTTCTGCCGCGGATGTGGAAAAGGATCCGGAAGGGTTGCAGACCATGCGCAATCTTGGCCGCAATATGGCATTTCTGATCCGCGCAATCGCTGCGGAAAAGGAGAAATCCGGTTTACCTCCGGTGGAACGCACTTCTTTCACAAGTTTTCCGGACGGCAAGTAATAAATAATATATGAATAAAGTATGATATAATCCTTGTGGAACGGAATTGATTGTGATAAAATATTAAAATAAGGTTTATAATTTTTACACGCTGGGAACTCGGGAGGTGCAGATATGTCATTTGATGCAATTACCAGTATTGCTCAGGCAGAAGATGCTGCCAAAGTTGCGGTGCAGTATGCGCAGGCGCAGGCAAAGCAGATGCTTGCCGATGCCGAGGCAGAAGGCAAAGGAGAAATCGATGCGGCACTGGCAAGGGCAGAAAAGGAGCTGCGTGCTCTGCGTCAGAAGTCTGATGCAAAATCTGTAGAGGATGCAAAAAAACTGCTCAACGAGCTGGAAACAAAAAAGGCTGTCCTGCAGGCCGGCGCGGAGGCAAGGCTGGATGCCGCGGCGGCTCTCGTGGCAGAAAGGGTTTTAAAGGGCTGATATGGCTATATTGCAGATGAAAAGGCTGACGCTCGCTGTGACCAGAGATCAGAAGGACGACCTGCTGAAGGAACTGATCCGTCACGGCTGTGTGGAAGTGTCTGAAATCGGGGACGAAATCAGCGCGTCTGAAATCAGCAGTCTGGTAAAAAGCGAGAGCTCGGACATACAGAAATACGGGCAGGGTTATGCAACCCTGCTTCACGGCATTGAACTGCTTGACCGCTATGTGCCAAAGAAAACGAAGATGCTTGCTCCGAAGCCTGAAGTGGATCCGGATACGCTTCTGGATGAGACAGGGATGTGGGGCGCGGTCGGCTTTGCCCGTCAGATTGAAGAGAATGATTCCAAAATCAAGCGCATTGCTGCGGAAGAGAGCCGTCAGCGCTCCGTGATTGAAAGCCTGAAGCCATGGCTCGGGCTGACGGTTCCTTTGAATACGGGCGGGACGGAGTATGCGGCCATGCTCCTCGGAACGATCCCTGCCAGGATCCCTCTCAAGGATGTGGCAGATGCCATCGAGGAAGTGACCGACGAAGCCCAGCTGTACAGCGTCTGGGAAGACAAGTCGCAGCAGTATGTGATGCTGATCTGCCTGCGGGAAAAACTTCCCGAAGTGCAGGAAGTCCTGCGCTCTGCCGGATTTACACCCTCCGCGGTAAGCGGGATGGAAGGCTCTGCCAGAGAGTGCATGGGAAAAGCGGAAGTTGCTTTGCAGGAACTGAAACTTGAAAAGGAACAGGCAAAAAAGGCAATTGAGGAAGAAGCTGTCCGCCGGGATGAGATGAAGCTTTCGGCTGACAGAATGAGTGCCAGAATTGCCATAGCCGAGGCGGAAGATAAATTCTACGGTACAGAGTCAGCCGTCCTGATGGAAGGCTGGGTGCCGGCAGAACGGGAAGCCGAGCTTGAGCGGGTTTTTGAACGCTTCAACTGTGCCTATGAAACCAGAGATCCTCTGGAGGAGGAGTATCCGGAAGTTCCCGTCAAGCTCAAAAACAACCGGATTACAGACGGGTTGAATATGGTCACCAACATGTATTCGCTTCCGGCTTACGGAACGGTGGATCCGAACCCTTTGATGGCTCCGTTCTTTATTGTCTTTTTCGGATTGATGTTTGCCGATATCGGATATGGGGTCATTATGGTTCTGGCGGCTCTTTTCGCTCTTGCCAGGATCAAACCGCAGGAAGGTTCGCTTTCCTTCTGCCGCCTTCTGCTGTGGGGCGGGTTGGCAACAACGGCTGCCGGTTTCCTGACAGGCGCCTGCTTCAGTGACGCACCGAAGCAGATCTATGATCTGATATGCCAGAGCAAGGGGATCGAACCCACATGGCAGGGTCTGCCGAAGCTCTTCAGCCCGACGGAGGACAGTATTCTGGTTCTGGTCGGCTCGCTGATTCTCGGCTGGCTGCACCTGAACTTCGGCATGCTGATTTCTTTCGTGGAGAAGTGTAAAGCAGGGAAGAAGCAGGATGCCATCTGGGAAGAGGGCTCTCTCTGGGTGCTGCTGCTGGGCGGTGTGATTTTCGCCCTGAAAAAGCTGGATATCGTACCTGCGATTCCCAATGCTGTGGCTGTGGCGGCCCTCGTGATCGGTGTTGCAATGCTGCTGTTCGGGGCAGGGCGCAATGAAAAGGGCATCGGAAAGGTGACGGCAGCCTTCGGTTGTATATACAACACGGCAACCGGCTGGTTCGGCGACATTCTTTCCTACTCCCGTATCATGGCGCTGATGCTTGCCGGCGGCGTTGTCGGGCAGGTATTCAACACAGTGGCAATTATGCCGGCGAAAAGTATGGGGCTCAATGCCGTCACGATTATTGCTTTCGTGATCATCTTCCTGCTCGGCCATGCGATGAATTTCGGTTTGAATCTTCTTGGGTGCTACGTGCATGACCTGAGACTTCAGTGCCTGGAGTTCTTCGGAAAATTCTATCAGGACGGCGGCAAGCCGTTCAAACCCATGCGCCTCGACGGAAAATTTGTCCGTGCCAAAAACTGAAAATAATAAATTAACATAAACGGAGGATTTTATTATGGAATTCCTGAATGCTATCGGCGGAAAAGCTATTGCTCTTCTCGGAGCCACACTTGCAGCGGCGCTTGCCTGTACGGGTTCTGCAAAGGGTACCGGTATTGCGGGTGAAGCGGGTGCCGGCCTGGTTTCTGAAGATCCGAGCAAGTCCGGTAAAGTGATGATTCTGCAGGTTATCCCTGGTACGCAGGGCCTGTACGGATTCGTTATTTTCTTCCTGGCTTACCTGAAGATCACCGGTATGGATGCCATCTCCACCATGCAGGGCATGGAGATTCTCTCTGCCTGCCTGCCCATCGGCATCGGCGGTCTGCTTTCTGCAATTGCACAGGGCAAGGTTGCCGCGGCATCTGTCAACATTCTGGCAAAGAAACCGGATGACTGGTCCAAGGGCATGATCATGTGCATTGTTGTTGAATTCTACGCTATCCTGTGCCTGCTGGCATCCTTCCTGATGCTCAATTCGATTGGATAAGTTCCGGCGGCAGAGAGGTATACTATGAGAGGCACTGATAAAATCATCGCGCATATACAGGCGGATGCAAAAGCACAGGCCGACGCGATCCTTGCTCAGGCAGAGCAGCAGTGCGCCGGTATCCGGGAGTCTTACGAAGCGAAGGCAAAAGAAGCTTATGCCGAAAAGATCCGTGCAGGCGTCAAGGCCTGTGAGGACCTGGCGGAGAGCAAGAGCCGCATAGCGCAGATGGAGAGCAAAAAGAGCCTTTTGGCGTTGAAACAGGATCTGGTATCTTCTGCTTTCGATAAGGCGCAGAAGCAGCTGCTTTCTTTTCCCAAAGAGCAGTACCTGGAGTTTCTGACCGGCCTTGCCGTAAAAGCAGCCCCGGACGGACAGGGAGAGCTTGTTCTGAATGCAGCCGACAAGGCAGCCTGCGGTGCAGAGCTTGTCAAAGCTGCCAATGCCAGGCTCAACGGCCAGCTGAAGCTTTCCGATGAAACCGGAGACTTTGCCGGCGGCCTGATCGTAAAGAATGGCCCTGTCGCTGTCAATAATACGCTTGAGCTTCTGATCGATCTGTGCCGGAGTGAAATGGCGGCGGATGTAGCCAAAGTCCTCTTTGGCTGACCGTTTCCGGCGAGGGAGGGAGAAGATTGTTAAAAAACAGAGAAGCCTATCTCTGCCTGTCGGCAATGCTCCGGGCCCGCGAGAGCAAAATGCTCAACGCGGAAAGAGCCGAGCGTATGCTGGAAGCCGCTACCTTCGAGGAAGCTGCAAAACTCCTGACAGACTGCGGATATGAGGATATGTCTCAGATGAATGCAGGGGAGATCGAAGCGGCGCTGACCGCGAGGAAAGCGGAAATTATGGAGGAGCTTGACAGGCTTGCTCCTGACAGCGTGATAGCCGATCTTTTCAGAATGAAATACGACTATCATAACGCAAAGGTTCTCCTGAAGTCAGAGGCCATGGGCCAGAGCCCGGACAGTCTGCTTTCGGATGCGGGGAGAATTCCGGCAGCGCAGCTGAAAGAGTATTATTACGAAGAAAAATACAGTTCCATGCCCGGCAATCTGCAAAAGGCAATGCCCGAGGCGAAGGAACTTCTTGCCAAGACGGCGAACCCCCAGCAGATGGACTTTCTGCTGGACAACGCTTACTTTGCGGAAATGACGACGCTGGCGGAGGAATCCGGCAATGACTTCCTGAAAGGCTATGTCAGACTGCTGATTGACTGCGCCAACCTGAAGGGCACTGTCCGTACCCTTCGCATGGGCAAGAGCAGAGATTTTCTGCAGGAAGTGCTTTTCCGGGGCGGCAATGTCAGCACGGACAGGCTGCTTGTATCCACGGATAAAGAATCGCTTTCCGGCCTCTTTGCACATTCCGGCCTTGAGAAAGCCGCGGCGCTCGGCGCGGAGGCAACGGAGGGCGGCACCCTTACGGCTTTTGAACGTGCCTGTGACAATGCCGTAAATGCCTATCTCGGCAAAGCAAAGCTGGTCTCTTTCGGCAGCGAACCGTTAACAGCCTATCTCGCTGCGCTTGAAAACGAAATGACCGCGGCGCGCATGATTCTGACAGGCAGGCTGGCCGGCATCCGGCCGGATGCCCTGAGAGAAAGGCTGCGTGATCTGTATGCTTAGAATTGCTGTAATCGGCAGTACGGAAACCGTCATAGGATTCAAAGCTCTCGGGCTGGAAACCTGGCCCGCTGAAAATGCTGCCCAGGCGAAGGAAGCGCTGAAGCAGCTGACGGCAGAGGGTGAGGAAACTGCCATTATCTATATTGAGGAAAGCCTTTCGGTTCCTCTGCAGAGTGAAATCGATAAATTTAAAGACAGGCCGACGCCGGCCATTATTCTGATCCCCGGGCGTGACGGGTCCGCGGGTCTCGGTCTGTCAGCGCTCAATGCGGCGGTAGAACGTGCCGTCGGCACAAATATCTTGAGATAGTAAGGAGATACGATATGAGCGGAAGAATAACAAAAGTGTCCGGCCCGCTGGTCGTTGCGAACGGGCTGGCAGACGCCAACGTATCAGACGTTGTGCGCGTCGGGTCTCAGCATTTGATCGGAGAGATCCTGAATATGACCGGGGACAGCGCCTCTATTCAGGTCTATGAGGAAACCTCCGGGATCGGTCCCGGCGCAGAAGTCATAACAACAGGAATGCCGCTGTCCGTTGAGCTTGGGCCGGGCCTTCTGAATAATATCTATGACGGTATCCAGAGGCCTCTGCCGGAAATGCGCCGCCTGTCGGGTGACTGCATTGCCAGAGGCGTTGATGTTCCCGCGCTGGACCGCGATAAGAAGTGGACGTTTGTTCCGGTTGCCAAAGCGGGTGACCGCGTTGTGACCGGCGATGTGATCGGCACCGTACAGGAAACTTCGGCGATTCTCCACAAAATCATGGTGCCGAACGGCATCAGCGGAACGGTCAAAAGCATTGCCGAAGAAAGCGATCACACTGTTACAGATGTAATAGCGGTGGTGGAAGACGATGCCGGTGCTGCCCATGAGCTTACGCTCATGCAGAAATGGCCGGTCCGTATTGCCCGCCCCTACGCGAGAAAGTATGTCCCCAACCGGCCGATGAACAGCGGCCAGCGTATCATAGATACCATGTTCCCCATTGCCAAGGGCGGTACGGCGGCAGTTCCCGGCCCCTTCGGCTCAGGCAAGACGGTCGTTCAGCATCAGCTGGCAAAATGGTCGGATGTGGATATCGTCATCTATATCGGCTGCGGCGAGCGCGGCAACGAAATGACGGACGTTCTTATGGAGTTCCCGGAGCTGCGTGACCCGCGCAACGGGGAACCGCTGATGAAGAGAACGGTGCTCATTGCCAACACCTCCGACATGCCTGTCGCGGCGCGTGAAGCATCCATCTACACAGGCATTACCATCGCGGAGTATTTCCGCGATCAGGGGTATGATGTCGCTGTACTGGCTGACTCGACTTCCCGCTGGGCTGAAGCTCTGCGTGAGATGTCCGGCCGTCTGGAAGAGATGCCCGGTGAAGAAGGCTATCCTGCCTATCTTGCTTCCCGTCTGGCACAGTTTTATGAGCGTGCCGGCGTGGTGGAATGCCTCGGTTCGGGCGAGCGTCAGGGCTCCATCACGGCAATCGGCGCTGTCTCGCCTCCGGGCGGTGATATTTCCGAGCCTGTTTCGCAGGCAACCATGCGTATTGTCAAGGTGTTCTGGGCGCTGGATTCCAGCCTTGCCTATGCCCGTCACTTCCCCGCGATCAACTGGCTGACGTCGTATTCTCTGTATCTGGATATGCTCGGACCCTGGTATACCTCTCAGTTCGGTGAAACCTACATGAAGAACCGCACAAAGGCTATGCACATTCTCCAGGAGGAGAGCGAACTGCAGGAAATCGTCCGCCTCGTCGGTCAGGATGCTCTTTCCGCGTCCGACCGTCTGACGATGGAAACGGCAAAGATGATCCGTGAAGACTTTCTCCAGCAGAATGCCTTTGTGGATGAAGACGCGTATTCCTCCTATGCCAAGCAGTATCGCCTGCTGAATCTGGTTCTTCATTACGACGTCCTTTGCAGGGAAGCCCTGGAAAAAGGCGCGGATGTGAATGCTCTGTTCGGCATTCCCAGCCGTGAAAGAGTCGGCCGTGCCAAGATGGCGGATGCAGGCCGTTTTGAAGAGGAATATGACAGCATCGAAGCTCAGATGGCAGAGGAAATCCAGGCTGCAGCAACAGAGGAGGGTTAAACGGTGATTAAGGAATACAGAACGATCCGCGAAATTGCCAGCCCGCTGATGATAGTGGACGGCATCGATAACGTTACCTATGACGAACTGGGCGAACTGGAACTTCCGAACGGTCAGGTCCGCCGCTGCAAGGTGTTGGAGGTAGAAGGCAGAAAAGCTGTTGTGCAGCTGTTTGAATCCGCACAGGGCATCAACCTGGCCGGAACGAAGGTGCGCTTCCTGGGGCACCCGCAGCAGCTTGCCGTGTCCGAGGATATGCTCGGCCGCGTTTTCAACGGCATGGGCAACCCGATTGACGGCGGCCCGGACATCCTTGCAGATGCCCATATGGACATCAACGGCCTTCCGATGAATCCTGCAGCCCGCGCCTATCCCGCTGAATTTATCCAGACCGGCGTTTCTGCCATTGACGGCCTGAACACCCTTGTCCGCGGCCAGAAACTCCCGATTTTCTCCGGCTCCGGGCTTCCGCACGCGGCTCTCGCCGCCCAGATTGCCAGACAGGCCCGGGTGCTCGGCGACAACGAAACCTTCGCCGTGGTCTTTGCAGCCATTGGCATCACCTTTGAGGAATCCGAGTACTTTATCAGCGAGTTCCGCCGTACCGGTGCCATCGAGCGTACGGTTGTCTTTTCCAACCTCGCCAATGACCCCGCGGTCGAGCGTATCGCCACGCCACGTATGGCGCTTACTGCCGCTGAATACCTTGCCTTCGAAAAGGACATGCAGGTCCTTGTTATCCTTACGGATATCACGAACTATGCCGAGGCGTTGCGTGAAGTGTCTGCGGCCAAAAAGGAAGTTCCCGGCCGCCGCGGCTATCCCGGCTATATGTATACCGACCTTGCCACCATGTATGAACGCGCCGGCCGCCGGCAGGGGAAGAAGGGCTCCATTACCATGCTGCCCATCCTGACCATGCCTGAAGATGATAAAACCCATCCAATCCCTGACCTTACGGGTTACATCACCGAAGGCCAGATCATCCTTTCCCGTGAGCTTCACCGCAAGGGCATTGTTCCGCCGGTGGATGTGCTTCCGTCTCTTTCCCGTCTGAAGGACAAGGGCATAGGCACAGGCAAAACGC
>JAEEGL016150680.1_pt1 | contig 12191 bp, 12 predicted proteins | sample 9134231 | NCBI WGS metagenome assembly JAEEGL01 (sample SAMN16246548, study PRJNA631951) | gut metagenome | biome: gut microbiome; feature: rumen; material: fiber-attached | host: Bos | place: Iran: Karaj | collected 2018-10
TCCAGGGTCGCGCGCAACTCTTCGAACTTGGAAGCATCGACCGGATAGAGGCCGGCGAAGACCATCGGCTTCACCTCCTCAAATCCGGCAATCGCCTGGCTGCAAGGCTGTTCTACATGCGTGATGGTATCACCCACCTTCACCTCCTTGGAGTTCTTCATACCAGAGATGATATAGCCCACTTCGCCTGTGCGCAGTCCCTTACGGGGCATCATATCCATCTTCAGCACGCCCACCTCGTCGGCATCATATTCCATGCCCGTATTGAAGAACTTCACCTTGTCGCCCTTCGAGATCGAGCCGTTGACAATCTTGAAGTAGGCAATGATGCCTCGGAACGAGTTGAACACCGAGTCGAAGATCAGCGCCTGCAAAGGAGCGTTCTCGTCGCCCTCAGGATGCGGAATGCGCTCCACGACGGCATCGAGTATCTGTTCTACACCCTCACCGGTCTTGCCGCTGGCGCGGATAATCTCGCTGGGGTCGCAGCCGATCAGGTCAACAATCTCGTCTTCCACCTCATCAGGCATGGCCGAGGGCATGTCAATCTTGTTGATCACAGGAATAATCTCCAGATTATGGTCGATGGCCATGTAGAGGTTCGAGATAGTCTGCGCCTGCACGCCCTGCGTGGCATCGACCACGAGCAACGCACCTTCGCAGGCCGCAATCGAACGGCTCACCTCATAACTGAAGTCCACGTGTCCTGGAGTGTCTATCAAGTTCAGGATGTATTTCTCGCCGTCTTTCACATATTCCATCTGGATGGCGTGACTCTTGATGGTGATACCGCGCTCGCGCTCCAAGTCCATGTCGTCGAGCATCTGACCCTCAGTCACCTGAATGGTCTTGGTATATTCCAACAATCGGTCGGCCAAGGTAGATTTACCGTGGTCAATATGTGCTATGATGCAGAAATTCCTGATATGTTTCATTTAGACAATTCCTTTTAAGGTGCAAAGATACAAAAAAAAATAATCAAGCCCATCCTATTTAAGGTTTTTTTTGTATCTTTTCTCGTCACATTGTGTTTTTCTTCGCACTTTTTGTGCCAAATAATGAACGAATCATTAACGAAACACAATTTTTCTGCGTTTTCTTTCGTTTTCTCAGTTTTTATGTTTACCTTTGCACGGCTTACAAATTTTAAACCATAACAACCATGAGGCAACTGAAAATCATCAAGTCGATCACCAATCGGGAGAGCGAATCTCTTGAGAAATATCTTGCTGAAATCAGCAAGGAAGAAATGGTAAGTCTTGAAGAGGAAGTAGAACTGGCACAGCGCATCAAGAAAGGCGACAAGAAAGCCTTGGAGCGGCTGACCAGAGGCAACTTGCGTTTCGTGGTCTCAGTGGCTAAGCAGTATCAGAATCAGGGACTCAGCCTGGCTGACTTGATCAACGAGGGCAACCTCGGACTGCTGAAAGCCGCCGAACGCTTCGACGAGACTCGTGGTTTCAAGTTCATCTCATACGCGGTATGGTGGATCAGGCAGAGCATCCTGCAAGCCATCAGCGAGCAGAGCCGCATCGTTCGCCTGCCTCAGAACCAGGTGGGTTCGATGTCGAAAATCAACCGTGTGCTCAACAAATTCGAGCAGGAAAACGAGCGCAGGCCGTCCATCGAAGAGCTGTCGGAGCACACCGACCTGCCTGAGGAGAAAATCGACGAGGCATTGAGCGCCAACACGAGACACATATCCGTTGACGCGCCTTTTGCCGACAATGAAGACAACTCGCTGCTCGACGTGCTGGTGAACGAAGACGCGCCCAGCGTCGATAGCACGCTCGAAGAGGAGTCGCTGAAGACGGAGATACGTCAAGCATTGAAGATATTGAATGACCGTGAACGGAAAGTCATTGAAGCCTTCTTTGGCATCAACAACGGTCACGAAATGACATTGGAAGAGATTGGCGTGAAATACGGCCTTACTCGCGAACGCGTGAGACAGATTAAGGAAAAAGCCATCAAGCGACTCAGGGAGTGCACCAAGAATAAAATGCTGAAAACATTCTTAGGAGAATAAACAGAAGACCTGATGCACAAAGCATCGGTATCATATAAAAAGATGAAGAAACTGACATACAGACTGCTGCTCCTGGTCATGCTGACCATGATGACAGCTTGGAATCAGGCTGAAGCGAAGAGCGTGAGAGTGCCCAAGCTCTACATGTTCGGCTTTGCAGCCTCGTTCAACGACACCATCGTACATTTCACCGAAGTGCAGGAGGTGGACTCCTGTTGGCTCAACAGCAGCAACGGCTTCCTGTTGGGACGTGAGTTCTATTCCGTGCAACTGCGTGAATATCTGAACCACAGTCTCCAGATGCCCAATCGCACTTGCATCGTGGTGTTCAGCAAGAGCCGTTCGAAGGCCGAGAAGAAGTTTCTGAAGCAACTCAAGCTCTACACCAAGAGCAAGGACGGCAAGGAGCATTTCGACGTGCGCTACGTGGACTCTTCCGACTTCCACTTCAAGGGGGTGAACATGGATCCTGCGCAGTTCGAAGACCAAACCGCCAGGCCCCAGAAGAGCAAGAAGAAGAGAAAGTAAAAAAGGCACCCTACCTAAAGAGGAAAACGTGTGGAAAACAACTATTTCAGGATAGCCGATCACAACATCTGCATTCGCTTCGCCGACACGCAGGTCAACAATATGCAACTCATGCCCAGCTACGAACCTTTTCGCATCAACGGAGAGGCGCTGACTGATGAGTTGCTCTTCACGATCACAGTTGACGATGCTACGCCTTATACTGAGGCAGATGTGCTCCACGAAAGCGATACTGGCAATGGCATCATCTACGTGTTTCGCCTCGCCGACGACGGCTATCAGTACATCATCCGCGACATCAACAAGCGCAACTGCTGCCTGCTGGTCTGCAACAAGGATTTCAGCCAGTGTCGCTGTGCGCTGAAAGGCAACACTCTCATGCGCACCTACGGACTGAACGCTGCGCTCATGCTGACGTTTGCCTTCGCCAGCAGCTATCACGACACCTTGCTGCTGCATGCCTCTTGCATAGCTCATGGTGAATGGGCCTACCCCTTTACTGCCAAGAGCGGCACAGGCAAGAGCACCCACACCTCCCTTTGGCTGAAACACATCGAAGGCTCAGAACTGCTCAACGATGACAACCCCGTGGTGCGCATTCTCAGCGACGGCCTACCCTATATCTATGGTACGCCTTGGAGCGGCAAGACTCCCTGCTATCGCAACAGGAGACTAAGACTGGGAGCGATGACCAAGATCGAGCGCGACGACCACAACTGGATAGAGCAGCTGAAAACGGCTGAGGCGCTGGTCATGATGCTGCCCAATCTCTCGACCATGAAGTGGGATAAGGAAGTCTATCTGAGCAACTGCAACACCATCGGCCGCATCATCGAGACCACCCCCATCTACACCCTCCATTGTCTGCCTGACGAAGAGGCAGCCCAATTGAGTTTCAAAACCCTGAAACGCTCATGTTAGAAGTAACGAAGAGGTTCACAATGCCCAACGACAAGTTGCTGCCGTTCATGGTCGAGAAACTGGACGGCTGCATAGGCAAGAAAGCCATCTTGCCCCTTCGTGGCCGCAGCATGCGTCCGTTCCTGGAAGACGATCGCGACAAGGGCGTGTTTGTGTCCATGAAGGGTGAAGAGATACATGTGGGCGACCCTGTACTGGCTGAGGTGAGCGAGGGTTTCTTTGTGATGCACCGCATCGTCAGCTTAGAGGGTGATGCCGTGACGCTGCTGGGCGACGGCAACCTCACCTGCGAATACTGTCGCCGTCAGGACATCAGGGCCAAGGTCATCGGTTTCTATCGTAAGGGCCGCAAGACGATGGATGCGATCGACGGTTGGAAATGGCGCACCTATTCATGGTTCTGGATGCGTCTGCGCCCCATTCGGCGCTACCTGCTGTTTCTCTTCCATCCCCACATTCCTGCAAGATTTAAAACTAAAAAAGAAGACAGATAATTATGAAGACAAAGAAAGGATTTCACGTTTGCGACATCTGTGGCGAAAGCATCATCGTGGCTGAGGGCATAGAGAACATCGACTTCTCGCGCGTCATCAGTCTGAATGAGTCGGCCGTTTTCCTATGGAAGAAAGTGGAAGACGGACATGAGTTCACCAACGACGAACTCGTGGGCTATATGACCGAGGAGTACGAGGTAGAGGAAGCCATCGCCCGCAAGGACATTGAGAAGCTCACAGCCGACTGGCTGGAGGCAGGCATCATAGTGGCATGAAAGCCGTAAACATCGAGGGGAAGCGGCTGGCAAAGTCGGCCTGCGGCTCACGGAACAAGCCGAAGACGGCACTACCGCTACCACTCATGGCAGCATAGACAGCACCCTGCTCATAGAGCTGCTGCTTGATTAAGGCGATTTCGGGATGAAGCGCAAAGACGCTTTGCTCGAAATCGTTTTTCAGTTCCTCCCGCCACGTTTCCACAGGCTGCATCACGATGTCGCGGCAGTTCTTAGCAGGACGCTGCGGCTTGATGAGCGAAAAGGCCTCCTTGGTGGAAACAGGGATGTCAGGACGCACCACAGCCAGATACATGCCCTGCAAGCGCAGATCCACAGGCTGCAAGCGCTCGCCGATGCCTTCAGCATAGGCAGGCTCGTTCAGGATGAAGAAAGCGCAGTCGGCACCCAGACGAGCGGCATAACCGATCAGCTGCTGCTTCGACAGCCCTAACGCAAACTGCTCATTGAGCAGCGAGAGCATGAAGGCGCAATCGCTCGAACCGCCACCCATACCGGCCTGCGTGGGTATGTTCTTATATAAATGTACATGCACGCGAGGCAACTGCGGAAAGTCCTGCTTCAGCAACTGATAGGCCCTCACGACGAGATTGCGCTGTTCGTCGGCCTCAATCACAAGATTGGTCACCTTCAGGTCGCAATCGACAGCCGACGGGAACAGCTCGTCCATCGCCTGCACTTCAAGCGCGTCGGTGATGGGCACAGGATAGAACACGGTCTCAAGGTTATGATAGCCGTCAGGCCTGCGCTCTACCACGTTCAGGCCCAGATTGATCTTGCAGTCAGGAAAGGTGATCATCTTTGTTTTTGCGGATTATGTGATTACTACACTATTCTGTCATTGCGACTGTTTAAAATAATGGTCGAGCTTCGTGATGCCCTGCGGCGTACAGAAGCCGCGAAGCGACACAAGGATCAGGTCGTGGAACACCTGCTCAATCGGATAGCTGTTATACAGCTGGTGACCCATGATATGGTCGCTGATGGCCGCAAACAACTGTGCCACCAGTTCCAGCTCCACATCGTTGCGGAAATAGCCTTCAGCTACGCCTCGCTGCAGAAACTGGATGAACCGCTGATGCGACTGCTGGCGGTTCTGATGCAGATAGCGCTGCACAGAAGGATATTTCACCAAGTCGGAATAGAACATCGGACTGGTGAGCTTGAACTCATCAACCTTCTTACGATAGAGACGCACAATGACATCGATCACGGTGGGACACTCGTCGATGATGCGTTGCTGATCCGTTTCAGACTGAACACGGAATTTCTTCACACCCTCCAACAACAGTTTCTCCTTGTTGTCGTAAAGCTCGTAAAGCGTGCGCTTGGAGATAGTCAGCGACTGGGCTATATCGTCCATCTTCACAGCGCGGATGCCTTTGGTGGCAAAAGCATGCATGGCCACATCAAGAATACGTCCACGCAGGGCGTTACGATAGCTTGATTCTGATTTTGAACTTTGCATAACTGTCAGCTTTTTTCTCATTATAAAATGGTTTGACAGTGCAAAATTAGGAAAATAATTTTATATATATAGTTTTTTACACAGAAAATTTCTTCCTATGGCGCTCATTTCGTGATTTTTGAGGCGAAGAAGCCCCTGAAGCGGGCGATTTCACGCCACGATACTGCTGATAGCGCTGACGTATCAGGCGCACATAATCCACTGTCTCGCTGCCTCGCATGTAGCCATTCTTCACCAGCGGATCCTGATAGTAGCGCGGCTCGCTCAGTCGCAGCACGTAAGGAGCCACTTCGCCCCAGATTTGGGGGTTGCGGCCGTCACGACGGGCCAGCGCCATCGCATCGCGAATGTGATGGGCACCACCGTTATAGGCAGCGAGGATGAAGTCCTGACGCTGCCGACGGTTGGCAATGTCGCTGAACGTGCGTTCCAGCTCTTCCAGATACCGCGTGGCAGCGGCAATGTTCTGCTCTGGGTCAGACAGCTGTGAGACCTTCACCCCCAGATGCTGGGCGGTGGCAGGCATGATCTGCATGAGCCCTCGCGCACCAGCCCAGGAGAGGGCGTTGGGGTCGAACGTTGACTCCTGATAGCACTGGGCTGCCAACAGTCGCCAGTCCCAGCGGATGGTCTTGCCATAGACCTGGAAATAAGCATCGTAGCGCGAGATGATGCCCCTCTTCTGATTGAGCATGGGAGCAAACACCTGACGCTTCACGCGAGCCGTAGTGAGCAGTCCCTGCTCCATGTTGCGCGCAGCATCCTGCTTGGCAGGCGAATACCACCTGTGCAGGGCCTCGGCCAGCAGCGGCTTTTCAGGCGCCACACGCCATCCTGGCGAGAGCGAGTCGGGCTCCGTCAGCGGATAGGCCGCCAGATCGCCGTCGCCCTGATTCAGTCGCTGCATGAGTTCAGCCGTATCACGGCAGAGCTCTATGCGCAGTTTCACCCCCAGCGAGTCGGCCAACTGCTGGCAGAGCACCGCATGAAGTCCCATCGTCTGTCCGTGATAGTCGTAGTAGGTCTCTGGCCCTGAAATGGTGAGCGCAATGAGTTCGCCCGAATGCTCAATGGCATCCAGGTCGAAGGCAGAATCGTCATTTTTTGTGATGGGAGCGCTGCCGTCATCGATGGTCATTTCCTCTCCCCAGGGGGTCACCACCGACTGCTGTCGCGTCTGCTGACAGGCCGCAAACAGAAGCGCAAGAAGAATAAATATGCCGTTTGATTTCAATTGACCGCTATTTTTTGTGCAAAAGTACGCATTTTATTGCATAATCAAGAAAAAATGTGTACTTTTGCAAGCAATTTAAGTAAAATTGTAAAACGAAAGAGATGTTAAGAATTGCCGTACAATCAAAGGGGCGCCTCTACGAAGACACGATGAACCTTCTCAGCGAGGCCGACATCAAGGTGAGTGCATCGAAACGCACGCTGCTCGTGAGCGCCCAGAATTTTCCACTTGAAGTACTTTATCTGCGCGACGACGATATCCCACAGAGCGTGGCATCGGGCGTGGCCGACTTGGGTGTCGTTGGCGAAAACGAGTTTGTAGAGCGCGGAGCCGAGGCTGAGGTCATCAGCCGTCTGGGCTTCTCCAAATGCCGCCTGTCACTCGCCATTCCCAAGGACATCGACTATCAGGGACTCTCCTATTTCGAAGGCAAGAAGATAGCCACGAGCTATCCTGTCATTCTGAAGAAGTTCCTGAGCGAGAAGGGCATCAATGCTGAGATCCACGTCATCACGGGTTCAGTAGAGATCAGCCCAGGCATCGGTCTGGCTGATGCCATCTTCGACATTGTCAGCTCTGGCTCGACGCTGGTGAGCAACAACCTGCGCGAGGTGGAAGTGGTGATGCAGAGCGAGGCCCTGCTCATCGGCTATCAGCAGATGGGTCAGGAGAAGCGCGACCTGCTGCAGCAGATGCTGTTCCGCTTCGAGGCCGTGCGTCAGGCCGAGGACAAGAAGTATGTGCGCATGAATGCGCCCAAGGCCCGCTTGCAGGAGATTATCAGCGTGCTGCCTGGCCTGAAGAGTCCCACCATCATCCCCCTGGCCGACGATGAATGGTGCTCCGTCCACACCGTGCTCGACGAGAAGCGCTTCTGGGAGATTATCGGCAAACTGAAAGAGATGGGCGCACAGGGCATCCTCGTCACCCCCATCGAAAAAATGATACTCTAATGAACATTATCAGATATCCTGAAAAGAGCGAGTGGAAGAAGATTGTGGAGCGCCCCCACCTGGACGTTTCACAACTCAACGCCACAGTAGCCGGCGTGCTGGCCGACGTGAAGGCGCGTGGCGATGAAGCCGTCAAGGCCTACGAAGAGAAGTTCGACCACGCCCAGTTAGACTCACTGGCCGTCAGCGAGGCCGAGATGGACGAGGCCGAACAGCTGGTCAGTCCTGAACTGAAAGACGCCATCGCGCTGGCCCATCAGAACATCCACCAGTTTCATGCCTCACAGCGTTTTCGTGGCGAGAAGGTGGAGACGCAGCCTGGCGTTGTCTGCTGGCAGAAAAGTGTGGCTATCGAGCGCGTGGGTCTCTACATTCCTGGAGGCACCGCCCCACTCTTCTCTACCGTCCTGATGCTGGCCACGCCTGCCAAGATTGCAGGCTGCAAGGAGATTGTGCTCTGCACGCCTCCCAACCGCGAGGGCAAGGTGAACCCAGCCATTCTTGTGGCTGCCCGCACGGCTGGCGTCAGCAAGATCTTCAAGGCTGGCGGCGTTCAGGCTATCGGCGCGATGGCCTACGGCACAGAGACCGTGCCCAAGGTGTTCAAGATTTTCGGCCCAGGCAACCAGTATGTGATGGCTGCCAAACAGCAGGTGAGCCTGCACGACGTGGCCATCGACATGCCCGCTGGCCCCAGCGAGGTGTGTGTCATTGCCGACGCTACGGCGCGCGCTGAGTTTGTAGCTGCCGACCTGCTGTCGCAGGCTGAGCACGGCATCGACTCGCAGGTGCTGCTCATCACCACCTCAGAGAGCAAGCTCGACGAGGTGAAGGCCGAGGTGGAGCGCCAGCTGGAACTGCTGCCACGCAAGGACATCGCCGCCAAGACGCTGGAGAACAGTCAGCTCGTGCTCGTCGCTTCAATCGACGAGGCAATGGAGCTGTCGAACCTCTACGCACCTGAACACCTGATCATCCAGACCAGCGACTATGAGGAGCTGGCCGACAAGGTGGTCAACGCAGGCAGCGTGTTCCTCGGACAGTATGCCTGCGAGAGTGCTGGCGACTATGCCAGCGGCACCAATCACACCCTGCCCACTCACGGCTATGCCACAGCCTACAGCGGCGTCAATCTCGACAGCTACTGCCGCAAGGTCACCTTCCAGCACCTGACCGAGGAAGGCATCCTCTCCATCGGACGCGCCGTGGAGCTCATGGCTGAAGCCGAACAGCTCGACGCCCATAAGAACGCGATGACGGTGAGAATTCACTCAATAAAATAAACTCTACATGAAACCCTTAGAACAATTAGTTCGCCCCAATATCTGGTCGCTGGCACCCTATAGCAGCGCCCGCAACGAATATGCAGGAAAGACGGCACACGTGTTTCTCGATGCCAACGAGAACCCCTACAACGGGCCCCTCAACCGCTATCCCGACCCCCTGCAGGAAGAGCTGAAAGCAGAGCTCAGCCGAGTCAAGGGCGTGCCTGCGGAATGCATCTTCCTGGGCAACGGCAGCGACGAGGCCATCGACCTGCCCTACCGTTGCTTCTGCCGTCCTGGCAAGGACAACGTGGTGGCCATCGAGCCCACCTACGGCATGTATAAGGTGTGTGCCGACATCAACGATGTGGAATACCGTCCTGTGCTGCTCGACGAGCATTTCCAGATCACAGCCGACAAGCTGCTCAGCGCCTGCGATGACCACACCAAGCTCATCTGGATCTGTTCTCCCAACAACCCCACAGGCAACAGCATTCTCAGAGAGGAGATCCTGAAGGTCATCGACGGCTTCGAGGGCATCGTCATCGTCGATGAAGCCTACAGCGACTTCTGCCGACAGCCGTCACTCCGACACGAGCTGGCCAAGCATCCCAACCTCATTGTGCTCAACACCATGAGCAAGGCGTGGGCGCTCGCCTCCATCCGTCTGGGCATGGCCTTTGCCTCGAAGGAGATCATCGACCTTTTCAACAAGGTGAAATATCCCTACAACGTGAACCTGCTCACCCAGCGCCAGGCAATGGAAGCCCTGAAAAACAGAGTGGAAGTCGAGGAATGGGTGAACATCCTGTTGCAGGAGCGCCAGCGACTGATGGAAGCCTTCCGTCAGCTGCCCATCTGCAAGCAGGTCTATCCCAGCGAGGCCAACTTCTTCCTCGCTCGCATGACCGATGCGCAGAAGATCTACGACTACCTCGTCGATCAGGGCATCATCGTGCGCAACCGCTCTCGCATCCAGCTCTGTCAGAACTGTCTGCGCATCACCATCGGCACCCGCTCAGAAAATGCAGAGCTCGTGAGTGCCCTGCGCAACCTCTGATCTTCCCGCTTTTTCATCGCACATCATCAGAAAAAACGACCGTGCACTTCTCCCTCCGAGAAGTGCACTTTTTTATCGCCGCTGGCGCCGGCATTCATAAATCTTGCATTTTAGCGGAGTTTAGGGTGCCGTTTCTTGCATTTTAGCGGAGTTTAGACACACTTTGCTTGCATTTTAGCGGAGTTTATGGTGCTGTTTCTTGCATTTTAGCGGAGTTTAGACACATTTTTCTTGCATTTTAGCGGAGTTTAGAAATATAATTTGTATATTTGCAGTCAAAAACTATATAGTTATGATTGACGAGAAGATAATATTGCAGGTACTGGCTGAGCAACAGGAGGAAATAAAGAGCTACAAGCCACAGAAGTGGGTGAGCCGCAAAGAGGAGTCGCTCTTCGAGTTCGACACCAAGATGGCCCAGGTAGTAATCGGTGTACGTAGAAGTGGTAAATCTACTATTTGCCACAAGGTGTTGCTGGAACGTGGCATCCGTTATGGTTATGTGAATCTGGATGATGACCGACTGGCAAAAATGATGACCGATGACCTTAATACGGTGCTCTCGTGTGTATATCAGCTGTATGGTACTGACGTGCCTTATTTGGTGCTCGACGAGATACAGAACGTAGATGGGTGGTACCTGTTTGTGAACCGTCTGCTACGTACTGATATGCATATATTTGTAACAGGTAGTAATGCCAAGCTGCTTAGCGGCGAACTGGCCACGCATCTTACAGGGCGTTACAACGAGATTCATCTCTATCCGTTCTCGTTCTCAGAATATTGCGACTACCATCAGGTTGACACACAAAGCATTACCACTAAGGCAGAAGCCGACCGTAAGCGTGCTTTTATGGATTACATACACGACGGAGGGTTCCCTGAGATGCAGGCACTTCGCAACAAACGCGCGTATGTTCAGAGCTTGATAGAAGCCATTCTGCTGAAGGATATCAAGAAGCGTTTTAGAATTCGTGATATAGATACATTACGCAAACTGGCTCATCAGCTTATCAATAATGCATGCCAAGAGGTGAATTATGAGGATTTGACCAAAAAATTGGGTATGAGCGATAAGACAGTAAAGAAATACGTTGACTATCTTACGCAGGCTTACTTGATACAGCTATTGACACGTCACTCTTTCAAAAGCAAGGAGAGGACGCGCAATCCGAAGGCATATATCGTAGATACAGGTATGCAGGGAAACAGAGATAATGTGCTGGCTCCCGAAAATCTGGGATGGCGACTGGAGAACGTTGTATATATTGAATTGTTAAGACGTTGCGCCTACGATTTCTATGACGTGTACTACTATAAGCCTGCCCCCAGGGCAAAGGAAATCGACTTTGTGGTGTGCGACAAGAACAAGGCTATTGAGTTGATACAGGTGGCCTATGAGATTGACAGCCAGCGCGCTTACGATCGCGAGACATCATCGCTCGTTAATGCATCGGCTGCTCTCTCGTGCAATAATCTTACACTCATAGCATTTTCACCAACGCGCGATGTTGAGATTGACGGTAAAACAATACATATCTTTTCGGCATTGGAATGGTTGTTAAAATAACATGATTCAAGTTTCTGATGTTAACAAAAACCTAAAAGAATGGCTGCGCATTGCCAAATACGGTTTTTCAGCCCGAAGGGCGATGTTTTTGATGTTTGTAATAACGACAGTTATGTGATAAGTGGTATGGGATGGGCGTAAGATTCAGCCCGTAGCTGATCGTGGGTTAGCTACGACCTGACCGCCACTCAGCCCGTAGCTGATCGGCAGCGGGGTCGCCTACCCTTGTTCAAAATGCATCAACCCCAGCACCCAGAACTATGACAAATGACAGATGACAGTTTTAGAACAACATGGTACACCCCTTCTATACTATCACTCTATATCTTTATATATTATTATATATATTATAATATATATAATAATATATAAA
>JAEEGL017177728.1_pt1 | contig 12191 bp, 10 predicted proteins | sample 9134231 | NCBI WGS metagenome assembly JAEEGL01 (sample SAMN16246548, study PRJNA631951) | gut metagenome | biome: gut microbiome; feature: rumen; material: fiber-attached | host: Bos | place: Iran: Karaj | collected 2018-10
GAAGTATATTGTCAATCACGATGGCTTTAGACAGGATAAGCCACTGTGTAGAGCGTCAGCTCATTTGAATTGCACAAAGGGATCTAAAAAGTGGAAAAGAGTTCAAAAGCATGCTGAGAAAGCTAGGAAACAGCAAAGTATACAGTACGTGCTGAATCTGCTTGATAACATGTCCACAGGTAACATCGCATATTAAGAGAATATGACCATGAATATGCTTGAACTGAATAGAAAACCTAATATCTGGAATCCGCCTGCAGTTGATGCCGTGGGCTTGGCAATTGATATCAGAAATGATATTAATGCCAGACAGTGCAATCAGTTTCTGTATATCTTTCGGACGGTACCTTATGTGGATTCTATCTACATTCTATATGATTCGAATCGTGAGCCTAAGGAGATAAGAAGATTCGCGTTCCACGAGGGCTATAACTGGGATCCGGATGATGAGGAGTATTTCAATGACCATTGTGTGAGGGAGGAGATGTGCTCATATAACGGAGGTGCGATTGAAACGGTTTATAATTATTTTCAGATGATCAGGCCGGAATGGCATGTCCGGAGATACTACAATAAGGGACTCAGACTTCTTGATCATATATATAACTGTATGAAACAGAATACTGCTAAAGAAATACTTTATAAGGCAGGACTTGATGAGCTGGCAGCTCATATCGATGACCTTGATGAACTGAATCTTATGGCGGGAAAGCCTTCTGATATCTATGATGGAGTATCCATGAGAGTTCTTAAAAGCCTTAACTGTCCTTATGGATCAATTCTTCTTGCAGAAAAGAGCAGAAGAGAATTTGTTAGAGAACTGAATATTAAATTCCCTGACATATTCAAGAGCAAACTCAACGATGCAATGTGCAGATATATCACTACTTTGATAAAGGGTGATCTTACTGTAGGCGAAACCGGAAGACTATTTCAATCCCGGAGAAGTGATCTGGCGCAGATCTGGACTATGTCTTTTTTCGATATTTTCATGGCCAGAGATTTGCAAAAGAGAGAGATGGATGAGCTTTGTAAGGTATATGAGTCAATGGATCCAATCTATGGCACTTATATACGTCATATAGAAGAACCGGTCGATGATTTTAATCTCAAACAATTGGGGTTTTATCTTCTCAGCGGACGTGAGGAATATGACAAGGCTATACGCAGATCCAATAGAAAAAGAGTATATGAATGGATGGAGCGAGGAGATGAGTATATTGTCAGATATCCTCAAACTATAAATGATTTCTGCAGGGAGGCTCTATATATGGAAAACTGCCTGCTTACATACATTGAAGCTGTGATTGAAAATGATACGACTATTCTTTTCATGAGGAAAGCTGATGATATTAACACACCTTTCATAACGATTGAAATATATGATGGGCAACTTATGCAGGCTTATCATAGATTTAACAAGGATTGCACCGATGAAGAGGCCGATTGGATCCGTGGATATTGCACTAGGCATGGGATAGGTCTAGATAAGTTCAGTTTTAACGCAGAAGTTGATGAACTCTTTTAAACTGTTTTGTTTTTGGATTATGCATGACTATAGACAGGGAAAGGAGCCTGACTATGAAAATCACAGTAGATGATGTTTTGGATGCAATTGCAGAAAAGATACTTTCCACGGATGAGAAAAAGCGTGCGACCCCAATGGAACTGATTGATGATGTGTGCCGAGAAAAGTATGGTTTGCATGGCCAGGAAGAAATAGAATCAAATGTAGAATATGACGGTTGGGATGTCTATTTCACTTTATTAGATCTGATGAGAGAAAAATCCAAAGAATATGGCTATACAATGCGTAAGGCTCCGCTTCCGGAGGATATGAATTGGGGAATGCCTTATGTATTTGAGTACATATTCACTCCGATTAAGAAAGATAGCAAGTGAGACTGCTTTGTTGCACAAGGAAGGAAAACCTATGGATTCAAAATATTTGGTTGAACTCGGAAAATGTCGTGTCGACGAGTGTCGATTCGAAGAGGCCTATCCGTATTTCCTTGAAGGATCCCTGGCAGATGATTCGGAAGCAATAAAACAGCTCGCCCAGTTATATCTGTATGGAGATGGAGTTAAGCAGGATTATAAGAAGGCATTTCATTATTTCAGGATTTATTACGATCTGAGTGAAGAACTGGGATGTATCTGGCCAATCATGAGTGTACGGGAAGATGTAATCAGTAGCTCGGTAGGTAGAAATGAATACTCTAATTTGCTGGACTATCTTATATCAAAAGAGGAGTGGCCCATATATATCATAAAAGCCGATGAGTATTCAAAGGACGGAATCTATCCTCAGAATCCGGAAAAGAAGTTAGAATGCCTTAATACGGCTTTGATAAACGGGATCAGATTCGCTGCTGAAGCGATAGGTCAGATGTATTGCCTTGGTGACGAGATTTCCCGGGATTATCAGAAAGCATATGATTATTTCACGATGTATGAAGGGGATGAGTCGTTTGTTAAACCTTATTTTCTCGGGGAAATGTATTTGAATGGTGATTTCGTTGAACAGGATATTGAAAAAGCTAAACAGCTTTTTGAGAAGATAGTAGATTCGGATGTTCCCATGAAATCAATGGATGATTTCTATTACATGGCCGCAGAACGGTTACAGGAGTTGCGGAATTTAGATGGAGAATGGCTATGAGTTTCTGGCTGCATATTAATGAGGACTTAGCAGAAAAATACGGAAAAGACTATAAAGACTACATCAGGGAATCCGGATCCCATGCGTTCAATCTAACATTGGGGCTTGAACCAATGATGGGATTTGCTTTTAAGTATGTAGTGGTTGATATGCTGAATTCTATATATGTAGGCTCTGAACACTATGTGGCAATTACGTACCTTCCGGTCAGAGAAGACCGGGTTCAGACGATTCAGACAGCTCGTCCTCAGATGGATGAATCCTTTAACGTTCAAATTATATATCAAGATGATAATGCAAAACATGGCAATCGAATAATGTGCAAAAAGGATCTTTCACTCAATGAAACTATCAAAATTTTTTACTTAGTGCTTGTAAAGTACGAAACACCGGATACTTCTGATTGGTCGGATATTACTGATTTAGTCAGATATTTTGATGATTGACCTGTTGGGTTAAGGGGTATGTATGGAGATGCTTTGGGTGATATGATTACCATATATAAGTGATAGAAACAAGCCTTTATTTCACAAAAGAATGTAGGATTTATGAGACCGAAAACCTATGATGATGAACAATTGAAAATCATAAAAAAGTATTATTCTGGCGGAAACTGGGATATGATTCTGCCTCATTTTCCCAATAAAACTAAGGCGGATATAAGGGCAATTGCTCGAAAAAACGGTATTAGGCGTGAAAAAGATAATAAAAAATTTGAGGACATATCCGGTCAGCGATTTTATAAATTGACTGCTATATCGAGGGTTGAAAGTGCAGGAAAATACGGTGAATGGAGATGTTTATGTGATTGCGGTAACGAAACAATAGTAAGTATCTACAGTCTGAAAAGTGGGACGATAAAGAGCTGTGGCTGCTTGAGGCATGCGCCTGCTTATAATGCTAAGGATTTCACAGGAAATAAATTTGGAATGCTGACTGCGGTAGAACGTCTACCAAAATACAACGGAAAGGGTACATTCTATAGATGTATCTGCGAATGTGGGAGAGAAAAAATCGTCTGTTCCGGGAATCTGACTTCTGGGCATACTCGTTCGTGTGGTGTGATCAATCATAAAAAGAAGGAATTTGATGCTCTTAATGTTTCTCATGATGATACAGTTAGGATGTATTCGGTTTACAGACATATTTCCCCTGCAGGAAAATCGTACATTGGAATCACTATGCAGAACCCTGGACGCAGATTTCAGAACGGAAACGGATATAAAACCCAGATAGCTTTTTATCGGGCAATACAAAAGTACGGCTGGGAGAATTTTAAACATGAAATATTGGAGGATAATTTAACTGAAAAGGAAGCTTGTGAGAAAGAAGCATACTATATTTCAGAAGTATATAAATCATTCGCACCAAATGGATATAACACCAGAGAGGGCGGCACAGCTGGAAGAAATCATGTCACTCCAATCATTCAGTATTTTAACGGACTCCCGGTAAATTTCTTTGAAAGTATATCCATTGCTGCAAAGGAATTGGATATTGCTCAAAAAACTATACGAATTCATTGTGGAGCAGAAAATGCCATAGAAGGATATCATTTCTTTCAAATGGACAGAATTGCACCGTACAACATTCCGGATTATTATTGGGAACTTAATGATGAAAAACATAAGAAGGTTATGAAATATATTATTGCCAGAGATTTACACGACCGTACAGTTGCAAGAAACAAGACTACTGCAAAGGCAATAAACAAATATGAGCTGAATGGGAACTATATATGTACTTTTTCAAGTATAGCCGAAGCAAGGAATAGCATTGAGGGAAGTGATGGTGGCGCTATAGATGCAGCAGTCAATCCTAACAGACAAGGCAATGTCGCATATGGTTATATGTGGAAATATGATACGGGGGATTATGGCAATATAGAGCACATAAAATATAAGGTTCAAAAGTATGTTTTACAGATGGATTCTGTCAGTGGCACAGTAATCAATGAATATAAATCTATGGCAACTGCAGCTAAATCGTTGGGTGTAAGTATGTATAAGATAAGAAAGGCCTGTGAAGGAGATGATTCTGTATTTCATGATTTTTACTTGAGATATAGAGAGTGACAATTGTATTTTCGATTTTGCCCCATTTTGAACAATTTAGACCGCCTAGCTGTTACAGAACGTGATTTGGCTTGCCTCATTAAAAGTGGTGAGCCTTTTTTGAGTCCGTTATTTTGGATAGTACATTTGCTATTTTTGATATATAGCTAAAATTCATTTGCAAATGATGTACTAAAATAAGAAAATTACATCAAATTATATGAAACGATATTAAATTATATGCTATTACATAAAACTCCTTGTAAATTTTATAAAACGATGCTATACTAAACGAATTAAGCAGATGTTTGTGTGTAAGGAGGCACTCTAATGACAGTCATGGAAAATGATAAGTGGATTAACATAGATGAGGCTGCCGAGTATCTTGGCGTCAAGCCGGCTACTATTCGTGATTGGATTCGTAAGGGGAAAGATGTACCAGCACATAAAATTGGAAAACTCTGGAAATTTAAGCGTACCGAACTGGATGCGTGGGTTCAGAGTGGTAAGTCGGAATTATAAGTAATGGAGGCGCAACCCTAAGATTTGCATAATCTTGGGTCAATTGAGAAATGGACAAAAATGTGTTGAGCTTGTTTTCTTCCGCTGGAATTGGAGAGCTCGGAATTAAAGCATCTGGTATGAAAATTCTTTTGAGTAATGAATTGTTGCAGAACAGGTGCGCTTTATATAAAGAAAACTATCCTGAGACAAAATGTCTGTGTGGAGATATATGGGAATTAAAGGGTGAAATCATAGAAAACTGGAAGGCCTTCAATGTAGGAAGCCCGTTTATGATTTATGCGACGCCACCGTGTCAAGGAATGTCTTTTAACTCAGTAGGAAAGCGTTTGCAAGAAATTCGAAGGGGAAGATCACCGAAAGATGACCCGAGAAACCAATTGATAATACCAACTGTTGATGTAATCAAAACTTTAAAACCGCAGTGGGTTCTTTTGGAAAATGTTCAAGGGATGCAAAATACAATCATTCCTGTTGGAAATGATGAATATAAAAATATAATAGATTTTATCCGAGATGAACTTGCACCCGATTATGATGGTGGACCGGAGGTTGTTAATTGTGCGGATTACGGAATTCCACAGACTAGGGTAAGGCTTATTACGATTTTTACTAGAAGCAAAAAGGGAAAAAAATACTATAAGGAACATGGAACTTTTTTACCGGTGCGAACGCATTCACAAGTTCCTACAGAAACAACGGCTGCATGGGTAACATTAAGGGACGCTATTGGATCTTTGCCACCGCTTTCAGCAGAAAAAGGCAAGAATCAGGATCCCAATATCCATTGGCATAGAGTTCCTGTGATGAAAGCAGAGAAATTCTGGTGGATTAAAAATACTGCACCTAACGATACTGCATATAATAATCAATGCGTAGAATGCGGGTATACCGGCAATCCTAAACACGGGATGAGATTTGTTAACGGGCGCCATACCTATAAAAATGACACGCCGATATATTGTGAGAAATGTGGGGCTCTTCTTCCACGTCCAACTATGATTGATAAAGAAACGGGGGAAAGAAGGAGAATCAAAGGTTTTGATAGTGCATACAGACGTATGTCGTGGGATACGCCAGCTCCAACACTTACTCAGAATCTTCAGGTTGAAACTTCAGACAAAAAAATACACCCGAGCCAGGATAGAACTTTATCAGTATATGAAGGTTTGTGCTTACAAACTATAGCTGATTATGAATACAAATTTAGTATCGAGGGAAAAGAAATAACAGCGAATAGCTGTTGTAAAGTTATTGGCGAAAGTGTTCCGCCACGCTTAATTGAACTGATTTGCAAAAATATACTATCAATTGAGGAGAGTAAAAAATAATGGGTACTTCAAAAAAGAATAACAAATCTCCTCAAAAAATGGTTAGTCTATTTGCGGGAATAGGAGGGTTTGAGTTAGGGTTTCAACGCGCAGGCATTGAGACAACTTTGGCGTGCGAAATCGATACTGTTGCACAAAGCGTTTTAAAAGAGAATTTACCGAACACAAAAATAGTAAGTGATATTTGCAAACTGAAGAAATTACCCAAGGGCACAGATGTGTTATGCGCGGGCTTCCCGTGTCAAGATATAAGTACGATTGGAATTAAAACAGGGCTTGCAGGAGAGCGCTCATCTTTAGTCACTGAGGTCTTCAGATTATTAGAAGATCAAAAAGTAGAATGGGTTATATTTGAAAATGTTCCTAATATGTTACACCTAAAAAACGGTGAAGCAATTAGAATCATAACAGAAGAACTTGAAAAAATGGGGTATAGATGGGCGTATAGGATTATTGACTCCTTAGCTTTTTTGCCTCAACGCAGGCGGCGTGTTTTCGTGATAGCGTCTTTGAATCATAATCCGTGTGATGTACTTTTGAGTGATAGTTCGACAAAAGAACAGGGCGTGATAACATCTGAATTATTCGAAGCACCTTGTGGCTTCTATTGGACTGAAGGCAAATACGCAATTGGTTTGTATCAAAACGCTATACCGACCTTAAAGTGCGGATCTACAATTGGAATACCTTCTCCACCTGCTATAGCATTCCCGGATGGATCTGTTGGGACGCCAGATATTCGTGATGCGGAGAGGCTTCAAGGTTTCCCTGAAGAATGGACAAAACCAGCTGAAGAAAATGCAAAGCCGTCTGCAAGATGGAAACTAGTAGGAAATGCGGTTACTGTTGATGTGGTTGAGTGGATTGCAAATAAGATAAAGAACCCTCGGCCATACGATTCGACAAAAGACAAGGAGCTAAAAGGCAAACATAAGTGGCCAGATGCAGGATGGGGAGAAAACGGGAAAAAATATGAATCGTTATCTACAATTTGGCCGCTTGAAAGAGAAGAGATTCCTTTAAGTGATTTTTTGAGATATCCATGTAAACCTTTATCATATAAGGCTGCAAGTGGATTTGAACATAGGTTACAAATAGGAACAGTAAGAGCACCAAAGTTCTTTGCGGATGCAATAGAAAATTATGTCAAAGAGAAGGGAGAACAAAATGCCTGAAATAACATTGGAATCTTTTAAAGACACTTTAGATGTGTTGATTGATGCAAATCCTCATGCTCGGAATAAGGGTAATGAGTTCAAAACCTGGAGTAAAAATAATTTTGGGTGCGATGCAAGGATATCTTATATAAAAGAACAACGTCAGATTACTAATCGTGTGTCAGAGCAGTTTAGATACTTCGATCCGATAGTTGTGTTCGTTTGTGTATCCGAAGTAAAAAGGGATACTCTTGTCAGATACATTTTAGAAAGAGTATATAAACAACTTGAAAATGTTGCGATTATAGGGGCCAATGAATCAACACCAGGACATTATACGTATTCTTTTGAAAAACTTATAACTTTCAAAAATACGGAATTTACCACATGGGCAACTCCTTTTTTTAGTAATGTAGAGAATGCCAGTACCCTTATGGAAGAATTGGGCATTGCTAATGATGCATTCAATGATTTTGATATTGATTATGCATGGTATGTTGGAACAACCGGAAACGATGATAATGGTGAATGGAAAGATTTTTCTGACGAATACATAGAAAGCGGAATATGGGTCAATGGTTGGGATGACAGATTTATTGAAGTGGTCAATTCAATAGCGGTTGGTGATCGAATAGCGATAAAGTCTACTTTTACACAGAAGAAGAATTTGCCTTTTGATAATCATGGAAAAACTGTCGGAGCCATGAAGATTAAGGCTATAGGTATAGTGACAGAGAATCCTCAAGATGGAAAAAATATCAAGGTTGATTGGGAAAGACTGGACCCGGTAAAGGTTTGGTTCGGACCTGGTACTTTACGTGAAACCATTCATCGCGTTAATGCATCAGATGGTTATCTTAAGAGCCAGCTTCTTGCTTTCACGTTTGGAGATGAAGACCAGGATTATTCTGTTTGCGAAGATCGTTATGTAGATGATACTGAATTAGATGAGGGCACGGATGAAGGATTAGATAATTCAGTGAAGGTAGAGACAAAGATTGAGGAGTCTTCACGAATGTCTAATGGGTGCAATGTCCTGTTGTATGGTGTCCCGGGATCTGGAAAAAGCTGGACCATAGAACATGAGTATTGCAAAAAGGACAGTATCGTAGAACGACTAGTCTTTCACCCTGATTATACTAATGCAGATTTTATTGGTCAGATTCTGCCTGTTGTAGATAAGGATAAGCAGGTTTCGTATGAGTTTACACCGGGGCCGTTTACCTCAATTATGAGAGAGGCTTATTGGAATCCAGATAAAGAATATATTTTAATCATTGAAGAAATAAACAGAGGAAATGCTCCAGCCATTTTTGGCGAGGTGTTCCAACTTTTGGACAGAAAAGTAACCGTAACTGATGGTGATGATGGATTTCCGATAGGCACAAGTGAGTATGGAATTACCAATAAAAATATGGCAGAAGAAATCTATCATGATGAAAACCATAAAGTAAGGATTCCGTCCAACCTAACAATTCTCGGAACCATGAATACTTCAGACCAAAACGTGTTTACATTGGATACTGCATTTCAGCGTAGATGGAAGATGAGGTTAATCGAGAATAGTTTTGATAATGTTAGAATCTCGTTGTCAGAAGCTGAGATTCTGGATACTGGAGTGACATGGAAACATTTTTGCGAAACCATTAATAGCCTTATAGTTGGAAATAAGGTCAAAATGGCATCTGCTGAAGATAAGAGACTTGGTGTTTATTTTATTCATGAAAGTGATTTAACTTTTGATGCAGGAGCAGTTCCGAGGATTGATTATCAGTATATTTCAGATGAATACAATGAATTGATTCAAACGGAGGCTCATAATAGTATTACGGATTCACAAATGCAAAGACTAATCGCTATAAGGGAAGCGTTAATGCATAATAGAGTATTTCCTGAAAAGGTAATAAAGTATCTTTGGGATGATGCATTTAAGTTTAATCCGGAGATTATCTTCGATACTGATAATATGGACAGTTTAGAAAAGGTTATACGAACATTTGTCTATTCCAAAGGCGAAGAAAGGTTTAAGGTCTTTAATAAGACAGTACGTGATTTGTTGTATTCGTAATAGCTTTGGAACGAATTATGTTGCAAAAGCGAGGTGATTTTTTTAATGGATTTACAAAAAAATCTAAGACAACGCTGTCATGTTAATTCCAATGATGAAGGGGATAGTTTTGTCGGCGTAAAAGCGGATACGGATGATGCTACTATATACTTTCCTATAGGTTATCAATTGCCGGATAATGATGATGATCTTCGAAGGGATGTAAATAACCTTTTTGGTGTCCTCGCTGCCTTTATGAAAGAGGAACGTGTTATTGAGGAAGCAAAGTTTTCACTACCGAAATCCGTAGATTTTCCGATGCATGCTTATCTTAAAATCATACGTCATTTCCTTAGGTCGGGTCGATATTATACAGAAAGTGATCCTCATTTTAAAACCGATACAAAAGGTAATTCTTCTTGGCCAAAAACTGTGCGTGAACAAAAGCCGCTGGTTCAAAAGAATGGGTCATTGGTTTTTACTAAAATGACAGTTAGGTCCGTAACACCTAATGCAAATAAACTTATAACACAAATTCATAGGTTCTGTGTATATGAGGCATTTGATAAACTTGGATGGTTGTATGTCCCTAATATGCCTGAACAACCAGGTCCACATCCAAGTATTAAGGAATCCATATATATATTGACGAAAAAACTTGCATCTACTCACAATGATCAGGAACAAGAACTATTTTCGGCAATGAAGGAAATGCTTACCTATGTTGATGAGAAAAACACGGGTAAACAGTATTTTTTTGGAACAGATTATTTTGAACGAATATGGGAAAAAATGATTGATAAAGCATTCGGAGTGGATGACAAAGACTCATTCTTTCCCCGTACAAGATGGCTACTTGATTATGATAAGGATAAGGAAAAGCCACCATTAATACCGGATTCAATAATGATATTTAAGGATAGGGTATATGTATTAGATGCAAAACTCTATCGTTATGGCTATACGGGCATATCTGATCACCTACCCAACGGATCTGATATAAACAAACAGGTTACCTACGGAGAGTACATTGAAAAAACACGTAGAGTTCCTGATGATATGTTATATAATGCATTTATTATGCCATTTAATAAACATAATAATCCATTTATCAGGATTGATGAAAATGGAGATATAGTTTCTGATATTACTGACGATATTGGTAATATAGGAGAAGCGGTCGGAGATTGGAAAGAAAATATGAAAAACTACGAACGCATTCAGGGAATAGTAATGGATACCCGCTTTTTAATGTATAACTATATCAGTATGCCCGATAGCAAGAAACAGGAATTGGCTGAAGCTATTGAAAAGGTCAATAAACGTAAACCAGTTCCAAAACCCAAAGGTATCTGATTTATGAAATGGTTAAAACTATGGAGACTCTGCCATATGATGGTGGAGTCTTTTTTCATAAAACCGTAAAATTCTATCATCTCCCATCCCGATATCTTTAAGTGCATAGGCGAAACAGATATCGATAAGACCTATTCAATGCCTAAATCACGCATTAGTTACTGTAAGCCGAGAAGGATATCTGAGGCTAAGAGACAGCAGGCAAGAGAAGCTATGAAAGAAATCATAAAAAAATGAAAAAATTCCTGGACTTTTTGGGAGCATCTGGATATAATTATTCTAGAATCCCTGGACATTTGTAAAATTACCTGATATCATAGTGCAGGGTAAAAGGCAAAAATATGCCTTATAACGCAAATGGAGGTAGGTAGAAATGCCATATGCAATAGATCTGTTTTGCGGTGCAGGCGGATGCTCAGAGGGCTTAATACAAGCAGGATTTCATATCCTGTTTAGTTCTGATATTAGTGATATGGTCGAAAAGACTTATGTGCATAGACATGAACAGTTGGGCTTGATACAAGGAAAAAATACCTGGTTTGAGCGGGCAGACATTAGAAATCTTACGGGAGATATTATCCGTAAAAGAATATCTTCTCTTGAAATGTTTAAGGGTAAAGAGATGCCTGACATTGATTTAATGATTGGTGGGCCGAGCTGCCAAGGATTTTCGAGAGCCGGACGAAGAGATGTGAATGATCCGAGAAATATGCTGTTTGGCGAGTATGTGCGAGTTATCAATCAAATAAAACCTCGTTATATTGTTTTAGAGAATGTTGAAGGTTTTATGGATATGCAGTTTATTGGCTATGTCGGGATTAACGGAAAAAAATACCCCGATGGGAGTGTTACGCCAGATCTGTTACAAAGTGAGCTGAAAGAAATTGGATACAAAACATTGGAGCCTCAAATACTTAACGCAGCAGACTTTGGAGTTCCACAGAGAAGAAGAAGAGTTATTTTCATTGGTTACAGAGAAGGTGAGCGTATTCCTCAGTATCCGACCCCAACAGTCAAAAAGCATTTAACTTTGAAGGATGCCATCGGAGATCTTATTATTGA
>JAEEGL012143184.1_pt1 | contig 12190 bp, 11 predicted proteins | sample 9134231 | NCBI WGS metagenome assembly JAEEGL01 (sample SAMN16246548, study PRJNA631951) | gut metagenome | biome: gut microbiome; feature: rumen; material: fiber-attached | host: Bos | place: Iran: Karaj | collected 2018-10
CTAATAAAGATCTTCATAAATACAAAAGTTAGGCATAAGATTCAATAGAAAAGGTAGATTTATAAACGAGTAAAAATATGAAAGATGGAGCATAGAATTCTAGCGATAGTTGTTGTTTACAAACCGGATTTGGGCCTTTTGAAAAGGAATATTGATGCATTTATAAGCTATATAGATTGTGTAATTTTATGGAATAACAGTCCAGATTGCTTTAATGAGAAATTGTTACAATGCGAATCGGATAAAATTCAGTATCACACAGAAGGGCGTAATATTGGTATTTCTAAAGCATTAAACTATGCATGGCGATATGCCCAAAAAAACAAATATGATTATTTGTTAACGATGGACCAGGATTCTGTATTTCTGAATTTTAAAGTTTATTCGGATACAACGATAAAATACAATGAACAGGAGATATGTTTGATTGGTCCAGGAATATCCATTGGAGAAAGTAGAACTTTAGTGCCCAATATTTCCGAGGTTGATGACCAAAATCACTTGATAACCTCTGGAATGCTTGTACCTATATCCTTATTAAACAAAATTGGAGGATATTGTGAAGACTTTAAAATCGAAGCTGTTGATTTGGATTTGTGTATAAGAGCTAGGGCTGCAGGTTATCGAATATGTCGTAATACCTTTGGAGAATTATCTCAAACGTTTGGGAATCCATATACTAGAAAATTGTTTGGGAAGACTTATATCGGTGCAAATTATAGTAGCCAAAGACTATATGGTATATTCCGAAATCACATGATATTGTATAGACGTTATAAATGTCCTTTGGCAAAACGACTCTTGAAAGTCTATTTCATTAATTTTGTTCCCCGAATTTTTTTGTGGGAAGATTTTAAAGGTGATAAATTGAAAGCGATTTTTCGAGGATTAAAAGATGGTTTTTTGTACAAGGACGATAATTGATGTATTATGATGAGGGCAAAATGGACTATTTGTACACTTAGCCGTATATTTGTCTGAACTTCAAAAATTATAGTTAACGAATGGCATTTCCTTACGTAGTATTATTTTTCATCAACCCTTTGATATCCTTAATTGTCCTTTATTTTTCTTTTACAAACAAGGGTAGAATTACGGAAAAACAGGAGCGAATTGCTTTAATAACAGCCTGTTTGCTGTGTTCAGTATTTGTGAGTTTAATAAATATGGTAAAAGTTCCAGATAATGATCTGGAAGCTTATCTTTATAATTATGAGGTAGCTAGTGATATGCCTATTTGGCAATATATATTAGTAGCTACAGATCCCAATTTGGAAGAGTCTATAAAAGAACCCTTATATGGAGTGTTGGCATGGGGGATTAATCGTTTGTCAGGGGGTAGCGCGTTTTTTTTTAAGTTCTTTATATCATTATTAAACTATTTACTTTTAACATTCTCTGTTGTATTGTTTTACAGGAGAATTAAGATAATACCTTTCTGGTTGGCTTTGACTGGTATATTTTTAATGTCATTCATACCATGGATATTTACAATGTCATTACAATTAGTCAGACAGTTTTTAGCTGGTAGTATCCTTGTATATCTTGTGATAAGACGTTGTTTTTATCAAAAGAAGGATTATTGGCTGATGATAATTATGGCTCTTATTCATTCTTCAGCATGGTTTTTCCTTCCTTTTCTATTAATCCCTGCTTATGATAAACCTTTTATGGAATCCAAAAAATGGTATATAGCGACACTTGGAGGATTAGCTTTTATAAGAATTATTTCTTTGGCTGCTTCAAGTTTGTCTTTTGTTCAAAGTTTACCTTTGATAGGCTACACCTTAAGCAGAAGCTCAAGTGATGTCAAGGCAGAAGGTGAAACTTTTCCATTGGTTGCTATTTTTATGGTGATGGTAATATTTTTTTATGCAATTCACTTAATTAAGAGCAATTATTATAAAGAAATAAATGGTATCAGGCGTTTCGCCTTTATCATATTCATATTAAGTTTTTATATTTTGATAAACTTAGATCAGGATTTACTACCGCTTAGGTTTTTGTTCTATTTATATCCTTTTGTCCCATTTCTATTGATACTTTTCTTTGGGGAAATAAGATTAAAAAAAACACCGGTTTTTATTTTTACGATGTTAGTAGTTACTTATTTTACGGTTTTCCTTGAAATTGGCACTTGGACTTATGAAATTATTTGGACAGTATGGTTTACACCAGCGTTTTCGTATTTTTAAATAAGAAATTATTATGGCAAAATTTTTAGCATTGTATTTACCTCAGTTTCACCCAGTACCAGAGAATAACGAATGGTGGGGGCCCGGTTTTACAGAATGGCGTAGTGTAGCCAGTGCGAAACCTTTGTTTAGAGGTCATGTTCAGCCAAAAATTCCTAAAGATTTAGGATTCTATGATTTAAGGCTGGAAGCAACTCGAATTGAACAGGCAAAAATGGCTGAGGAATATGGTATAGACGGCTTTTGTTATTGGCATTATTGGTTTGGTAACGGCAAACGGTTACTGAACTATCCCTTTGATGAGGTCGTTAAAACAGGCAAACCAGATTTCCCTTTTTGTCTGGCATGGGCCAACCATTCTTGGTATAATAAAGCATGGGGTGGAGAGGGTAAGGATAAATTATTAATAGAACAACAATATCTTGGTAAAGATGACTATATATTACATTTCAATACCATGCTTCCTGCTTTTAAGGACAAACGATATATACGCCACAGGGGTAAACTATTGTTTATGGTGTTTAATCCTATTGATAGTCCACAAATGAAAGATTTCTTATCTACATGGCGCAATCTTGCAAGTGAAAACGGCCTCGGTGATTTTTATTTCGTGGGATGTACACACTATGGAAGGGATAAAAGTAAAATATTTGAATATGGATACGATGCAATATACAACGACAACACATTTGCAATTTTTTCAAGAGTGTCGAACTTTATGAAATTTATTATGAAACTAAAGAATTCTATCTTCAGAATACCTTTGGTTTACAGCTATAAGGATGCAATAAAATTCATGTTGACGGAGGAGGAAAAAGAAGAAAATGTAATTCCTGTAATAACGTCTAATTGGGATCATTCTCCTCGTTCAGGCAAGAAGCTGTCAATATTCATTAATTGTGAGCCCCGATATTTTAAATCGTTAGTTAAACGAGTATGCGAAATTGTATCACAAAAGAAAAACGACCTCGTTATTGTAAAATCATGGAACGAATGGGGGGAAGGTAATTATTTGGAACCGGATTTGGAATTTGGACGTGGTATGTTGGAGGCACTCCGCGATGGAAGGCAAGAATCGGGGCAATAATGGAAAAATGAAAAATAATAAGGATAGGGATTTTGTATAATGAAGAAATAGACAAGGTTGATATGTTGAAATGAATAAATGAGTTCAATTGAAGATGATAAGAGAAAAATTTAAAGATAGAAATTTATAGTATGTCAATTAATAAAATTGAATTGTTTGTGCCTGGACGTTTATGCCTATTTGGCGAACATACAGACTGGGCAGGGAAATATCGCACTATGAATGCGGATATTGTCCCTGGTGCATCAATTGTGACAGGTATTGAACAAGGAATCTACGCAGAGGTGGAAAAATCTTCCATCTTTGAGATGTATAGCGAAGCGCCAGAAATTGCTGATGTGTGGCAAGATTTTGCTTGTCGCATGAACGAACAGGAGTTGAAGAATGTTGCAAAGTCAGGTAGTTTCTTTAGCTATTGTGCAGGTGTTACATCCTATATGCTGGAATGGTATCAGGTCGGTGGCGTAAAGATAACTCTAAAGAAGATGACACTCCCAATGAAAAGCGGGCTGTCTTCTTCCGCTGCAATATGTGTCCTTGTAGCAAGAGCTTTCAATCAGCTATATAGGCTTAACCTCAACACTATGGGTGAGATGAATATAGCCTATGTGGGTGAGTTGAGAACAGCCTCTCGTTGTGGAAGATTGGATCAAGCTTGCGCTTTTGGAGTGAAACCTAACCTTATGACCTTCGATGGTGATGAAGTAGAGGTGAAGACTCTCAACGTTAAAAAGCATCTATATTGGGTGTTTGCAGATCTATGTGCAGAAAAAAATACAATCAAAATTCTTCGAGACCTGAATAAAGGCTATCCTTTTGCGTCCAATGAAATGGAAGAGCGAGAGCAGAAAGCATTGGGTGAAGAAAATCAGCGTATCGTTAATTTGGCCATTGAATATATGGCAAAAGGCGATGCTGAAGCACTTGGTAAATTGATGACGGGGGCTCAGGCGTTGTTTGACACAGCTGTCGCACCAATGTGCCCGGAGGAACTTACCTCTCCAAAGCTTCATGATGTGTTAAGAGATCCCATTATTCAGCCACTAGTATATGGCGGTAAAGGAGTCGGCTCGCAGGGTGATGGATCCATTCAGTTCTTGGCTAAGGATAAAGAGTGCCAACAGAAAGTTATCGAATATTTGAATAGTCGAGGCATGAAGGCCTATCCTTTGACTATTAAACCTGTTCATACTGTGCGTAAAGCAGTCATACCAGTAGCAGGATTTGGAACAAGATTATATCCAGCTTCTAGAGCATTAAAAAAGGACTTCTTCCCGATACCTGACAAGGATGGTATTGTAAAACCTGTCATCTTAATATTGCTTGAAGAGTTAATAAAGAGTGGCATTGAAGAAGTGTGCTTGGTATTAGGGTCGGAAGAAGAACGAATTAAGTACAAGGACTTCTTTGAAACGCCCCTTTCTGATGAACATCTGAGGAAGTTGAGCCCGGAGATGCAAGAGTACGAAAATCGAATACTTGCAATAGGAAAGAAACTCCGTTATGTCTATCAAAAGGAGAAACGAGGTTTTGGACATGCTGTGTACCAGACTGTAGATTTTGCAAAGAATGAACCCGTATTATTGCTGCTGGGTGATACTCTTTACCGAAGTGATAGTAATAAACCATGTGCACTGCAGATGATTGAACAATATGAGCAATACAATAAACTGATGGTATCTATACATCCGATTCCGTTAGCAGAAGTGTCCCATTATGGAATTTTGTCAGGAACTTGGGAGGATAAGAATGAGACAATCCTTTCAGTATCCCAAATGAATGAGAAACCAAAGGCTTCTTATGCTGAAGAATTTTTTGGCGTAAAGGGTCGAAATGGTGAGAAAAAATATATGTCGGTGTTCGGTCAATACATTATTACGCCAGAGGTGTTTGAGCAGTTGCATCAAGATATTTTGAACTCTTCTGATATGAGTAAAGAGATAGAGCTGACATCTGCACTTGATCAAGTGCGTGAGCAGTACGGCATGATTGGTGTTCAGCTACAGGGTCGAATGTATGACATGGGTAATTATTCAGCCTTTGTTAATTGTGTCTCAGAATATTCAAAATAATTATTATACCAAAACAATGAAGAGAATATTAGTAACAGGAGGAGCTGGTTTTATAGGTTCACACCTATGCGAGCGATTGGTAAATGAAGGCAATGATGTGATTTGCTTGGATAATTTTTATACAGGGAGCAAGGAGAATGTTTGGCATCTGATAGGCAGACCAAATTTTGAGATTGTCCGACATGATGTCTGCCAACCTTATTGGGCAGAAGTGGATGAGATATACAATTTGGCATGCCCAGCCTCACCAGTATACTATCAAAATGACCCCATTCAGACTACCAAAACTTCGGTCTTTGGGGCATATCACATGTTGGGCTTGGCAAGGAGAACCAAATGCAAAATCCTCCAAACATCTACAAGTGAGGTATATGGGGATCCTAGCGTCCATCCACAGCCTGAGTCTTATTGGGGTAATGTTAATACTATTGGTATTCGTAGTTGTTATGACGAAGGTAAACGTTGTGCTGAAACCATGTTCTTCGACTATCATCGCCTTCATGGAGTCCGAATTAAAGTGATACGTATATTTAATACCTATGGCCCTCGTATGGCTGAGAACGATGGACGTGTGGTTTCTAATTTTATCATGCAAGCCCTCCGTGGTGAGGATATTACAATCTATGGTGATGGCACGCAGACCCGCTCCTTCCAGTATGTTACTGATTTGATTGAAGGAATGGTACGTATGATGAATAGTGGTGAAGATTTTCTTGGACCTGTGAATATTGGAAATCCAGGGGAGTTTACAATGCTTGAACTTGCAGAAAAGGTAATTTCCATGACTGGATCGAAGAGCAAGATAGTTTTTAGACCATTACCTTCTGATGACCCCAAAATGCGCAGACCTGACATTACGCTTGCAAAACAAAAATTAGATTGGGAGCCTATAGTCAAGCTTGATGAAGGACTGTTTAAAACAATAGAATATTTTAAAACCACCTTATAATATAAAAGATGAATAGCAAGAAAATACCTATACTTTTCTGCATCTTTAAACGGATGGAGGCTTTAGAGGCGTTTGAGCCAATACGACAATATCAGCCAGATAGGCTCTATATAGCTGCCGATGGCCCCCGGGATCATGTGATAGGTGAGAAAGAAGACTGTGTTAAGGTGCAACAGGCGATATTAGATAAGATTGATTGGCCGTGCACCGTAAAAACATTATTTAGGGAGAAAAACTTAGGCTGTACAGAAGCTATCTACAGAGGTGTTAGCTGGTTCTTTGAACAGGAAGAGTATGGCATCATAAACGAGGATGACATTGTTATCTCGCAAGATTTCTTTAAGATGTGCGAACAGCTGCTACCATTATATGAAAATGAAAGAAAAATTTGGCTGATTAGTTCACGAAACCATTCTGGAAGAAACAACGAATCGGACGATTATTCTTTTGTCTATTTTGCCAACATCTGGGGTTGGGCATCTTGGCGTAGGGCATGGCAGAAGAACGATAACACTTTTAAAGAGTGGAGAACATATAATAAGCTAAGACTTATTAAGCGCTTTGGTCTCTTTCAGGGTTTAATTACAATTTGGTATTATAACCTTTGCTCAAATCCTAGAAAAAAAATGGAATCGTGGGACTATACATGGTCTTATAAAATTAATATCAATGATGGTGTTGTTGTATGCCCCAAGGTAAATTTATCCACTAACGTTGGAATTGGAGTTGCTGGCAGCACAAATTATTCTATGGAAGACCATGACCCTTATGCAGAATTAGGTGTAGGGAAAATTAAATGGCCTTTAAATATCAAAAATAGAATTATCCTTGACAAACAACAAATTAATGATGATAAGCGAGATTTCTTTAGACTCAGAATGATTGGACTAAAGAAAAAAATATCGAATTTGTTTTGGCAATTCTGATGTAAAAAAAACATGGAATATAAGATTAATTAAAAATGAAAAAAATAATACTGTGCCCGATTGAAGAAGGATTAAAAAACGCTCCAGGACATTTGTACTTTGGATCGAATTTATTTGAAGAAGAAGCGAAGAAAATGGGTAAGGAGATTGAAGTCAAACTCCTTTATTATAGGCAAAAAAAATTTTCAGCATATCGTACTCTAATATTAAATATAATATTGGCCGCTAGAATTATTTGCACAAGGCATGATGTACTTTATTACGGTACTGACCCTGTAAATCTTTTCTTACTATCACTAATGAAAGACCTTGGCGTATATAGAAAGAAAATGTATGCGTGGAAATATACAAAAATTGAAAGTGATGGGAGTAAAATAAAAGCTCTATTTAAACGGTTGTTGTATAATCCTTTTACTCGGATATTTATGATAACGGAGAGCTATGTAGATGATTCAATAAGAGCTGGGATTGTGAGAAATGGATTGTTGAAATATATGAGATGGGGGGAGGACTTGGACTATGTTGATAAGTTTAAAACTACCAGAGACGAAGTCTTTACTTTTATAACTACTGGTAAAGCATATCGTGATTATGATACAGTATGTGCAGCGTTTGAGAAAGTGAATTCTGCTCGTCTAAAGGTATTTACGGCAAACGGATGGGGAGGATATGATTATAAGGCAATATTAGATAAATACAGAAATCCCAATATCGAAGTTTATTATACGAATGGTATGTCAGGAAATGTGATGGATTATTTATATTCTGAAATGCAAAAATCACATTGCGCTCTTGTCATTTGCCAAAAAGTAAAGTTCGGCGTAGGGTATACTCAAGTACTTGACTCAATGGCATGTTCTCTTCCTGTTATTGCGACCTTCAACCCTGGTAATCCAATAGACATAGATAAAGAAGGTGTAGGATGTACAGTACCTGCTTGTGATTTGGAGGCTTTAGCAAAAGCCATGCAGCGCATGGTAGACGATGCCGAATGGCATAACTCCTGTTCTAAAGCAGCAAGGAAACTTGTAGAAAAGGATTATAATTTAAGAAAAATGTCTCGAGATATAGTAGAAATGATTTTTAGTGATTAACAATGATGTTGAGAAAACTCTATTTCACAACATGAAAGAAAGCAATGAATAGACCAAAAGTACTTTTTGTCGGCACGCTTCCACCGCCAGTACATGGTAGCGCTGTTGTGAGCCAGCAGATAAAGGACAGCCAGATAATCAATAAAGCCTTTGAAGGTGATTGGATTAATCTTGGCACATCGAGGTCAATGGATGAAATAGGCAAGACAACCCTTGCTAAACCTTTCCGATTGTTGGGCGCTTTAGGGAAAGAGTTCTGGTATCTGTTGACAAGGCGGTATGACTTGTGTTATTTGGCCATTACATGTCATGGAGTGGGGTTCTTAAAGGACTCTCCATTTATCTTGATGGCTAAACTGTTTCGCAAGAAAATAGTTATTCATCAGCATAATAAGGGAATGGCGAATGATGTGGACAGATGGCCATATAGATTGTTGTTGCCTCTGTGTTACAAAGACGCCAAGGTGATTCTTCTTTCGTGGTATCTGTACCCGGATATTGAGAAGGTTGTTAAGAAAGAAGATGTATATATATGTCCAAACGGTATAAAAGTTCAAGAGTTCAAGAGTTCAGTTAACGATATTGAAAAAAAATCAAGGATTGGAGAAGGTTTAGCTCGACGGCCCAAAGGGGAAAGTCAATTAGTAAACAGAGTGCCACGATTACTTTTCTTAAGCAATTTAATTGAAAGTAAGGGCGTGTTGGTCTTATTGGATGCTCTGAAGATTTTGAAAGATAAAGGGTACTCGTTTATCTGTGATTTTGTAGGTGGTGAGACTAAGGAGATAGATGCCAAACGGTTCAAAGATGAGGTTGAGAAGCGAGGTCTGAATGAGATTGCTATCTATCAAGGAAGAAAGTATGGTGAGGAGAAAGAACGGATACTTAACGAATCGGATATTTTTATTTTCCCTACCTATTATGACAACGAGTGTTTCCCGCTAGTACTCTTGGAGGCTATGCTGCATGCGTTACCGTGCATAACTGCGGATGAAGGTGGAATAAGAGACATCGTGACTAATGATACGGGGTTCACGGTACATGGTTCTTCCAAAGAAGAATTGACGGTTAAAACCGCTGGAGCATTGGAAAAACTGATTATTGATGCTGATTTAAGGAAGCAAATGGGTATAACAGGGAAAAAACGTATAATGGAGATGTTTACGGAAGAAGTGTTTGAGAAGAGTATGAAAGAGATACTATGGACTATGATAAGCTCTTAACTCGATGTAAACAGTTTGGAGGATTCAGACTGGTTGTAGAATATGCCAAGATAGGGGCCTTATTTCCTGCGGTAAAAGCATGGATGCGATGCGTGATCCAATAGGCAGAGTTTTAACCATATTTATCCTGTTATTCTGAAGGAGGTTGAGCCAATGCTCGTCGAAAAGTATGGCGCACAGATACCACAGATAGCACAGAGAATTAAGGCGAATACGAATATCTCGAATGACACGAATAAGACCATTTGGTTCTGCTGGCTCCAAGGATTGAAGAATGCACCTAAGATAGTTCAAGCATGTTACAACTCAATCAAACGGAATATTCCTGATAGGGAGATAAGCGTGATTGACAATGAGAATTGGAAAGATTATGTTGAACTTCCTGATTATATAGTAAAAAAGTGGGAGAAGGGAAGAATAACTGCGGCATTGTTCTCAGACCTGCTGAGGTTGGAGTTGCTGATAAAGTATGGAGGAACGTGGATTGACTCTACCGTGCTTTGCACTGGTTTCAAGTTTCAAGCCCCATGTTTCAAGTATTTGGATGCAGACTTGTTCTTGTTTCAATACACTAAGCAGGGGAGCATTCCAGTGAGTATTTCGAATTGGTTTATCACGGCCTACTCAAACAATAAGGTGCTGATGGTGTTGAGAGAAATGCTGTATTCATATTGGAAGGATTACGATTGCACACTGGATTATTACATCTTCCATCTGTTCTTTTCGCAACTCTCAAAAGAGTATCCTGAAATGATCGTGGCAATGCCGTACGAACAAAGCATGAATAGTCTTGCATTACTACACCACTGGGGAGAGAAGTTTGACCAGAAGAAGTGGGATAGGCTTGTAGCCAATGTGAGTTTTCACAAACTGGCATTCAGGGTGAATGAGAACGTAACGGAGAATAAGGAAAACTATTATAACCATATATTATCAGAATATGGAAGTATTTAATATACATATTGAATTTGATTCTCAAGTGTTCAGAGACACAGTTGAGAAACACATCCGAGAGAAGAAAAAGGCATACGTGTGTGTGGTTGATGCAAACGTGATTACCATCGCACAGAAAGACCTTAAGTACCGTGAAATAGTGAAGAATGCCACCATCAATACTTGCGATGGCAGCTCTATCGCCAAGATGGTGAATAGTATCTATGGTACGAACTATCATGCATACAATGGGCCTGAATTGTTTGAGTATTATATCGAACGGCCCTATAAGCATGTGCTGTTGGGAAATAAGGCATTGAAGGTAGAGCAGATTAAGGCGAAGGTCGCGGAGAAAGGTCTGGACCTCGATATGACTCATGTGGATGTGCCATTTGTACCTGTGGATCAGTTTAATTATCCTGCCATTGCCCAAAAGATTAACGAACTGAAGCCTGATATTGTTTGGGTGAGCCTTGGTGCTCCTAAGCAAGAGGCTTTTATTTCGAATATCTACCCTTATATAGAGCAGGGTGTGTTTTTTGGTATTGGTGCAGCTTTTAATTTCTACACCGGAGACTTACATAACAACAAGAAAGAAGTTGGCGGTCTGCGCTTTATCTGGTTGGAAAGAATTTTTAAAGACCCTAAAAAACAGATTAGTCGTAGCTGGAATTTCATAAAAGTGATACCAGAACTCATAAGAAGTGAAAAGAAAAAGGCAAAGAGCAATAAGAAATAATGGAGTATCGAATAGAACAAGTAAAGGTTGAAGAGACTTCTTTGCAAGAGATCCTAGAATTAATGCGTTTGGCATTTGAGGGCCATGCTGAGAAGTTCAATCTTGAGTACATACGTTGGCAGTATGCTGACAATCCCGTGGGAAAGATAGTTGGATTCAATGCCTATATGGGTGATGTATTGGCTGCTCACTACGTGACCATGCCCATCTATATGAACATAGAGGGCAAGAAAACATTGGGTGTACTCTCATTAAACACAGCCACACACCCAGAGCATAGAGGTAAGCGTCTTTTTACTATTCTGGCAGAGAAGACCTACGAATATGCAACAGAGAATGGTTACAAGTTCGTGATAGGTGTTGCCAATGCACAGAGTACTCACGGTTTCTTGAAACACCTAAAGTTTAAACTGATTGGACCGCTTACTTTCAAGGTGGGTATGGGACAAAACCTATATCAGCGGACTGATTATACATTTACCCGTTATTGGGATAAAGATATTATGGACTGGCGTTTGAAAAATCCCTCAATGAAGTATTACAAAAACGGAGATATGATAGTAAGCCCCATCAAGCCAGGATTCAAAAAACTGGTATATCACGATAAAGATGGGCTTATATCTCTAAACAAACTTCATGGACGTCCATTTAACCTTTACATTGGTTATGGTGCGGATTTGAGCAAGGGCGTTTATTGTGGAGTGCCCAGATTTGTGGAACATTCGCCCTTCAACCTCATCTTCCGAGATTTAACTGACGGCACATTGCCGGAAGTAACAAAAGACAATATACTATTTGAATTAATAGATTTTGATGTAGCGTAAGCATAATAACCACTATTTTACAATAGCGTATGATAAATCCAAAAACCGTCACTGTGGTGGGAGCCAACGGGACCATGGGCACGAATGTATCGGCAATATTCGCGTCCTTCGGGAATGCTACAGTGTACATGGTAAGCCGAGACAAGGA
>JAEEGL012348668.1_pt1 | contig 12190 bp, 27 predicted proteins | sample 9134231 | NCBI WGS metagenome assembly JAEEGL01 (sample SAMN16246548, study PRJNA631951) | gut metagenome | biome: gut microbiome; feature: rumen; material: fiber-attached | host: Bos | place: Iran: Karaj | collected 2018-10
AAGCAGGTTCGACTCCTGACGCCTCCACCAAAAGGGGCCTGCGGTTGTGCGCCAGCTCGCGGACAAATTAAAGGCAGGAAGAGAATAAAGCCAACAGGCCCCGCCAAAAAAAATAAAAAAAGTGCTTGACAATCACCGAAAGGTGTGCTATAATCAAGACAGAAATGAGGGAAGGGGAGCCAAGCCCGATAGAGGGTGCGACCCACGTGAGTCAGTAAGCCTCCCATGATAAAGTCCTCGACCGCGCGGCTCTCGACGGCGCGGGATATAAATGTGAGCCAAAGCCCCCACGCGGTTGGACTAGGCAGAGGGGAGTACATCGTCGTAGAGGATACCGCACTCACCCATAGGGGCCTCGCCCCTAGGGGGTGAGCCAGTCACTGGGCCGCCCCTTACATGGGCCGCTGTTTGGATAGGCCATTTCTCTTGGTTGCTTGCCTATGGTGCCAAGTGAGTGCCGACAGCGGTCGATGTAAGGGGCGGAGAAACGCCCGGGCAATCGTAACTTTTTGTAACTAGACAAATGCTCTCAGATGTGGTATTGTATAGATACAGAGGGGGAGGTGAGAAACCCTAATGCTGAACAAGTACATAATCGGCGGTTGCGAATGCTGGCTGACCGAGAAGACCTACAAAGAGGTCATGACCCTTACCCCTGAGGAAGAGGTTTGGGTGGCTCGGATGCGGTGGCTGAGAACCCGTGACATCGAGGACTTGGAGTTCTACTCCGACCTCCACAAAGATGTCTACGGCATCCGCCCTCGGTGGGATTACTGAGTAAGACTCCGAGCCCTGCAGTGCTTGAGAACAGAAACTGCAATAAAATACTTGACAATCCATAATAATTATGCTATAATACAAATAGAAACAGAGAAAAGGAGAATAAAAAAATGAAAGAACTTTGGGTAGAAGTTATGTTCATCGACCGTAAGACCTGCGAAACTTGGAGCACCTACTACATTGGCGCTCTCCGTGAAGTCATAGATGCGCTCACTGAGCGACAGACCCATGACCCCTCTGTTGACTTTGAAATCGTTGATTGCTTTGCGGTGGACTGAAAATCCGCCACAAAGTATAATAATTCCAAAAGGAGAAAAACAAATGAAAAAGATTCTTTGCGTGATTCTGATTATTGCGCTTGCCCTTGTTATGGTCGGGTGCAATAAAACCGTAATTGATGTGAAATACCGCTTCAATTACGCCTATGTCTCTCTGCCCGACGGCACCAGTGTAGAAGGTGCGGTCAAGGCTTGGGATGACTACGATGATAGCGACATGATGCAAGTAACCTTTACTGACGGTCGCACATTCTACACCCATGCGTCAAACATTATTTTGGTATCGGGAGGCTAACACCTCCCGATTTATTTTTTGAAATTTTAATAATACTACTTGACATTCGGCCCGGGCTGTAGTATTATAATATCAGAAAGAAAAAGGAGATGCAAAAATGAAAACAGTAAATGGCTACATGGTAATTATCCCCATGCTGAACAAAGAAACTCATGAAGTGCTTACCGAGTACAAAATGGTTTATAGCACTAAAGAAGAAGCAGAAGAAGACCTTGCGCTTTACATGAGACAGTGGGGTTCAAGTTGGGGTAAAGGCCACGGCGAGCCTCGAATCATTGAAAAAGAGTTTTTCGCTTAATCCTCTCCCTTCGGCCTAAAAGGTTGAAGGGATTTTTATTCGTCATTTTGCACAATGAATATTCATAAACTAAAATGAATATTCATTTTCGCCCGCGCGCCCAGGACCGGGGCACGCGGCATTTTGGGTGGTGAATATTATGCAATTTTTTTGCATAAAAATCCATTGTGCAAATTGCACAAACGGTTTTCCCGAAACCCATTGTGCAAAATGACGAAGGCTCAGGCCACCTTGGACCTGAGCCATCTCAGCAGAGCCTTGCTTTCGCTCTTGCACCGCACCTTGCTCCCGCCGCCGTTCTTTTCGCTCTCCTTTTGGATGCGTCCAAAAGTGAGAACAAACTCTTTAAACTCATCCATGTTCATTTCAAAGGCTTCATAATCCTTTGTAACATAAGCGGCGGTGTTGCTGTGCGTGGTGGCTTCGTAGTGTTCCCAAATCTCAGAAACGGTGTTCAGCCCTTCGCAAAAGGCGCCACTCATGAGAGTGAAGCGGGCGGACTTGATGCTGATGCGCTTGTCACCAACTACAAGGTCGGAGGACTCCATGTAGGTTTTATTGTCGTGGCGGTTGCGCTTAACACCGTAGTGCTCACACAATGCCCATTCTCTCGCATCGCCCTCCACCGCCGTGGCGGTGTTTACGTTCAGTCGGTAGTTGATCATCTCAATGCCTCCCTTGTCTTTACACTTCGTAGTATACGCTCTTTTCTTCCAGTTGTCAAGTACAACTTTTGCGGTGGCTGTCCTTTTTTTCACCCTCCAACTATGATATTATTTAGACAAGATAAAGGAAAGGAGAACACCGAAATGTTCCACATCAACAACCTCCCCGCCTACGCCAAGGATTACGCCTTTGTGGTAGTCCTTGAAGACTTCACCGACCACGGCATTGAGCGCTGGTTTTACGGCGCTTGGAATGACCGCAACACCGCCAATGAGGTGGCGCTTGAGGTCGGCGGTGTCACCCTCCACGCTGAGGACGTGGAGGGCTGACCTCAAAAAAAGTTCTTGACAAACGGGAAAAAGAAGCGTATACTCTTAAGTACAGAGGGCGGGAAACGCCACAAAAGAAAGGAGAGCTAAAAATGGCTTACTGTGATACTAAGGAATACAAGGAGCACTACTGCTACGCTGTTACCTACGTGGAGAACGGCGTCCAGCGCACCGACATCTGGTCCGCCAAGGCTGTGGCGGCAGAGCTCCTTGCGGGTGACGTGCTCATCCTTGAGGTGGCGCATCGCTCCCTGTGGGATACCGAGGACTGAATAAGTCCTCGGTTTTATTCATGCCGAATGAATATTTAGCCAGTGAATAATTATTCATTTTCGCCTCTCTTTTATGCATAATTATTCATTGTGCAAGTTGCACAAAAGGAGCGTTTCGCCGGCGCGCCCTCGGCCGAGGCGCGCCGAATTTATTATAGCACCCCGGCCTCGAAAAGTCAAGTTACAAATGGTTACAAATAGTTACAAAAAGTTACAATCCCAAAAGTATCGTGCATCTGTCGATTAGGGTTAGACGCCTCTAACTGGTTGAGCCCAATTGAACCGCGCGCAATTTAATAGGTATGCTGTATCTGCTCTTTAGGGTTACAAACCGGTAACAAAAGTTGACAACCGTTAACGACCGACACTTTCGCACGCTAAAGCGCTAAAGAATTAAATCGCTAAAGGGCACTTCACTTCGCTAAAGTGCTAAATCCCTAAAGTGATTACACCCTGTATTATTACTCCCTGTATTCTTTAGCGAAGTGAAGCGCCGATTTTGCAAGTTAGATCGGGCTAACTTGCAAAAAACTTTTTAAACTTTTTTGCAAAAACCTATTGACAATGATGGTATATATGGTATAATAAGCACAGATAGAACAAGGGAGGGCAAAAAAATGACTAAATCCAAACTGAACCCCATCACCACCACCGCGAACGCGGGAGACGCCCGCGAATGGGCTGTCTGCGCCGATAATGGGATGAAGCGCTCCAAGCATGATGCTATGCCGTATGACAAGGGCTCCGACTTCGAAGCGGACGATCGTCATATCAGCGTCAAGTCTTCGGGCTTTACCCTTATGAGCAGTAGCCTGTGCGAAGGGGAGACCACCTTTGATGGCATTTGGAATGTATATAGCCGTAACACCGCCTCCAACCTGTGGGCGTATGTCACGAAGGATTTTACCGCTTACTATATGGATAAAGCCGAATTTGAAGCCTTCCTGCGGAAGTTCGGCCGTGTGGAGCGAGATAGCGAAAAGAACGGCGGAGCTATGAAAATCCGCCTTCGCAAGGAGAGCAAAAAAATGCTCACCTACCTTGCGGGGTGCGTAGCGTAAAAAAATACGCTACACCCCTTGACATATACCAAATAATATGATACAATAACGATAGAGATAAAGAAAAGGAGATATGAGAAATGAACAAGACGATTTGGTTTGATATGGACGGAACGATTGCTGACCTCTATTCGGTTGATGGTTGGCTCCCCATGCTGAGGGCATATGACCCCACGCCCTACGCCGAAGCGAAGCCCCTTGTCCATATGAGTTCCTTTGCGCGGATTATCCACACCGCACAGCGCAACGGCTACTCTGTCGGCATCCTCTCTTGGCTTGCCAAGAACAGCACCGCCGAATATGACGAAGCGGTGACTGAAGCCAAGCTGAAGTGGCTGAAGAAGCACCTGCCGAGCGTGTCCTTTGACGCCGTGGCAATCATCCCCTACGGATATGGCAAGTACAATTTCAACAACGGCAATGATGTGCTGTTTGACGATGAGGAACGCAACCGTAACGATTGGGATGGTGAAGCCTACGATGTGGGCAACCTCCTCCGCACCTTTGCCAAGGTGACCGCTTGAAATAAAGTGGACTTCACCACTTTAATGTGGTGAAGTCCGGCCCGGGCAATTGTAACCTTTTGTAATTTGACATATAGAGTTTTATATGATACAATGACCATAGTAAAACAAAGGAGTTGATACAAATGGGAGAAATCTTTGGGGCTATTATTATGTGGGGCTTGCTGTTCTTTTTCTTGGCAAGGGGATAAAAAACTCTTGACAACAAGCCAATAGTATGATACAATAACCTTACAAACAACAAAGGAGGAACAAAAAATGCTGAGAGTTCTTAACAAGTGCTGGGGCGGTTTTTCTCTGTCCGAGCAGGCGGCTGAGGTGCTGGGATTGGATAGCGGATACAGCGACATTGACCCCACTGACCCCGTTTTGATTGCTCTGATAGAAGAAATGGGGTCTGAATGGGTAAGCGGTCGCTGCGCCCATCTGTGCATCGTAGAAATCCCTGACGAGGCTACCGATTGGGAGATGAACGAATACGATGGCATAGAGACCATCACCTATGTCGTGGACGGGAAACTGTACCACGCCTAAATCTCAATCGAAACTCGGTTGGGTCCTTTTGGATTGGACCCAACCGATTGCCCGGGCGACAGTTAGAATGTGCTAACTGCACAATTTTGACCCCTTTTTTTTTACATCCCTCTCTATTGACTTTCCAAAAGAAATGTGATACAATCACTATAGAATCAACAAGGAGGATTTTGAAATGGAAGAAAGAATCGCCCTTTTCCAAGAGAAACTGAAAATTAGCCGTGAAGAAGCAATTGCGCTGATTGCGGATGATGATGCTGACGTTTCGGTTGAACTTACCGCCGAGCAAGCGAAAGTTGCCAAAGAAATGGCGCAGGCTGACCGCAAAAAGGAAACCACGCCCCGCAAGCGTGAGCGCAAAGCTGACGATGACAAGCGGCTTTTGATTGCCGCCCTTGCGGATTGTCTGCTTGAAGCGCCGTCCGATGAAATGGAAGATGTTTCCATTATCAACCCCGAACGTGAGATTCAGTTTGAGTTTCGGGGTGCCCTCTACAAGCTGACCCTTTCCAAGCCCCGCAAAAGTTAAAAGCGGGGCTTGACAAAGCCATTTTGATGTGATACAATAAACATAGAAATTGAAAAGGAGATTTTAAAATGGAAATCAAAAACCTGCCCAATGCCGCTAAACGCTATGAGTTTATTGTAGCTGAGAACCGTAATGACAGTCTTTATTTTGTCGACATGTTCACCGATGGGTTTCGAGCTGAAGAGTGTGCCAAATCCCTGCGTGATGGCGTAGTGATTCACAACGTGCGCATTCAAGGATTTGAACCCGAAAAACACACCTTTACTTTTAATGGCGTTTGGCATTGGGAATGCGAAGCGGAAAATGACATCGAAGCTATTAAACAGTTCTATGACGCAATAGATGCTTTTAATGCATGGTGTCGTAGTAATGACAAAAACCTTTTTAGTCTTTACATTTCAGAACCAGTTAAAGACGAAGATGCCGATGAATAATCGGTATCATTTTTTTACCACCCACTTTTTCACTTTAAATCGCTAAAGCCCACTTGCCCGGGCGTGGTTAGCCTCTGCTAACTTTTTAAAAATCTATTGACATTTTAAAAATCATTTGTTATAATAAGGATAGTCAAGGGGCGGTGGCGAAAACTGACTCACCTTAATTGACGCGTAAGCGCTCCGTGTAGCCGAAAAGTTTTTCAAAGAAATTTGAAAAATCCCCTTGACATTAGCACAGAAATGTGCTACAATAAGGATAGTCAAGAGGGAGAGGGCAATGGTGCTACAGCCCAAGCCCCAATAAAAAAAACTTCAAAGCAATTTGAAAACCCTCTTGACAATCTAAAAAATAAGTGCTATAATAAGGATGTAAGGTCAAGGGAAACAGCACAGCCCCAAAAAAGTTTTCAAGAAAAAATAAAAAACATCTTGACAAACTAAAAAAAATGTGCTATAATAAATATAGAAAGTAAGGGTTGGTCGCCCTACTAAATAAAAAAATGAAAGAGGTTGATAACTATGACCGAAAAGAAAATGACCAAGCGTGAGTACTTCACTCGCATTCTGTCCTACGCTCATGACGAGGACAAGGAGTTCATTGAGCATGAGATTGCTCTGCTCGACAAGAAGAACTCCGCCGAACGCAAGCCGACTGCCAAGCAGGTCGAGAACGAGGGCTTTAAGTCCGACATCGTGGCTTGGATGGAGAGCGACAAGCTGTACGCTATCGCTGACATCGCCAAGGGTGTTCCCTCCCTTGATGCGGCTGGTGTCCAGCCCCAGCGTGTGACGGCTCTGATGACCCAGCTCAAGGAGGCTGGTAAGGTCGTCCGCACGGAGGTTAAGGGTAAGGCTTTCTACAGCCTTGCCTAACCCCTAACAACGGCATGGGGGATGCCTTAAATCCCCCACACTTATGGAGACCAATGGTGTAACTGGTAGCATAGCGGGCATTGCCCGATGGTGTGGGTTCAAATCCCAATGTCTCCCCCTAGGTTTCCCTGCTTTGCTCCCTAGGCCAAAAAGCAGGCGCAGACGATAGCGAATTATGTTGACTTTTCCTTTCAAGAGCAAAGGACGGGAGTGGCCCTGTAAGAGTGCCGTAGGCTGAGCCGACAGCCACCGAGAACCAAAAGAGACTAGCCATCTCATCGGCTCCCTAATTTTGATGTTTCTTTCTCCTTTCTTTCCTCCTTTCTTGGGCGCAGGCTGTGGTGGGTCTGCGCCCGCTTTTTTATTTTCTGCCACTTTAATACTTTAGCGAACTAAAGCGCCCGGGCGAATTAGCAAAGGCTAACTTTTAAAACTTTTTAAAAAGGTATTGACTTTTTAGGAACCATCTGCTATAATCATAATTGTCAGGAGGGTAAAGCACCTACCGTATTGGGTAGGACCCTTTGGGATAAACCAATTAGGCGAAGCGCCCGCAAACGTCATGGACTGAAAGGTTAACGCTTTGAAAAGAAGTTGCGGATTCTTTTCAAAACCCTCTTGACATTCTATTCATCTCATGGTATTATAACAATAGAAAAAGAAATAAAAAAGAAAGAGGTAAAACAAATGGCGCTGACAATTGGAAACTGGATTTTCTTGGTCTGCATCGTTATTACGGGTCTTGTTCTTGCAGTCATCTGCTTCCTTGATGGAGACGCTAAAGGCTGGGGAGTTTTTTGGCTGATTCTTGCCTTGGTCATCGCTCTCGCTTTTGCGTTCGGTATTTCTTGGTATCACAACAACACCGCTGAAGGTGCGCGAACCATGAAAGATTACCGTTCTAACCTTGACAACGGACTCAATCGTAAGATTACTATCACCGCAGAAGATGGCAGACTGATTTACCAGTATGAAGGTAAATGCGACATTGAAACCAGTCATGCCAATAGCGAAAACTACATACTGTTTGAGGGCGAAGATGGCCTGCGCCGAATTATCTACTATGGTGTACAGGACACAGTGCTTATCGAAGAGTTGGCCGATTAACATCGGCTAACTCCTCGCCCGGGCAAATTAATTTTTGATAGCGTATTATTGACTTTTTGACAATTTTTTGGTAAAATAATTATAGAAATAAGAAAATCCCTATTGACATTTTATAATTATGTGGTATTATAATGATAGAAAAAGAAAAGGAGAAAAAACCATGGGTATAACATTTTGCTGTGTAGTTGCTTTGGGTTTTATTTTCATCATAGGCCATTCTATTGTAAATGATTTTCCTAATCTTTCCATGTTTGGCTATTATCTTGTCGGTGCCTCTGTAACGGGATTCATTATTGTATTATTTGCTGTTGCGACTGGATACATAAACTTTTTTTAAAAACCTATTGACATTTTTCAATAGTATAGTATAATAATGTTAGGAAATGAAAAGGAGAAACAAAGAATGAATAACATTAATGAACTTACAACTGAAGAACTGGAAGCAATGCAAGCAAAGATTTCTCTCGCCCTGTATAATCGGCGTGAGACTAAAAAGAAAGAAGCTATCGAAGCTTTTCGTGAAGCCTTGGAAAATCTTTACAAAGCAGGCGTAGTACCTATTTATACAAGTACCATTTTGAGGCAGGACGTTGTTATAAGAGACGCCGATGCTTTTGTATTTACGGATAAGGAGGACTAAAATGAAGTATTACACTGATTGGGGCGAAGGGCCGTTTGATACCCGCTACGAAGCTCTTGAGTACGCAGCGACCAAACACTTTAACGATAGTGACATAGTGTGGTCAATGCTTTATGACATGTCTACTGATGACCTGTTTGCTTGGCTGTCAAAGAATAAAACTATGCTTGAAGACTTCAAGCGGAGCTTTGGCGCGACGTATTCCAATACAAGGCTGGAACTTGCCAGCGATTATGTATACGCAGAAGAGGACAATTAAAGTCCTCTAACTGCCCGGGCGCGGTAACAAAAGGTTACAATTTCATTTTCCCTATTGACTTTCCTATTGCCATGTGATACAATGACGGTAGAAAAAGAAAGGGGATAAAAAATGAAAGTACTCGCTATCTGTTATTATGTTATCGCCATACTCTGCATAGTTTTAGCACTCCTGTATACTATTCATGTTGCTTATGTGTTTATTAATAGTGCCTTTTTAGCTGAAAAGATTCTGAAGGCTATTGCTTTAACTTTAGTTTGGGCCAGTACAATTACTCTCTACATTGGCGGAAGAATGTTTTCAAAAGAAAAATAAAAAACATCTTGACAATCAGTTAAACCTATGTTATACTTAATGTAGAAAAAGAAAAGGAGATAATAAAAATGACTAAGTATTCTGTTGACATTTACACCAACGGCAATTGGGAATCCATCGCCCTGTTCTCTGAAAAGGCTTCTCTCCCCGCCATTGAGGAGTTTTGCCTTACCCAGTTTGAGAACGGCAACAGCCTGTTCGCCCCCGCTGAGGACATTCGTGTTATGTTCCTTGACACCGCTGAGGTGCTGTGGGATTGGGAGTCCTACTGTGAGGAGGAAGCCTACGATGATGATTGGGGCTACAACGAGGACATGGGTTATGACCCCTATGAGGGATGCTACACCTACGACTGCTGAGGGGTTTACATAACCCCTCGGTTCGCCCGGGCGCCGGTTACAAAAAGTTACAAAATCAAGATTGGTATTGACACTACCCTCTGAACATGATACAATAAGGGTACAAAGGATAAAGGGGATACAAGCATGAACTGGAAAGATAAAATTACTCGTGGAATGAAAATGATTGCCGAAGGTTGCGGTGAGAATGATGATTGGACAAAATGTCATGATTGTCCTTTTGATGATTATTGCACCCTTCTTAATGAAAGCCTTGACCTAAAGGACAATGAGTTTATCGCAATGGATGAACTTTTCACAGAACAGACTAATAACTAAAAGGAGATAATAAAAAATGTATCGTATTAATGTACTCACCGAGGGAAAAAGCGGAAGCGCCGCTACTGGTTATCGCTACTGCCTCATGCAGGATACAGCTAAAAGTTTAATCAAGACTTTTCTTGACCTTGGCTGTCAGATTGAGGTTGAGCGCCTCATCCACATTCACAGCGATATTTTTGCTTGGTCAACCGACCTTGGCAAAAAATTTGATGATTGGTTTGTTGATAATTGTTGCGAAAACTCTTGACAACTAACCAATAGTATGATACAATAAAGACACAAAGAGAAAAGGAGATAATAAAATGAAAAAGATTAACTACAAAGACCTGACCCTCATCAACACCTGCCCGTTCTGCGGCGAAGAGCACTCCGTTGATGTCAACGCAGATGATTATTTCGCTTGGATTGCGGGAGACCTCATCCAGGATGCCTTCCCCTACCTTGCTCCCGATGAGCGAGAAATCATCCAGACTGGCATCTGCCCTACCTGTTGGCATGAGATGCTTCCTCCCGAGGAGGTGGAAGAGTAATGAAATGCACAGTTAATTGTACTGTAGAATACACCTACACCATGGAAATCCCCGAAGACGCAATTGATGAAGTTGTGATTGACTATGGTGAGCCAAGAGAAAAAGCCGTTAAGCGTCTTGCCGAAGTTTACAGCGAAGGTGAAGACGAAGTCTTCGACACTTTGCGTTTTTGGAAAAATCGTACTGATTATCGCTTTTCTTTGGTTGAAGTAAAAGACGAAAATGACAAGACTGTTTATTCCTATAGTGAATAAGCAAAGGAGAAATAAAAAATGATGCGTTTTAAGTTTGAAGACGAGTATACCGAAAATTATCTTGACTTTGAGACATTGAGTGATACCGACATAAGCGGATTGCTTGATAAACTTATCACCGAACAGATTGAACGCAAAAAGAAGTATCTTCGTGACCTTGTTTTTGATTTCTCCAACAAATGGCTTACGCTAAATGAGAACGGCATAGCCGTTTGTAGCGAGGGTGTTGAAATCAAATGGGAAGACATTACTTTCAGCGGGATTGAGCGCGATTAATTGCGCTCAATCAATCGCCCGGGCAAAGGTTTACATAATAATTTTAGAATAAAAAATTGCGCTGACCCTCTTGACTTTTCTTAATAGATGTGCTATTATAAAGATACCAAGAGAAAAGGAGAACAAATCAAATGAACGAAGTTTATGTGTTTCGTATTGGCCCTCTCACGTTCATGCTGAATGTGCAGGAAAGTTCCATTGGCTATTCTTACCCCCGCGTTTTTGTGCGGTTTCCAGACAACAGCTATCTTAACTGTGATCTCACCCTTGGCGCAGTTTTTAACATGACTGAGGAGCAGTGGCTGTCTTGGTATGACGGCGCTGAGAAGTATCTTAACACCATTGATGAAGTGTATGAAATCAGCAAGCAGGCAGGCATCAAGTGGAGTGAATTTGAAAAAATAATTTTTCAATACTATGAAGAGAGTAAAAACTCTTGACAGCCATTTAATCCTGTGATACAATAAAGATACAAATAAAGCAAAGGAGAAATAAAAATGGAAAAGATTGTAAAGGGCGATAAAATTACGGCTCTTGGCTACACCTTTGAGGTTGATGAGGTCATCTATCAGGATTGCTACATGGGCAACTATGACGTTGAGTTCCTCGATGTCCGTGGCGGTTATCATCACTGGAAGTCCGAGTTTGATGGCGGTCGCGTCATTAAGAAGGGAGAGAAGTAAGTCATGAGTGAAGGCTGGAAGATTTTCGTTGTCATGCTTGTTTGCATGTGCATCATTTTCGCCACTTTGATTGCCGGGTCCCAGTATGCCAAAGTAAAGCATTCGGCATTTGATGAGCCTGGGGTTTGTCCTACCTGTGGGGCAAAGCTTGTTAAAGGCGTCTATGGTGAAAGCACTCCCCATTTTATTTGGTATTGCCCAGATTGTCCTTAACTTCAGCGCTTTAATGCGCTGAAGCGCCCGGGCACTTGTAACAATTTGTAACTTTCTTTTTATTGACAATGGAGCAAAAACGTGATACAATGAACACAGAAAGACGAAAGGGGAAAAACAAAATGGATAAGCGCATGAACAAAAAGACTGGCGAAGAGCTTCAGCAGTATCTCGCCTTTCGCCGTAGGGGATTCAAAGTCCCTGCCAAAAAGGGCAAAGGGTCGTATGACCGCAAAAAATTCAAAAGGGGTGACGCATAATGGTTAATGAACGAATCTGCTTTCTTGTGATAAAACACATTAATGGTTCTCGCATTGAACCCATCAAAGTGTTTGAGCGCATTGCTGATGCCACCAA
>JAEEGL012686177.1_pt1 | contig 12190 bp, 9 predicted proteins | sample 9134231 | NCBI WGS metagenome assembly JAEEGL01 (sample SAMN16246548, study PRJNA631951) | gut metagenome | biome: gut microbiome; feature: rumen; material: fiber-attached | host: Bos | place: Iran: Karaj | collected 2018-10
AGTTCAGGAAAAGGTGTTCCGTTTGCTCGGCCTTACCGAAGAACAGGTCAAGACCAAGTTCGGCTTCTTCGTCGATGCATTCAAGTACGGAGCTCCTCCGCACGGTGGTCTCGCCTTCGGTCTCGACCGCGTTGTTGCAACCATGGAAGGTGAAGAATCTATCCGTGACTACATCGCGTTCCCGAAGAACACGAGCGCTTCTAGCCCGATGGACCAGTGCCCGAGTGAAGTGGATCTGCAGCAGTTGCAGGACATCCACATCTCCGTGCAGATGCCTAAGGGAAAGTAGTAGGAAGTAGGCAGTAGACAGTGGTTAGCTAATAGCTATTAGAACTGCTAAAAGTTTAGAGAGTCGAAGATATTTCGGCTCTCTTTTTTTATACTGGAAAAGAAAATAACCACCGGTATTGCTACCGATGGCTATTTTGTATGGAGTGGAGGAGTCAATTTATAAGTTCTGTTTCTGCGGTTTATTTTCTTCTTCATTACCGCAGGGTTTCAAATGGCGGTAAACGATGGGATGTCCAGAGATGCTGTCAATGGAAAGAAAACGAGAATACTCCGATACGGCGACGCCGGATATTTCTGATTGTCCCGTGAAAAGGCTATTGATATATCCCATAAAATTCCCTTATATATTCAAGTTTTTCAAATAGTGCGTGAGTTCCATATTTGCAGAGTAATCGACCGGGCACTCGATAATGCTGGGCACCTTCTGTCGGAACGCTTCCCTCAGAGTGCTCATCAAATCTTCGGTACGTTCGATGCGGTAGCCCTTCAAATGCATGGATTCGGCATACTTCACGAAATCCGGGTTCGTGAAATTGACCGAGAAGCTATCGCCGTAGCGTTCTTCCTGTTTCCACTTGATAAGGCCATAGCTACAGTCAGTAAAAATAAGCGTCACGAACGGAAGTCCCTCACGGTAAGCCGTTTCTAGCTCCTGGCTGTTCATCATGAAGCCTCCATCGCCTGTGACAGCCAAGACCTTCTTCTTTGGATTCAGGAGCTTTGCGGCAACGGCTCCGGGCACCGCAATTCCCATCGTCGCAAAACCGTTCGAGATAATGCACGTGTTCGGATAGTAGCAGTTATACTGCCGCGCAATCCACATCTTGTGCGCACCCACGTCCGAAATCAAAATATCATCGTCATCCATGACGCGGCGAATGTCATGAAGCACTTTCTGCGGCGTGGGTGGGAATGTCGTATCGTGATCGTAGCGAGAATGGTCGGCCACCATCAGTTCGCGAATTTGCAAAGCCCATTCAGGTTCCCACGTGTTAGGGCAAACGCTACCCAGCGCATCCAAAGACGCAGATATATCGCCAATGATTTCTTCTTCGGGTTGATAGAATTTGTTCACATGGTTCGGCGTTTCGTCAATGTGAATAATCATCTTGTCGCCCTTAGGGTTCCACTTTGCGGGAGCGTATTCCACAACGTCATAACCGACGGCAATCACAAGGTCCGCTTGTTCCATGACGATGTTCGGGAAATCCCTCTGCGGCATGCCTATACATCCCATGAAATACTTGTTGTAGCTAGAGACCACGCCCTTTGCCATCATCGTGCATACCACGGGAATCTTCGACGAAGTCGCAAATTCAGTCAGCGCTTCGGACGCATTGTTCCTCACGGCGGAATGCCCTACCAAAATTACAGGACGCTTAGCCTTTGCAAAGACTCCACCTGCGGCCAAAATGGCATCCGTGCTCGCATACACTGTATTTTCGCGGTGATGCTTTAGCGGAGTCTGCGCCACCTCGCCTTCCACTTCCATCGCAGCGATGTTGCAAGGCAAGTCAATAAGGCAGGCACCGGGCTTTTCCATTTCGGCATACTTGAACGCGATACGCACAATCTCGTTTACCGTGTCCGGGCGAACCACTTGCTTGCTGCGTTTAGTAATCGGCGTAAACATGTTCACCAAGTCCAAATACTGATGGCTCGTCAAATGCATACGTTCCGTGCCCACCTGACCCGTAAGGGCAATGAGCGGAGCACCGTCGGAGTTTGCATCGGCAACTCCTGTGACCAAATTCGTAGCGCCTGGCCCAAGCGTCGAAAGGCAAACGCCCGCCTTCCCCGTCAAACGGCCATAGACATCGGCCATAAAGGCTGCCCCCTGCTCGTGACGAACTGTAATGAACTTGATGGATGATTTTTTAATCGCTTCCATCAGTTCCAAGGTTTCTTCTCCGGGGATTCCAAAAATGTACTTGACGCCCTCACTTTCGAGGGACCTGATTAAAACTTCAGCAGTGTTCATAATTTATTCACAATATTTTTGCCTGAATTAAAAGTTTTTTGATGACGCACTATCCTATAAGCGATATTCGTGCCAAAAACATTAAACATCGAAAAAAAACTCTTTTTTATGCATTTTAAGGCATAGCAAGGCAGAAAAAAACAAATAAAATCCCAAATTACAGCTCCCTATTACAATCAAAATTTGTAAAAATGACAAAAATTGTAACAAGAACAGTCCAAAAACACGAATAAACGCCATAGTTCCTTATTGGCACACTTATTGCTATTCAAAGGGTATGGAATGTGTAGAAACTGAAGATTTTTTTATCAAGTCCATTTCGGCCATGTCGAAAGTGGAATTTGAGCACCGCTGTAGGCGTTTGCATAACGTCCTTGACGAGAATGACCTTTCGTCGAGCATGAGCTTTAGCCACAAAGGGACAGATCCGATTCCGCTGGTGATTACAACGGACGAATGGAAAACGCTCGAAGCTGGAGTCGCGCAAAGGGCTAGGCTTTTCAACGCGTTGGCAAGCGACATTTATGGCGAACAACGTCTTTGGAAAGAAGGCAAGTTACCTGCGGCACTTTTGTTTGCAAGTCCGGATTTTTTACAGGTTGTCTGGAAAGTGCGACCTGCCGGAGGTTTGTTCGTGAATTTGGCCTCTACGGATGTGGTGCGCCTCAAGGACGGTTCGTTCGTAGCAGTTGCGGACCATTTGCAAGTGCCCGAAGGTTTAGGGCGTGCGCTCGAAAACCGCATTGGCGTAAGCCGTGCCTTCCCGGAGCTTTTCCGCAGCATGCGCACGGAACGTTTGGCCCTCTTTTTCAAGAAATTGATGGATGGTCTAGACGAGATGCATAAGGAGATTCGTAACCGGGGCGAGTCGGACAAAGTAGTTCTTTTGGCATCGGGCCCCGAAAACCCGCGCCGTGCCGAAGACGCCGTGATAGCGCGTTACTTGGGAATTCCGCTTGTCGAGAACGACGACCTCGCCATCCGCAATATGCAAGTTTATATAAAAACGCTTATGGGACTCAAAAAAATCGGGACGATTTTCCGCAGGGTCGAAGACGGTATGTGCGACCCGTTGGAACTGCGTGTCGATAGCGGCGAAGGGGCCGTCGGCTTGATCAGTACCGTCCGCGCCGGAAACGTCGCGATTGCGAATTTCTTGGGAACGGGCGTTCTGGAATCGCCGATGTTCAAGCCGTTCTTGCCTGAGATTTGCCGCGAATTGCTTGGCGAAGAACTGCTGTTGCACGATGTGGAAACGCTTTGGCTCGGGAACGACGAAAATGCCGAACGCGTTTTGAACGACCCTGAAAAATGGATTTTCAAAAAGGCATTTAGAGATGCAGAAAACTTTAAGGAAACAGAACCAAAGGCTTACGCGTCCATGACCACGACGGCACAGCTCGCCTTGTTACAAGCCGTAGAAGAAGCTCCGGAGCAATGGGTGGCCGAGAAGTCGATTGACGTCGCGACTGTTTACACCTATCGCGAGCCTCCGCTGAACGCAGTTCAAAACAATGCGGCACGCAGCGATAGCGGAAAATCGAGCAGACCGGTGTTCTCGTCGGTAACGGCGCGGATGCGGTTCTTTGCGGTGAACACGCAGAAAGAAACGGCAGTCATGCCCGGCGGCCTAGGTATCTTGGGCGATGGTCTTGGCGAAAAGGACATCTGGGTGCTTTCGGAAAACCCTGTGGCGAATTTTTCGCTTTTGGCTCCGGCGAGTCAGACGATTACGCCGTCGAGAGCGAGTGGAAACTTGCCGAGCCGTGCGGCAGAGAATTTGTTTAGACTGGGGCGAGCCCTTTCGGCTTCGAACATGATGGCCCGAATTGCGAGAGGCATTGCGGTCAGGCTTTCGGACGAATCATGGATGGACATGCCGGAACTCCCGTGGATCTTGAAAGCGGGGCTTTCGGACGAGTCGCAGTCGAGACTCGCGCAGGACCCGGAAAACGCACTGCGTTACTTTATCTTGCGTAAAGACAACAAGGAAGGAATGCAATGCGTGCTGACGGAAATTCGCGATTTGGGAATGCAGTTGCGCGACCGCATTTCAGAAGACCTTTGGCTTTACCTGAACGGCTTTGGCATTGCCGAGATGCCCGCTGGACCAGGTGCAGCGGCACTGTTACCTTATCTAAAGGAAGTGCTTTCGGACAGTGCCGCAGTGGCAGGACTTGCAGCCGATTCCATGACACGCGGCCACGAATGGAGATTTTTGGAAATCGGTCGTGAAATCGAGTGTGCCCTCCGCACTTTGCAACTCGTCAAAAGTTTGCTTTCTAGGGCACCCACCGACGAGATGACGAACTTGCAGTTGCTACAGGCGGTGCTTGAAATCGGCGACGGTCTCATGACATACCACCGCCGTTACGGAGGCCGCTTGCAGATTGTGCCGGTTATCGACTTGCTGCTGTCCGATGAATCCAACCCGCGAAGTGTTGCGTACCAGGTTGCAAAACTACGAGAAGCGTCAAAGCACCTGCCCGGCAACAACCAAAGCGAAGCAACGTTCTCGCCGCTGGACCGTGAACTGATGCGAGTGCTTGCAGAACTGCGCTTGGCCAACATTGAACAACTTGCAGAAACTAAAAACAACAACAGGGAGAACCTCAAAAAACTTCTTGATGTACAGATAAGCTCTATCGAACGCATTGCCGAAATCGTCACCAGGCTCTACTTAAGCCACGCCCCACGCGCTGGTGTTATCCACGCCACAACCACAAATATGTCGGAGGTTTAAGGTGCCTATTTACCAAATCGATCACGAGACTGTCTATGACTACCATCTTCCCGTTCTTTACAGCAACCATTTGGCGCACATGCTCCCGCGTGCTGTCAGCCGGCAGCATTGGATTAGCCACAACATCGAAGTGGACCCCAATCCGACCATTCAGCAAGAACGGCTCGACATCTTCGGGAACAAGGTTTTGGCGTTCAGCATCGAGCAGGAGCACAAGCACTTTCGATTCAAGACGACAAGCATTGTGGAAGTCCATGCAGAAGAGCCGCCCAACCCAAGCGATACCATGCCTTGGGAACAGGTGGCAAAGCTATTGGAACGCCCGACAAGCGAAGAAACGCTGGATGCCGCAATGTACGCCTACGCCTCCCCTTTCGCAAAGTTCGAAGAATCTGTTCGCAATTATGCGCTCGAAAGTTTTGAGCCGAACCGCCCGATTTTCGATGCCGCATACGAGCTGATGACACGAATTTATACGGACTGCAAGTACACGCCAGGCGCAACAAGAATCGGAGCGCAGCCGCAAGAAATCTTGCGTGGACGAAAAGGAGTTTGTCAGGATTTTGCGCACTTGATGATAGGTTGTTTGCGGTCGCTGCACCTCCCCTGCCGTTACGTGAGCGGATACTTGCACACGCACCCATGCGAAGGCCAACCCAAGCTCGTCGGAGCGGATGCGACTCACGCTTGGGTCAGCACGTACGTTCCCGGCCACGGTTGGGTGGAACTCGACCCGACGAACAACGTGCTCGGCGGCGACGAGCATATAGTGCTCGCGTGGGGGCGCGACTTTGGCGACGTGAGCCCGCTGAAGGGCGTCATCACCGGCGGTGGCGACCACACCCTAAAAGTGTCGGTGAATGTGGATGTGAAGGAATAGGTGACCCCGGCACGGCGGCCGGGGTGACAGCAGAGAACACTTAACATAAAAGCATAAGGAAACAAAACATGCAATTTGAAAACTACGATACCGAAGGCTTTTACGACGAGCTTTGCTTACCCGACGGGACGCCCCGCCCGGCTGCAGAGCCGTTGTTTACAAAAATCAACGAGCTTCCCGAAGGAGAACTGCAACGCCGCCAGAAAATTGCGGAATCGGCTTTTTACGATAACGGCATTACCTTCGCTGTTTACGGCAACAAGGATGGCAAGGACAAGATCATCCCCTTCGATGTGATTCCCCGCATTGTAAGTGCTTCTGACTGGAAACATCTTGAAGCGGGCCTGAAACAGCGTACCGATGCGTTGAACTGCTTTTTGACGGACATCTACAACGACCGCAAGATTCTGCGCGACAAAATTGTGCCCGAAAGCCTCATCAACACCTGCACCGCGTACCGCCCGCAGATGGAAGGCTTCGTGCCGCCCAAGGGAATCTGGGCGCATATTACCGGTACCGACCTTGTGCGCGATACCGACGGTACCTTCTACGTACTTGAAGACAACATGCGTTGCCCCAGTGGCGTTTCGTACGTGTTGCAGAACCGTCAGATTCTGAAGCGTACGTTCCCGCAGGTGTTTTCGAACTGTTCGATTCGTCCGGTAGACGAATACTGCACCCGTCTGCGCAAATCGCTGGAATACTTGGCCGAACCCGTTGCGTCGCCCAAGGTTGTGGTGCTGTCGCCCGGCATTTACAACTCCGCGTACTATGAACATTCCTATCTCGCACAGCAGATGGGGGTTGATTTGGTGACCGGCGATGACCTTATTGTGCAGGACAAGAAGGTTTACGCCCGCACCACGCGTGGACTCAAGCAAGTTCATGTGATTTACCGCCGTGTCGATGACGAATTCTTGGATCCGAAGGTGTTCCGCCCAGATTCTTGCCTTGGCGTGCCCGGACTCATCGAAGCATACAAGGCGGGTAACGTAGCACTTGCGAATGCTCCCGGCTGCGGTGTCGCTGACGACAAGGCGATTTACACTTACGTGCCGCAGATCATCAAGTACTACTTGGGTCAAGAGGCGATCATTCCGAACGTGCCGACGTTCGTGTGCGAAAATCCGAAGCACATGCAGCATGTGCTGGACCACATCGAGAATATGGTCGTCAAGGCAGCCAGCGAATCAGGTGGCTACGGCATGCTCGTGGGGCCGAAATCCACGAAGGAAGAATGCGAGGCGTTCAAGGGCAAGATTATCGCAAACCCGCGTAACTACATCGCGCAGCCCATGATTTCACTGAGCCGCGTGCCATGCATTGTGAACGGCGGTTTCGAAGGTCGCCATGTGGATTTACGCCCCTACATTGTGCAGGGTCGCGAAACCTACATCCTCCCCGGTGGCCTTACCCGCGTGGCGCTCCGCAAGGGCTCCATCGTGGTGAACAGTTCGCAGGGCGGTGGCTGCAAGGACACGTGGGTGATTGCCGAAAACGAAAAAGCTCCGGAACTTGGCCAAGCTAAGCTATGGATGGAACAACAACAACAGCAGTAGACAGTAGGAAGTTAGAAGTAGGAAGTATAATATGTTAAGTAGAGTCGCAAATTCCATTTATTGGCTTGCCCGTTACATTGAACGTGCCGAAAACGTGGCGCGCAGTATTGACGTAAACCTACAACTCCAACTGGACTTGCCCGGCGAGGTGCGTCCTTGGGAACCGGTAATTCAGATTGCGGGCAATGCGGACGATTTCTTCAAGAAATACGCCCACGCCTCCTTCGAAAATGCGTTGACTTTCCTGACGTTCGATCGAGAGAATCCCAGTAGCATTATTTCTTGCGTGGCGGCCGCGCGCGAGAATGCCCGTTGTGTGCGCGAAAGAATTTCTTCTGAACTTTGGATTGCCATCAACCAGTTCTATCTGAAATTGAACGACCCGGAAATGCCGAAACAGGTTCTGGCTGCACCCCATGCGTTCTACAGCAGCGTCAAGGTGTTCAGCCAACTCACGGCGGGCATTATTCAGGGAACCATGAGTCACGATGTGGCGTGGAACTTCACGCACCTCGGAACGTTACTGGAACGTGCCGACCAAACTTCGCGCATTCTGGATGTCAAGTACTACATCTTGCTTCCGGACGTGAGCATGGTGGGCATGGCGCTCGATACAGTGCAGTGGAACGCCGTGCTCAAGAGTGTCGGCGCTTACGAGATGTTCCATCGTCGCAATTCTAACGTGACGCCTCATAACGTGGCGGAATTCCTGTTGCTTTCGGAAGATTTTCCGCGTTCCTTGCGCTACTGCTTGGAAAAGGCGGAACATTGCCTGAAGAACATTGCGTTCCCCGTCAAGAGCAATGCGGAATCCATTCGTCTTTTGGGAAAGTTGCGTTCTGACATTTCGTTCACGACTATCGAAGAAATCATCGACCATGGGCTTCACGAGCAGATAGAAAAAGTCCAGATCCGCCTAAACGACTTAGGCAACCAGATCTGGAAAGATTTCTTCTGCTAAAAAAAGCGGTAGGAAGAGGTTTGCGGTTATGAAAAATATACTCTCGTTTTTTTATTAGAATTGAAATGTCAAATTGAATTATATTTGGAACAATTCTTCGACCATTATTGTTCCATCCATGCTTTCGACGCTCCGCACGCTTTTCAAGATGACTCGTCCCGTCAACATCGTAATCGCCGTGATTACGCTGCTTGTCGGCTATGAATTGCTTGGAGCGAACTATCCCTACTTTATAATGGCCACGTCCGGTAAATCCGTATTTTGCCTCGGGTGGATTGTACAAGCGCTCGGTTTTGCCTTCGCTATAGGCTTCGCGAACATCCAAAACGATATCCTCGACCTCGAAAGCGACAAGACGAACCGCCCAGAACGCCCACTCGTGACAGGTGAAGTCTCCGTAAAAACGGCTCGTTTGGCATGGATCATCATGGTGAGCCTGATGCTCCTCTGCGGACTCACCAATACGCTCTTGCAGAATTTCGGGTCCATCGAAATCCAGCTCGATAAATGCGATATCGTCTTCCAGTCCGACAATCTTTGGAGAAGCTTCATCACCGCCACATCGCCGCTTTGGTTTTTCGTGCTACTCGGTGCGCTCCTGATTGCCTACAACAAGTGGCTCAAACATATCCCGCTCGTCAAGAACATGACGGTCGCGTTCCTCTGCACGACTCCCCTGCTCTTTGCATTGCAGTACTTCTACAATTTCCTACACCCGTTCCCCGAAAGCATCGCCCACAGCATCATTCCCGCAATCGGCTTCGCATTCCTGCTTACAACTGCACGTGAGATTTACAAGGACCTCGAAGACGAAGCTGGCGACCGCAAAGCAGGCATCATGACATTCCCGCTCTTTGCCGGTTCCAATACTGCGAACCGCCTCGCCGGAGCGATAGTCCTCTTGACCTGGCTTTCACTCCCCATCCCGGTATTTTTCTTAGGCGAACAAATGTTGTTCCTCATCATCACGGGAATCACGCTTACGCCGATATTTGCAGCAACGCTTATTTTTGCCCACAAAAAAAGCTACCGCCAAGCCCAAAAGCTCGTCAAGGTAGCCATGTTTGCAGGCCTTGTCGCCCTAATCATTTCAAGCAACTAACTCGTTGCTCACCGCTCACAGCAGATAGCTCCATGCTACTTCTTCTGCTCCAAGCAAATGTCCAAAGCGGTCTTGCCATCTGTTGATTTGAAGTCTAGCATTTCCTGCAATGCGAGTGCCGCCTGCTCCAATTCCGGAGTCGATACGCATGCGTTGTTCGAAATGATCGTCTGCAAATACTGTTTCTTTTTATCCAAATTGCACTCGTCGCCGTAAAGCGTCGCTAATTTGTACATACCAGGGCAAGCCTTTATCCCCTGCGGGTTTGAATCCACGAGATTCGCAAGCAATGTTTTGGCCTTTTCGGGCTGATTCGCTTCGATCAAGCAAAGAGCCATCCAGTAAAGAGCGCCTTCGGCCATTTCGCCTTTTTTCATCAGCTCGTAAACTTTCTTGAAGCCGTTGTATGCAAGCTTGTATTCGCCACGATGGTAATCCGAATGTGCGGTATTGAACATCGTTTCTGCTTCGACCATTTTTTCGGCATTGGCATCCGGCTCAATAACAGTGCTGGCAGCATTTCCGCTCACCACGACTTTCTTCGCCAGAATCTTGTCGGACTTGCCCAACAGCAAATCGAGGCGGTAAATGATTTCTTCTTGACGCGTATCGTGACGAACCGATTCATCGCTCACGCGCTTCGAAAGCATCGTCACTTCGGCCTGTAAACGCTTTTGCGAGACCGAAGCCGCATCCAGTTGCGATTTCACGCTATCGAGCTGGGCCTTGAGCAATTCATTTTCTGCCGAAAGAGCTTTGTACGTAGAATCATTCTTCGCCATGACATCATCACCAACGGCTCTCATTTCTTTTGTACGCAACATTGTAATGCTACTGCACCCAGAAAGCATAAGCGAAGCAAGAACAACACCAAGAGAAATAGATTTCAAATTCACAATTCAACTCCTACTCAATAATTACACGGAAATGGGCTCTGCGGTTTTTGGAATATGCAGCTTCATCTGTACCCAAAACCTTCGGGCGTTCCTTGCCAAAGCTTACAGGAACAAGCCTACGCCCTTCAACGCCATACGCGATTAAAAATTCTCGAACAGCCATCGAACGGCGAGCCCCCAACGAAATGTTGTAATCTTCCGTTCCGCGAGCATCCGTATGGCCTTCAATGATTACAACAAAACGATTTTCATTGACCAAAATTTCAGCAACCTGGGCCAGCAACCGCTTTGCATTTTCCGTCAATTCCGAACGGTCATAATCAAAATACACATCATCAAGCATCACCTGATTGATCAATTCTTCAAGGCGGGCACGTTCCGCTTCGAGCCTCTCCGCTTCAAGACGGGCAAGGGAATCCGCACTCAGCGTATCCGCAATCAGCGCTTCGAGATTCAGCGTCGAATCCACAGGAGCATCCGCTCCCGTTTTCGGTGAAGGGTCCGTTTCCGGTTGTTCCTTACTAGCACAGCCCCAAGCGAAAAATCCTACGACTCCAATCATCAAAGTCCATTTCAATAATTTATTCACAACTTACCTCGTCCCTTATTTTTTCTTTTTCTCGTCAAAATACCAAGACCACGTCGGCGACGTATTTTCGCTACCGTTCGTAATCCGCGTTACACCACTTCCGTCTTTACGCATAATATAGATTTGATAATTGCCGCCACGGTCACTGGCAAACGCAATCAACTTGCCATCGGGCGACCAAGACGGGTGTTCATTGTTCCCGGCATTAGATGTCAGCTGCACGATGTCCGTTCCGTCAAGTGCGCACGTATAAATATTCATCTTGCCATCGTCCATCGACGTATAGACAATGCGGTCACCTTCGGGGGACCAACTTGCACGTTCGTTGTAATGCCCCATGTACGTAATGCGTCTCACGTCCGTACCGTCCTTGCCCACCGCGTAAACTTGCGGAGAGCCGCCACGGTCGCTCGTAAACAAGACTTCGCTTGCATACGGACTCCAAGAAGGGCTCACTTGGTTCGACTTCAAATGTAAGAACTTCTGTGCCGTTCCCTTCTTCATGTCGCCGCGATAAAGTTCCGTTTTGCCTTCATTCGTAACAGCAAAAAGAAGTTCACCCGTTTTCGGATTCACCGCAGGGCTAAACGTCTGCGTGAACTGCGTAAAGATAGGCGTTTCCTTGCCGCCAAACGTAATAGAAAAAAGGCTTGGGCGATTGTTCCTAAAGTTCACATAGACAAGTCCCTTGTTGCCTTTCTGCCAAACCGGCATCATGTTGATGGAGGAATCGCGAGTAATCTGTTTGCGAGAAAATCCATCGTAATCCGAAATCACGACTTGCTTCACGCCTTCAATTTTCGAGACGTAAGCAAGTTTCGTCGAAGCCACACCGCGCTCTCCAAACAAGCGGTAAACGACTTTGTCAAAGAACGAATGAATCGCCTGACGCACTTCGTAAGGTTTCACGGTATAGCTTTCGCCAAGCAGCACATCTTTCGTCTCTGCCGCATACAGATAACAGTCCAGCTTGATTTTACCGTTAGAAAGCTTTGACGCGCTACCGGTAACGTACTGGCGAGCACGCTTTTTGCTAAATAGCACCAAGTCAAAACGATCAGACGGAACCGCCTCGAAACGCCCGGACAGATTCGCATCACGCGTCAGAATCTTATGCGGAGCCTCGCTCGGCCACTTGATTGCAGATTCTTCTTCGAAAGGCACAATGCCAATCGGCATCGTCTTGAA
>JAEEGL014579125.1_pt1 | contig 12190 bp, 7 predicted proteins | sample 9134231 | NCBI WGS metagenome assembly JAEEGL01 (sample SAMN16246548, study PRJNA631951) | gut metagenome | biome: gut microbiome; feature: rumen; material: fiber-attached | host: Bos | place: Iran: Karaj | collected 2018-10
AAGAAAGAGTATGATGGATCAGATATACATATACGTTATATGGAAAAAGGATTCTATTATTCTGATGGAATAATAATGGAAGAAGAGCATATTGAATCAGTGACACGAAACTTGTCGAGTTATGGTGTTGGTGTTAATGCAGAAAAGTATTTGCGAAAGATTATAGAGTATTGCAAAAAAAATGATGTTGAATTGGTTTTGTTTAGTTCACCGATTACTGATATAGCTGTTTTTTCTACATTGGATTACGACAGGTTTCACAATGAGATTGCCTCTTTAGCAAATGAATGTGGGATTTCATATTACGACTTTACCTTAGTTAAAAATGAAGATTTAGATATTAGGGACGGATTATACTATACTGACAATGGACACCTCAATGAGCGTGGAGCAAATATGTTCACACATGTCTTTTGGCGTGTTGTGTCAGGGGAGGAGGATATTGATTTTTATACATCTTATTCTGAAAAGATTGCATCAAAGCCTTTCCAGATATATGGAATTTATACAGAACAAACAGACGCACAAAAGATTCTTCATATAGCAAGTAATAGAGCTGATGCGTTGTTCCATGTTACGATAGATTCAGATATCGAAGATACATTAGCACCTTCAGAGAGCATACATGAACATACTGTGTATGAATCATATTGGGGAAACAGGATTGTTGTGAAATCAGATGAGCACGGAATTGTAAATATAACTGGATACAGTGGAGATGAGCATATTAGTATGCGCGTTGCTTATTAGGTAGGTGTATATAATGTCATTCAATTCAATTCATTTTATTTTGTTTTATATCACCGTTTTTCTTCTGTATCATATTTGCCCTTATAGAATTAGATATTTAATTCTACTAGGAGCAAGTTTGTTTTTTTATTCGCAGTGGAACACGAAATATACTGTTATTCTTATTTATGCGATAATTGTGTCTTATATTAGTGCAATAGTGTGTAATGGTGTAAGAAGCGCTACAGGGAAAAGGGCAACTTTGTGTATTGGAGTGAATATGCTGCTCATTCCGTTGATATACTATAAATATATTGATTTTATAATATATTGCCTTAGTAGGTTGCTTGTTTTGACCGGAAAACCTGCTATAGGATTTAAAACCCAAACCGTTTTGCCTATAGGAATTAGTTTTTTTACACTGCAGTCTATAGGTTATATTATTGATGTATATAGAGGGGATGCTGAGCCAGAAAGAAATCTGTTTTTGTATGCATTGTTTATATCGTTCTTTCCGCAGTTAATTGCTGGTCCCATCGAACGGTCATCTAGTCTTATATGCCAATTAAAGTGTCATACTCCTTTTAATTCATATGAAGCAAGAAAAGGCTTTTTTTTAATCTTATATGGCTTTTTTCTTAAGATGGTTATAGCTGATAGAGTTGCGTTATATGTAGATTTAGTTTTTGATTCCCCGAAAAGTTTCAGATGCATATATATTCTAATTGCTATAGTTTTGTTCTCAATACAAATATATTGCGATTTTTACGGATATTCGACCATTGCTAAAGGTGTAGCAATGACATTTGGAATAAAATTAATGGACAATTTTAGTGCTCCATATTATGCAATAAGTATTAGTGATTTTTGGCGTAGATGGCATATCTCCCTTTCTTTATGGTTGAAAGATTATGTTTATATCCCTCTTGGTGGAAGTAAAAAGGGCACGCTGCGGAAATGGGTTAATTTAGTGATTGTATTTCTAGTTAGTGGCTTATGGCATGGCGCATCATTTGCGTTTATTTTATGGGGAGGATTGCATGGTTTGGCGCGTATAATAGAAGATGGTACAAAACGGTGTAGATTAAGCAGTTTTATAAGGCGCATGCAATTGAATGGAAAGATTTCTCAATCAATTAGAATAATAATGGCGAGAACCATAACTTTTTCGTTTACATGTTTTGCATGGTTGTTTTTTCGAGCTGGAAATATGCAAAACGCGATAGCTATTATTAATAGCATTATAGCTTCGAAGGAGTGGGCAATAGATGAGAGTATATTCAATATTGGTATATCAAATGAATACTTTATAGTAGTAATTATAGCTATTTCTGTATTATTGATGATAGACTATTATAAGAACAGAGGATTTAATGTGCTTGATGGTATACTTAATGTTAGCCCATTGGTTAGTGCAATAATCTTTAATGCTCTTGTGTTCTCAATCCTTTTGTTTGGCTGTTGGGGTGAGACATATGATCTTCAGAATTTTGTATATTTTCAATTTTGAGTGCATTATGTATTGGGGGTGTTTAAGAGCAGAATAACAGTCTATTGGTTTGGAAATGTTAACATATATTTCAATATTTTCATGGTTTAGTTTTAAAATATAGTTTACTATTTGGTTGAAACGAAAAAGGTATAAAAGAATGTGTGGAATTTGTGGATATTTAAGCAAAAAAAAATATAGTGATGAAATAGTGGAACAAATACGAGACACAATGATTCATCGCGGCCCAAATGATGCTGGAATCTGGCAAGGTTACACTGATTTGGGATATATTGGGTTGGCTCACAGACGTTTGTCCATTCTTGATTTATCCCAATTAGGTCATCAACCGATGATTTCAAATGATTCTGATACAGTGATAGCATATAATGGCGAAATATACAATTTTTTGGAATTAAGAGAAATTCTAAAGGAAGATGGATATGTATTTAAATCGGAATGTGATACAGAAGTTATAATAGCTGCATATCAAAAGTGGAAAACAGAATGCTTCTCACATTTTAATGGTATGTTTGCAATAGCAATATGGGATAATAGAAATGAAAAACTGATTCTTGCAAGAGACAGAATTGGTAAAAAACCAATATATTATTATTTCAATTCTTTAGTGAATGACTTTGTTTTTGCTTCTGAGCTAAAACCCATCATGCTTTTTCCGGGCTTTAAAAAGAATATAAGAGAAGAATCAGGTGGAGAATTCCTTTGTAATAAATATATATGTCCACCTAATACGATTTTTGAGAACACATTTAAGCTTGAACCTGGGAGATATTTGATATATGACAATACAGGTATAGAGATTAAAAGATATTGGAACATTGTTGAAAGATATGATTATCTGTCAGAAATGTTGTTGACGGATAGAAATGAAATGATTAATAATCTTTCGAATATCCTTGAGGATTCGGTTTCAAAGAGAATGATTGCGGATGTTCCAGTTGGGACTTTTTTAAGTGGTGGAATCGATTCCACACTGATTACTGCTTTGGCGCAACAACATTCTGATCATTCAATAAAATCTTTTTCAATTGGATTTTACGATAAAGAAAGAAACGAGGCGCCGTTTGCTAAGGAAATAGCAAAATACCTAGGAACTGAACATACGGAAATTTATGTTGAGGATGATACTGTTCAAGGCTTATTGGCAGATTTGCCAAAGTATTTTGATGAACCTTTTTCTGATTCATCGCAATTGCCTATGATGTTGGTTTCTAAACTTGCGGCGGATGATGTTGTAGTTGCCTTATCTGGTGATGGAGGTGATGAATTATTCTGCGGATACAATATGTATGACCTGGTGTATATTGCTCAAAAAACCGACTGGATAGGGGATATATTGAGAAGAATAATTATTAATACTGACTGGATTCCTTCTTTCTGCTCAGAAATTAAGGCGTTTCTGAATAATGGAGATAATGATTATAAAACACAGCTGTTTTCAGAGGTTACTAGTGACCCCGTAAGCGGTTTGTTGTTAAATAATCGGCATGTAGATGCAAGGCACAATGTTGAAAAAGAAGTATCACATATTGTAAACTGGCAAGAACGAAGAATGCTCTTGGATATGATGACGTATTTGCCGGATGATATACTTATGAAAACAGACCGAGCATCCATGAAGTATTCTCTCGAGGTAAGGTGCCCTATGCTTGATTATAGATTTGTTGAAGCTTCGATGAGAATTCCGCATAAAAACAAATATTACAGATTTGATAAAAAACACATTCTCAAGGAGATAGCATACAGATATGTTCCTAAAGAATTATTAGACAGGCCGAAGAAGGGATTTGGTGTTCCTCTTAGAAAATGGATTAGAACATCTTTAAAAGGAAATATAAGTGAATACAGTAGGAAAGAAAGCTTGATTAGACAAGGGATATTTGATGCTAATGCTATGAAGCGCCTCACAGATATTCAATCGAAATCAAATAAGATTCAATATAGTTCAATTTTATGGTCGTATTATGTTTTTCAAAGATGGTATCAGGAATACATAGAGGATCTGTGGAATTAGCTTAGTTGTTCATAATAGCTATGGGATTAATTGTTGAATTATATGAAAAGAAAAGAATATAAGAGAATTTTGTTAATTACAATTGTGATATGCATAATAAGTGTTTTGTTCTATTTATATTTACCCCCCAAAGTAGATTTGGTGAAAAAGATGAACTATACGGTTGAAAGTGGAGTAGATGTTCTATGCGTTGGTTCCTCCCATATGTATAATGGTATAAATCCAATACAGCTGTATAAAGATAGAGGAATAGCATCATATATTATTGCAGGTGGATCACAGTCTCCGTGGCAATCATTTTATTATATAAAGCAAGGCTGTAAGCAACATAAACCCTATCTAATTATATATGATACATATATTATGGGGACAGTCCAAGACATGGGATACTATCAAGATTATCAAACTGCATCCAATATGTTAAATACTCCAATTTCTGTAGATAAGATTGATACGATACTTAATTCGGAAGCAGACAGCAAACTGGATTTGATTTTACGCTTTCCATATATATACGATGATTTAGAAGCCTATCCGGGACTTTCAAGAAAGAAACTAATCCCCGGTGATAAGAATCTTACGATGGGATATAAGTATCAGAGTGGAATCGAAAAGTATGAAGATATTATAGAAGTTGAAAATATAACAGAGAGCAGAGCTATTCACCCTAAAAATGAAAAGTATTTGAGAGATATAATTGAGTGGTGTAGAAATAATGAAATAGAATTGTTACTCACAAATACACCATGGCCTTGTATAAATGAAGAGAATGAGATGTATTTTAATTCTATAGAGAATATTGCAGATGAATATGGGGTTCCGTTTATAAATGGTTGCAAAAAGTATAAAGAAATTGGTATTGATTACACAACAGACAGTTATGGAGACGGAGGACATTTGAATTATTCTGGAGTCACTAAGTATACTAAGTATATTGGTGATTACTTGAGTCAAAATTATCATATAATTGATAGACGGGGGGATTCCCACTACTCTATATATGAGCAAGGCGTTGCGTGGTGTGACGAGAATTATAGATGAATAATTATTTATATATATTTTACGGAGGACATACTGTGATTGTAAGTGCTGTGATAATCACGGAGTAGTGAGATATGGGATTAACGTCGACAACATTTATTATTTTATTACCTATTGTAATATTTGCATACTATATATTCTCAAAGAGAATTCGAAACTATTTTCTGCTGCTGATTAATTTGCTGTTTTATGCTTGTTTTGGATACAAGTATCTGACAGCTATTTTGTCAATTGCGCTAATCACTTATCTTTCATCAATATTATTGAAGGATAAGAAAGATTGGGAATTGAATTCTAGAGCTTTATGCTGTAAACGCCGAATTATTCTGTGTATAAGCATAACTCTTATGACTTCGGTGCTTATTCTATTTAGAATTGGCATGCTAGTGTCAGATAGTATTGTTGCTCCACTTGGCATTTCTTTTTATTTAATGCAGGCTATTTCATATATTGTTGATGTATACAAAGGAGATATTCAGCGAGAAAAGAATTATCTTGTTCTCTTATTATGGCTTAGTTTCTTTCCGACTATTACATCAGGACCGATATATAGGTACAAAGATTTCTATAAGGAGTTCAGAAGAAATTCTGAACTGTTGTCAGCAGATTATAATAGAATCATAAATGGTATTGTATATGTAATCTATGGTTACTTTTTAAAGCTTGTAATTGCTGAAAGGGCAGCTATACCGGTTAACAAAGTATTTAGTGAATTTGAAAGCGCAGAGTACGGCGGGATACTGTTGTTTATAATAGCGATTACATATTCTGTTCAAATATATGCGGATTTTGCAGGTTATTCAGCAATTGTTATCGGAATAGCTCAAATATTGGGGTATGATATTCCGGAGAATTTTGTTGCTCCATATTTTTCAGGGAGCATTAAAGAATTTTGGAGTAGATGGCATATTTCTCTAAGCGCTTGGCTTCGCGACTATATTTATATTCCGTTGGGAGGTAATCGAAAGGGACAAGTGCGGAAATATTTAAATATACTTATTACATTTTTGATAAGCGGATTATGGCATGGATTTAGGTGGCATTTTGTGGTATGGGGTATGATGCATGCTATATTTCAAATAGTTGGTGAAATGACGATAAAATTTAGAAGAAAAGTTTGCCAGATTGTTGATATAAGAGAAACAACTTTTTTTTATTTGTTTCTCCAAAGAATTATAACATTTGTTCTTGTAACAATAGCGTGGATTTTTTTTAGAACGGGTTTGCGCGGAGCAATAAAATATACAATAGAGATGGTTACAACTATGAATATTGGTGGGATGATTCAGGGCCAACTATGGACACTTGGATTACCTCCGTTTGGATGGATTTTGCTTGGAATGAGTGTCCTGTTTGTTTCTGTTGTTGATTGCATTCTGTATAGAAAGAAAATCAGAATAGATTCTGCCATAGATTCTCAGGGGTCATTTGCGAAGTGTATTTTTGTAATTGTTCTTTCACTATTTATTCTTATTCTAGGAATCTATGGTGATCAACATGATCCAAGTTATTTTGTTTATAGGGATTTCTGAAAAACATGAAAAATCATTTTTTTAAGAGACTATTAGCTGTAATTGCGGTAATATGTTGCACATTTGTTACTTTCTATGCATATCTGCCCCCCAATTTTGTCCTATACAGGCTATGAATAAAGAAATTGGGTATAATAAAGTAGATGTAATATTTGTCGGAACATCACATGTGTTTAATGGTATTACTCCGACTGAAATGTTTGAAGATTATGGAATTGCTTCATATGTGCTTGCCGGAGGTGGACAAGCCCCGTGGCAGTCGTTCTATTATATAAAAAAGGGTGTCGAATATCAGAATCCCAAGCTGGTTGTTCTGGACATGTATGCGTTTGCTAAAACAGATACTTCGCGTGTTGACTATAAGCATACTGTGGATAATATGTTGGCTTTTCCGTGTTCTTTGGATAAAATAAAAGCATTACAGGCATCAGGCATGAGTAATATAATGGATTTTATGCTTGTATTTCCGTTTACACATGATGATTATGATTCTGTAAAGAGATTGTCATTAAATAAAGAATTATTTACAGGTAGAATTCTAGGATATATATACAATGAAGGAGAATATGAGGGAGAAACAGTTTTAGTTAATCCTGAATATGCATTAAGAGATAAGATTGATTTGAAATCAGAAGAATATCTAAGGATGTGTATCAGGTATTGTAAAGAGAATGGAATAGATATTGTGTTGGTAAACACTCCATGGCCATCAGATAAAGAGAAGTATCAGAGAAAGTTTAATTATATCTCTGACGTGGCCCAAGAGTATGATGTTCCATTTTTGGATGGATGTCTTCTAGTTGACAAATTAGGCATAATTTATAGTAAGGACAGTTACGATGAATCACATTTGAATTATGAAGGGGCAATAAAGTGGACAGCCTATATAGGGGAGTATATTGATGAGAATTATGTATTACCAGATAGGCGCAAGCAAAACGGATATGAAGTATATTGGAACAATGTCGCAAGACTCAAACAATTATCAAGAGAGAGTAGTAAACAATGAACATTAAAGGTATCAAAGATTTGTTTATAAAGTTAAATGTACTCCTTAACAGAACCCAGAAGACATTGGGGTTGTTGGTTGTATCTAGTTCTGTTATATCGGCGGGGTTGGAATTGATAGGGGTATCTATGATAGTACCTTTGATCAATGTGCTTGTTAAACCGGAAGAAGTATTAAGCAATCGATTTTTTGCCTGGGTATTTAATGATACAGGTATTCTTAAGAGTGATAAAATTACAAGTTTGGTTATTGGTACAGTAATTGTGATATATCTTCTAAAGAATGCTTTTTTTGTATTCAATACGTGGTTAAAGAATAAGTATGCATTTAAAATTCAGCGTGAACTGTCGATTGAGATGATGAAAAGGTATTTTGACAGGGGATATGTTTTTTTTCTGAAGCACAATTACAGTGAATTGCGGCAAGGGATCGATGGAGATGTAAGATCTTTATATCATATTATAAGTGAGATAATACAGATATTTGTTCATATTCTTATAGTCATATTTATCGGAATATATATGATTTATGCAGATTGGAGATTGGCTTTTGGCGCAATTATTACGGGATTAATATGTCTTATTATTGTATTGGGATTATTTAGACGTTCAATGACTGAGAGTGGAAGAAAATTACGTGAGTTGACGGTAAAAGCAGAAAAAACACTGGAGGAAACATTACATGGAATAAAACTGGTGATGTTTGCTCGAAAAGAGTCTTTTTTTGTTGATAAATATGAGAAGGAAATAACAAAACGTAATAATGCTGAAATTGTTAAGACGGTTGGATCTGAGATACCGGCATATATAATTGAGGCTGTATCAATAACCGGCATAATGATAAGTATAGGAATACGAACGCTTAGCGTAGATGATCCGCAAGGTTATGTTGCAGTTTTGGGTTCATTTGCGGTAGGAATGTTTAGAATCCTGCCGGCAATCGGCAGGATTTCATCTTCCACAAACGGGATAATTGCATGTATGCCGGGATTAAATTCAATTTATAGAAATTTTGTTCAGGAAGATGTGTCAGAATTTGAGAGAAAAGAAGAAAAAGACTGTGTCTCAAAAGAAACATTTGATTCAGAAATATCCATTAAAAGTGTATGCTTTAAGTATGATAAAGCAGGAGAAAACATATTAGATAGTCTGAGCTTAAAGATAAAAAAGGGATCATCTGTGGCATTTGTTGGAGAATCAGGTGCGGGTAAGTCTACACTTGCAGATATTTTGTTGGGTTTACTGAAACCGCAAAGTGGAAAAATGGAAGTAGACGATGTCGATTTGTCGTACATGCCTGATATTTGGTGGAACAGAGTGGGTTATATACCGCAAACTATTTTTTTGACAGATTCAAGTATATTAGAGAATGTTGCTTATGGAATTGAGAAAAAAAATATTGACATAGATAGGGTGTGGAATGCAATTAAAAGAGCCAATTTATCGGGCTTTGTTAAAAGTCTTCCGGATGGTGTAAATACGATAGTTGGAGATCGTGGTGTGCGTTTATCGGGTGGTCAAAGACAGAGAATAGGTATTGCTAGAGCCCTATATACCGAACCGGATATTCTTATAATGGATGAGGCAACCTCGGCACTTGATAATGATACTGAGAGAGCAGTTATGGATGCTATAGAGTCACTGATGGGAGAGATAACGCTTATAATCATTGCTCATAGGTTGACAACTATTAAGGGATGTGAGCATATATATGAGTTAAAATCTGGATGTTTGATTGAGCGTACATATGATGAGTTGATGGGAAGATAGTATGGAAAGAATAAAGATAGGGGTATTGGGACCGGCTAACATAGCAATCAGAAAAATGATACCGGCTATGCGTAAATCGGATGTATTTGAATATGTGGGTGTTGCTGTAGCAAGTGTAGAAGAATATGAGCAAACAAGCATAAACAGTAGTGTAGGTAGTGCGGAGAGATACAGAAGTAGTATAGCGAAAGCGACACAAATAGTTAATGACTATGGTGGAAGCGTATTTGAGTCGTATGAAGAATTGATTCTGTCTAAAGATTTAGATGCTGTATACATTCCTTTACCACCTGCGTTGCATTTTTATTGGGCTAAAGAAGTGTTAAAAAGTGGAAAAAGTCTTTTGATGGAAAAACCATTTACTTTGTCTTATTCTGATACGCAAGAATTACTAAATATAGCTGATGAAAAAGGCTTGGCAGTGATAGAGAATTACGCTTTCGCTTATAATTCTCAGATAAATAAAATGCAGGAATTTGTAAAAGAGGGGATAATAGGGGAATTAAGATTAATACGAAGTAATTTTGGATTTCCATATAGAGGATCGTTGGATTTTAGGTATGCAAAAGACATGGGCGGAGGTGCTATATATGACTGTGGCGGTTATGTTATAAAGGCTTTACAACTATTTATGGATGAATCAATAACCATAAATAGTGTAAAACTAATGCGGAATAAAACGTCTGATGTTGATATCTATGGTGCTATTTCCGCAGCAGATGATCATGATGTTTTGGCGCAGGTTGCTTTTAGTATGGAACAGCAATATAGTTGCGATTTGGAATTGTGGGGAACAAAAGGTTGTATCAAATCAACACGTATATTTACTGCACCCGCAGATTTAGATATTCATATAATGTTAAAAACCTCAGAAGGCGAAAAAAAGATAGTATTAGGTTGTGAAGATCAGTTTCTGAAATGCCTTAATCTTTTTGCAAAATGTCATAGTGATAACGGTATTAGGAATAAAATGTATGAAGACATAAAGCGACAGGGTCTGCTTGTAGAGAAATGCATTAATATGGCGAATAGAGGTGAGTAGAAATTGAAAATGCGAGCAAAACTTGGTGATAATGAAAAAGTAGGAATGATTATAACCATATCTGTAGTTGTTTTTCATATTGTATGGTTGGTATTATGCTGCAAATATCCAATATATAGACTAATTAAGTACTTGTTTTTGACTGCCTTTTCTATATTTCTTCCCGGATTAACCATTACATTGCATTTGAAAGATAAAATGAGTGACATAGTAAGATTGTCGATATCGTATGCAATTGGTTACGCATGTCTTGTTCTTGAGTTTTTTGCTGCAGAGTTAACAAACAGAAGAATACCATTTAATGTTATAACTGTGGCTGTTGGCGTGACTTCTATATGCATCTTGATTCATGAGTCGGTGAAAACAAATGGATTTAAGTCTAAATGGAATAAACAAATAGACTTATTGGATGCAGTAATATTCTCCGGTATTTTTTTGATAAATATTTTTGCATATTCTTCAAATAACCTAGGGTTGGAAATTGCTCCTGAATTCACTACAGGAAGAGCCGTGCAATACTGGGCCAATAATTCGGTTGCTCTTAAGCTTTCGTGGCCGGCCGACAATCTATTTTTTCTTGGGGATCAACTGAATTATCACTATTTTTCAAATATTCCAATTGCATTATTAAGTGATGTTTATGGTATTAGTGTATTTGATTTATCATTTACTTTATATGCGTTTACCAAATCAATATTACTTGCAGGAGCAGTAATTTACATGTTTGATTCGGTTGGGGCCAACAACAGAATTAAAGCAATGGGAAGTTTTGTGCTGCTTTGTACGGCTGGTATTGATAGTCTTACCAGGGTATCGTTTTCTTCGAATATATATAGAACGCCATTTGGATTAGATATTGGATTTGCTTATGGATTATTCTTTATTTCACAATTCTACCGACAGGTGTTAAGTAAAGAACTAAGGATGGATTATTTGATTTCATCTATTATCTTTTGGATGATGAATATTGGAGCAAAAGCTCCGCTGTCCATGATATTAATTATTCCGCCCGGATTCATGTGCATAACATGGCTTGTTAAGCGTGAGTACAGAAAAGCGTTTGGTTATGGAGTAACTATATTATTTACTTTTTTGTTAATATCCTATGTATGTGTGGGTCTATTCAATGTAACATCCGGAGAGGCAGCATGGCGTCTTTGTCTATATTCACCTGAGGAAATATTTCATGTTACACCACCGGATATTTCTGATATTGTCTGTTCATTATTCCTCAAACTGGCAAATGCAAACCCCGTTTTAGCTGTGCTTTCAAAAATATTATTGATTAATCCCGCAATGGAAATTGTGCTTGTATTTTCCGTTGCTAAATTCATTAAGACTCATGAGAAAGGCGACATAGATGAAGATATGTGCCTGTTTTTGATTTATTCTATTTGTGCTATAATTATTGGTATTGTAATGTTCTTAATAATTAATGCAGGGGCGTCAAGTGAGAAATACTTTGTTATGGCGACTTTTATTGTGGGAGCGCTTTTTTGTGCACATATCAATTCTTCTTTCAAAGAGACTCGCTTGGATACAAT
>JAEEGL015984051.1_pt1 | contig 12190 bp, 14 predicted proteins | sample 9134231 | NCBI WGS metagenome assembly JAEEGL01 (sample SAMN16246548, study PRJNA631951) | gut metagenome | biome: gut microbiome; feature: rumen; material: fiber-attached | host: Bos | place: Iran: Karaj | collected 2018-10
GAGGGCTGCCCACAACAGCCAACGTGTTTTCGAAATATCCTTCTTGTACAGGAAGAAAAGCGTGAGCAAAAAGAGCAGGACAAACAGGCAACCGCCGCCAACCATCACGCGGAAGGCATAGAAGCAGACGGGGATGTAGGGCACAACCTGACTGCGGTCCTTGACGTAGCCGTAGCCGAAGTAAGCCATGTTGTCCGTGATTTCCTTCTGCAACTCAGAGAGAAACTCTTCGGGTGCACCCTCCTTCTTGGCCTTGCGGTAATGCTGCAAGGCGGTGATGGCACATTGTCCGCGTTCTATCTTCTCGTCGAGCGAGGGCTCTCGTGTGCCGTCGGGCTTCGTGTAGCCGTCCAGTATGTCGCGTATGCCTGGCACATAGCCGTGCACGTCGTTCGTCGCAAGGAACGACAGGGCGTAGGGCACGGCCAGCTTGAATGGCGGCTCGTCCTCGGCTTCGTAGTCGGGCTGCTGCATGGGATTGATGCCGGCAATGAGGGTCAGGGGCTGGTCGCTGCCTCCCTTGTAAAGCGCCTCCATCGCTGCCAGTTTCATGGGTTGCGTCTGTGCCACGGTGTATGCCGAATGGTGGCCGGACAGCATCAGCAATGCCGAGGCAATGAGGCCGAAGATGGCGCCTACGCGCATGCTCTTACAGGCAAATTCCGTGTGACGATGTTTCAATAGATACCAACTGCTGACGCCGACGACGAAGACTGCACCCAGCACCCACGCCGAGAGCACGGTGTGGACGAACTTATCGACGGCAACGGGTGAAAGGGCCACATCGAGGAAACTTGTCATCTCGTTCCTGACGGTGTCAGGGTTGAACTCCTGACCGACGGGATGTTGCATCCATGAATTAGCCACCAGAATCCACCAAGCCGAAATGGTTGCGCCCAAGCCTGTGAGCCACGTCGAAGCCAAGTGGAAACCCTTCGACACCTTGTTCCAACCGAAGAACATCACGGCCACGAAGGTCGATTCCATGAAGAATGCCACGATGCCCTCGATGGCCAACGGGGCACCGAAGATGTCGCCCACGAGATAGGAATAGTTGCTCCAGTTCGTGCCGAACTCAAACTCCAGGATGATGCCTGTGGCGACGCCCATCGCAAAGTTGATGCCGAAGAGCCGTTGCCAGTACTTGGCAGTCTCTTTCCAGAACTTCTGACCCGTACGATAGTACTTGGTTTCCATGATGCCCATGACTACGGCTAAACCGAGTGTCAGGGGCACGAACAGCCAATGGTAGATGGCTGTCAGGGCGAACTGCGCTCTTGCCCAGTCCACCGCTGCCATGTCGATGCTTAACAAGTGATTCATGGTATTGTGCATTATGAATTATGAATTATGAATTATGAATTATGAATTAAGAATTAAAAATTGTGCATTATGCATTATGAATTATGAATTGTCAATTGTTCGCCCACAAACTCGGCTTCCTCGCCTTCGCGCGCGTGTTCCTTAATATAATTAGGAAAGAAACATAGTTTCAGCACGAAGAACATGATGAAGAGCTTCACTGCGATTACTAACCACAGCGTGCGTCCGAGTGTCATGCTGCGGAAACCGTCGTAATACAGGTCCCATATACGTTGTAACAGTTTCATCGTTGCAAATTTAGTTAAAACTGTTGAACGGAACAAATTTATTTGTTATTATCTTCTTATTCCACGCCCCATTATTTCTTGAACACAGAGAAGATGTACGCGAATGGTGACAGGTACTTATACAAGGGGGATGTAGTTGCGTGATGTGGTATGCGAAAAATCTTTACATATTTGCCTATTTGTTCTAATTGGGTTTTATTTATTGAAATTCAAACATTTAGGACATGTCATTTGAGATATACTTAACTTAAGGCATTAAGTTAAGTTAACTTCGGGCTTTAAGTTAAGTTAACTTTCGCCTCTAAGTTAAGTTAACTTATGGGCATAAGTTATACGAGCCATGCAAAGACGGTAAGAAATGTTTACAAAGTGGATGTAAGCATTGGCCTGCTAAGTAACATAAGCCGTAATTCGTAATGTGTAGTCCCCTCTTATCGGCCGTGCGAACGCAATATCCGCCCAGGGTGGATACCTAATTATTAAATTATGTTAAATGGCGCATTTGTCGGCACTTTTTGTCGTGAAGATATAAAAATATTGTTTAACTTTGCTAAAATTACACCGAATAATAACATAAATTAGAAAGACACAAGAAAAGTATGATGGGATTTTGGTATTGGCTTGAATTTGTTAAAAATGGATTTAGGTCTCCCCAAATACCTACTTTGGCGTATATGCCCGAGGGGACAAGTGTCCGTGAGGTAGCCTTCGCCTACCTGTTCGGAGACAGCGTGGAGCAAGATTATAAGAAAGCCTTGAAGTGGTTTAGAATGCAAACGTCTGAAAACTATTTCTTTATAGGTGCCTGTTATTATAAACTGAAGAAATATTCGACTGCGGCAAGCTATTTTCGGAAGGAAGTTGCCCGTGAGGCATACGGCTCTCAGATGGCTATGGCAGCCCATGCCTTAGCCGAGTGCTACCGGAAAGGCATTGGAGTGAAGCAGAACGTGGAAAAGGCAACGAAATACAGCTTGATTGAAGGCACAGAGGGCGGAACAGCCCGCGACGCCTATTGGTCTGGCATTTGTTACCTTTTCGGTTTGGGCGTTTCCACCGATGTGGCCGAAGGTCTTCGATTGCTCGAAATGGCCGCCCGACAGGGGGAGGATTGGGCTTGGCTGCGTCTGGGAAAAATCTACTTAGAGGGGGACTTTGGAGTGGAAAAAGACACGGACAAGGCAATTGAATATCTGCAACGGGCAAAACGAATGTCTGGCCTTGCCGCATACTATCTGGAAGAGGCGCGAAAAGCTAAAAAATCTTAATACTGCGCCTTGAAGGGTTGTTTTTTCACCTTTAATTTTTTATTCTGAATTTATTTTCGTACCTTTGCGGCGAAATTTCGAAATTTTATCAAATGGAAAGAACCTTAGTACTACTGAAACCCTCCGTTATAAAGCGTATGCTGATGGGTGAAATTATCAGTCGTTTTGAACGCAAGGGCCTCAGAATCATAGGTATGAAAATGCTCTTTATGACCGATGAACTCGTCGAGGAGCACTATAGTCACCTGAAGGATAAACCCTTCTTCCCCCTGCTGAAGAAATCAATGCAGCAGACCCCCATCGTCGCCATGTGCGTCGAAGGTGTGGAAGTGGTGCGCGTCGTGCGTGCCATGGCTGGGGTGACGAACGGCCGCAATGCCGCCATCGGTACCATCCGTGGCGACTATGCCATGTCGAACCAGCAGAACATCGTTCATGCCAGTGACGGCGTGCACGTGGCAAAGGAAGAGATTGCTCGCTTCTTCAAGCCGGAAGAAGTGTTTGACTTTGGTAACCTTAATTTCGATTCGCTCTATGCGGTCGATGAAGTGGATTTATAATCCATACGATATATAACCTTAAATCGCAGGACGTAGCATGAAGAGAATAGTATTTTCATTATTTATATTCAGTATTCAATTTATAAATTCCAACATACAGGCGCAGGACCTCATGGCACGACAGGCTCCCATCGATGTCAAACTCCGTGCCGTAGATTCTGTTTCCATTCATCGTTTGCACAGTGCAGAGTCACTTGACGACCCTGCCGGCGACCTCTACCAGTCTTGGTCAAACCAATATGTCAACTACACTCAGACATTGCCCGCTGAGTATAAGATAGACCTGCGTCAGTTCCACATGCCTTGCGAAAGCCGCGTGGTCAATTCCCACTATGGCTATCGTCGCCAGTTCCGTCGTGTCCACTATGGAACGGACATCAAGGTCTATGTGGGCGATACCATTCGTGCCGCATTCAGTGGCAAGGTTCGCGTGGTTCTTGATCAGGGTCACCGTAAGGGCTACGGAAAATACGTTATCATCCGCCATCCGAATGGATTGGAAACCGTCTATGGACACTTGTCCAAGCAGTTGGTTCGTCCCGACCAAGTCGTAAAGGCTGGTGAACCCATAGGTCTCGGTGGCAGCACTGGAATGTCCACAGGCCCTCATCTTCATTTTGAAACCCGTCTGCTCGGACAGTTTATCGACCCAGAAAAGCTGTTTAGTTTCGAGGCGCGCGACGTTCGTGGCGACTTTTATATCTATCGTCGCAATGGACGTTGCCAGTTGATGGCTGCGCACGAAGTTGAGACGATGAATACAGACGAATCGCTGGCCAAGGCCGAGGAGTCCCGTCAGTTCCAGCAGGAGAAGATGGCCAACCGGTCAACACGGTCTAAGGTATATAAGGTTCGCCCAGGCGACACGCTTGGAAAGATTGCCCAGAAACATGGGATAACCGTGGATCGCCTTTGTCGTCTCAACAATATTTCCCGTTCCAAGACGCTCAAGCCGGGCCAGATATTGAAATGTTCGTAAACGATGACCACAGAGGAGCAGTTTAGGGCAGTAATGAAAGAGTGCCGCACACTCTTCGCAAAGAAACTACATGACTACGGGGCGGCGTGGAGGATAATGCGGCCTTCGTCGGTTACCGACCAAATCTACATCAAGGCTAATCGTATCCGTAGTATAGAAACCAAGGGCGTGGCTCTCGTTGACGAGGGAATACGCCCTGAATTCATTGGTATCGTCAACTACTCCCTTATTGGGCTCATCCAACTCGAACGGGGATTTGCCGAGGTGGCCGATGATATGACAAACGACGAGGCACTGGCCTCCTATGACCAACATGCAGAGGCTGCACTCGAACTGATGCTGCGCAAGAATCACGACTACGACGAGGCGTGGCGAGGGATGCGCGTGAGCAGTTATACCGACCTCATCTTGATGAAAATATTCAGGACAAAACAAATTGAATCGCTCAGCGGAGCGACGTTGGTGTCTGAGGGCATCGACGCAAACTATATGGACATGATGAACTATGCGGTCTTTGGACTGATAAAACTGACCTTCGGCGATGACGAAGAGAGCCAAACAAGCAAGATGGCTGGCAATTAACCTGTGTCGTCTGATTATCTCTCTCACCTTCCTCTTTTCCGGAGCGGTGAAACTGATTGACCCGCGTGGCACACAGTATAAGATAGAGGACTATGCGGTAGCCTTTGGCCTTTCGTCGTACATGCCACATTCCTTGCCGTTGATATTGGCCATAGGATTGGCGCTGCTGGAGTTCTACGTCGGTTTTTGTCTTTTCTTTGGCATACGTCGCCGCACGACCACGCGCATGGCTTTGGCCTTGGTTCTCGTGATGACGCCTATCACGCTCTACCTGGCGCTTACCAATGCTGTGCCGGATTGCGGATGCTTCGGCGATGTACTGCGGCTGACGAACTGGCAGACGTTTGCGAAAAACGTGGGGCTGCTCGTAGCGGCCATCGTTGTGGTGTGCTATCCTCGCCGATTAACACGATTCATTACAGAACGCAATCAGTGGATGCTTTCGCTCTATGCTCTGGCATTTGCCTTCTTTCTGGCAATGTACAGTATCCGCTATCTGCCAGTCATGGACTTCCGCCCCTACCGCATCGGCATCGACCTGCCGAAGGCCATCGAAGAAGACTTCTCAGGAAAGAATGAAGAACCCGTGTATCTCGACTTCATTCTTCAGACAACCGAAGGCGACGACATCACGATGGAGTGGCTCGAAAAGCCTGGTTACAAGTTCCTGCTGGTGGCTCCCTGGTTGGAAATGGCCGACGACAGTTCGATGGACAGGATAAATGCCATTTGCGACTATTGCCAGGAACATGGCTATTCGTTTCTGGCAGCGACATCGAGCGTGGAGAAGAGCATCAGCAGATGGAAAGACCTGACAGGTGCCGAGTACGACTTCGTTCAGGCCGATGCCACATTGTTGAAGACCATGATACGTTCCAATCCAGGGTTGATATTGTTCCACGATGGTGTTATCTACAACAAATGGCCGAACACCAACCTACCCAAGGATGAACAGTTGACCGCTCCTCTCGAAGGGCATACGCTGGGACAGATGCAGGAAAAGAGCCGCATGACTTCTGTCTATCACCTTCTGCTGTGGTTCGTCCTTCCGCTGTTGATTTGGACGCTAATCGACCGCATTTGGGTGGGCAGAAAGTTTTATAAATATAGAAAACGGTAATGTAATAAGGTAATAGATTATAATAATTAAAAACGTTAAACATGAGAAAGAAGATTGTAGCAGGAAACTGGAAAATGAACCTGAACCTGCAGGAAGGCGTAGCGTTGGCTACCGAGTTGAAAGCCGCTTTGGCCGCAGACAAACCCAATTGTGATGTTGTCATCTGCACTCCGTTCATCCACCTTGCCACTGTGGCTGGTGTGATTGAGGGTAGTGTCATCGGGCTTGGTGCCGAGAATTGTGCCGACAAGGAGAAAGGTGCCTACACGGGCGAAGTCAGTGCTGCCCAGGTAAAGAGCACGGGTGCCCAGTACGTCATCCTTGGCCATTCAGAGCGTCGTGCCTATTATGGTGAGACTCCCGAAATACTGAAGGAGAAAGTGAACTTGGCACTGGCCAATGGTCTGAAGGTTATTTTCTGCATCGGCGAAGTGCTGGAGGAGCGCGAGGCTGGCAAGCAGAACGAAGTCGTAGGTGCTCAGTTGGCAGGCAGCTTGTATGATTTGACTGCAGAGCAGATGGGCAGCATCGTTCTTGCTTACGAACCCGTTTGGGCTATCGGTACTGGCAAGACCGCAACCAGCGATCAGGCACAGGACATGCACGCATTCATCCGTGCAGAGATTGCCAAGAAATTCGGTGCTGAAGTGGCTGAGAACATCAGCATCCTCTATGGTGGCTCTTGCAAGCCCTCGAATGCAAAGGATATCTTCTCGAAGCCCGATGTTGACGGTGGCCTCATTGGTGGCGCTGCCCTCAAGTGTGAGGACTTCAAGGGCATCATCGACGCCTGGAAGGCCTAAGAAAAATTGAGGATTGAGAATTGAGGATTGAGAATTGAGGATTGAGAATTGAGGATTGAGGATTGAGAATTGAGAAGAACCAACTTGTCAACTTGTCAACTCGTCAACTTGTCAACTCGTCAACTATCATGAGAATTGACAGATGGTTATAATCAGGGAAAGGGAAAGATGAAACGTTTGACATTTGTGCTTTTTATAATTGTCAATTGTCAATTGTCAATTGTCAATTCATTATCTGCTCAGGAACGCTTCATCGAGCGTCTCCAAAAGGCTGTCGTTGGACAGGGCACGGTACGTGTCCACCATGACGCCGAGATAGAGGCTCTGCTGAACGGAAAGCGGATTACACCGTCGGTGCCATCTCAGACCGTCAGCAAGGGAAAGCCGTCTGCTTTGACCCAGATGCCAGATTCTACCGTGGAGGAGACACCGGATTCTCTTGTAGGCTTTGGTCGTAAGGTTCGCATGAACGGCTACCGCGTGCAGGTGTATGCCGGAGGAAACTCCAGGGATGCCAAACGTCGGGCCTATCAGATGGAGGCACAAGTGAGGACTCTCTTTCCTGACCAACCTGTCTATACTCGCTTTGTAAGTCCCCGCTGGATTTGTCATGTCGGTGACTTCCAGACACGCGATGAGGCGTTGGATTTGTTGCGGGAACTTCGGAAAACCGGGCGCTTTTCGGAGGCCATTACGGTGAAGTGCAAGATAAATGCGTATGTCTATGAGTGATTCAAAACAACCACTTACACAGGAAGAACAGGATATTCAAAGGCGTATCTATGAAATCCTTGGCTTCATAGGTGAAGATGCAGGGCGCGAAGGCTTGCTGCAGACCCCTCGCAGGGTTGCGAAGGCAATGACCGACCTGACCCGTGGCTATGCCGAGGATCCTATACAGATTCTTAATTCGGCTAAGTTCAAGGAAGACTACAGTCAGATGGTCATTGTCAAGGACATCAATTTCTATAGTCTCTGTGAACACCATCTCCTGCCGTTCTATGGAAAGGTCCATGTGGCATACATCCCCAATGGTTACATCACCGGGCTTTCAAAGATTGCCCGTGTAGTAGATTGCTACAGCCATCGGTTGCAGGTGCAGGAGCGAATGACCCTTCAGATTCGCGAAGCCATTCAGAAAGCCCTTCAGCCTATGGGTGCCATGGTTGTTGTTGAGGCTCAGCACATGTGCATGCAGATGCGTGGAGTCGAGAAGCAGGGTTCCATTACAACCACAAGTGACTTCACTGGAGCCTTCAACCAAGCAAAGACACGCGACGAGTTCTTGAAACTCATCAGTCACAAATCGTAAGGATACAGATTGGGTATCCAATCAAAAAGCGACGTTCTTCATTAGAGGAACGTCGCTTTTTTGATGTTTTATATGACAATCTCTTAGGGAGAGATTGATTGTTTTTGCAAAGTTACGGAAAATCTTGCAATTAGCCACATCTTTTGGCAAAGAAAAAACAAAAAAGTTTTTTCGTCATTCTATCCTTTTACAGAAAAACACTCGCAAACTATTCATTTTCAATTGTATTACATGATATGACAATCTCTCCCTAAGAGATTGTCATCATACGAATCATGAAAGTTGCTGGATATCAGCGCAAAATGGTGATGAGTATAGTAACAGACGTTCCAAGCATTGAGCATCGTACCACAGTGTACGGTGTCCCCCTCCATTGGTTTCCAATGCGCGTTACCTACAACCGCGAGCTTTCTGTAAAGAAAGGTCTCGACGAGCTGTCGATAGAGAACTTCGTTCCTATGCGATACGAGATAGTAGGGGAGGGCGATAGACGTCGTCGTAAGCTTGTACCAGCCATTCACAACCTCATATTCGTACGTTCCACTCGTCCCGAACTTACTGAGTTGAAAATGACGCGTCGCGAGTTCTTACCCATGCGCTATATGATGCGCCAGGCAACTCCGGAACGGCCCCGCGAGATTCTCCGCGTTCCAGACAAGCAGATGGAGGACTTCATTCGCGTGGCTTCCGTGCATGACGATAGTGTCATGTTTCTCGACTATACCGACTATCTTAATAATAATATAGGAACGCGTGTGCGTGTGATGGAAGGCCAGTTCGCCGGCATAGAGGGAGTCATCAAACGTATCAGTAAAAATCGTCGTGTCGTGGTTCAGATAGAAGGTGTTGCCGCTGTTGCCATCACCTACGTCCCGGCTCACAGCCTACAGATCATTGAGGATTGAGAATTGAGGATTGAGAAGAACTAACTCGTCAACTTGTTAACTATCATGAAGATTGAAAAATGAGAAGTTAGTGACAAACAAAATGTAATACAGTTAAATTTTTAATAAATCGCAAATTATTAAGATGGCTAGTTGAGGAATATATAACGTTAATAATGCAGAAGTAGTGATTATAATACAGTTGAAATTAATTTAAAATGATTAAAATATGGCTATTATTCCCAAAATTAGATTAAAGCTTTATAACTTAATTAAAGCATTTACATTGTGGAAATTACGGAGATTATATGGTATGCACATCGGAAAAGGTGTTAACATCAATCGTAGAGCAAATATTGATCACACAGTTAACCCACAGGGAATCTATATCGGAGATTATACTAGAATATCGGATGCTATCATCATGGCACATGATGGTAAAAGAAGAACAAAAGCAGATACTGTTATCGGAAAACGCTGTCATATAGGTTATGGTGCCTTTATTAATAGTGGGATGCGCATAGGGAATGGAGCAACAATTGCTGCTGGTGCTGTTGTCATAAAAAACGTTCCTCCTTATGCAATTGTGATAGGTAATCCAGGAAAGGTCGTCGGCTTTAGTATGACTCCTGAAGAAATTGTGGAATATGAGAAACAGTATTACCCAGAAGAAGAAAGAATTCCTTTGGAGGTGCTGCAGAAAAATTACAAGAAGTATTTCTTGGACAGAAAAGAGGAAATCAAATTTTATTTACACTAAATTTTATTACTATGGAAATTAAAGAATTTATTGAAAAGTTCGCAGAACAAATTGAAGTTGCAGACGTAGAATCTCTGAAACCTGAGACGGAATTCAGAGGCCTGGAAGAGTGGAGTTCTCTCTCGGTGATGCTGATCATTGCATTCTATGATGACGAGTTTGATAAACAGATTGGAGAAACGGCCATCAAGGGATGCACGACTATTGAAGATCTTTATAAGCTTGCAACAGCATAATGGCAATAATTAAATTTAAAGGAATAGGTATCACTGCCATGGGTGGTGCTGTTCCGTCACATGTAATTGATAACTATAACTACCAAACAGATTTTTTCGGTAAGGAGAATGTCAGGGAGGTAGTTGATAAGATTGGTGTGTATAAACGTCGTTTTGCGGATGAAAATACGTGCTCGTCAGACCTTTGCTATGCTGCTGCGGAGAAGATGCTTACTGATAATAATATTGACCGCAGTGAGATAGATTTGTTAGTTTTTCTAAGCCAGACTCCTGACTATAGGATGCCTGCTACGTCCATCATCCTTCAAAACAGGTTGGGAATTCCAATGTCATGTATGGCATTTGATATTTCCTTAGGGTGTTCAGGTTTCTGCTATGCACTTTCCATAGTGTATGGTATGATGCAGAACCATGCTTTCAGAAAAGCTCTTATTTTAGATGGTGAAACTCGTAGCAAGGTGTACTCTGAAAAGGATAGGCGTGAGGCATTTATCTTTGGTGATGCTGGAATTGCTGCTCTTGTGGAGCGTGATGAAAAGTTCGGTGAAAGCTATTTCTCGTTGAATTCCGATGGTTCACGTTCTGAACTTATCATGATTCCTGCTGGTGGTTATCGTCACATGTCTTCACCTGAGACTTTGAAGGAAAAGGTCGTTGATGAGTATGGTAATATCCGATCTGATGAACAGGCATTCATGCGTGGTGGCGACGTTTTTCAGTTCGTAATCATGGAAGTTCCCAAGGATATTAAGCGTACATTGAAGGCTGCTGAAATGACTGCAGATCAGATGGATTATATCGTGTTTCATCAAGCTAACAATTACATCAATTCTTTCATTGCAAAGAAAATGAAGTTCGATTCTGGCAAAATCCCTATGACGATTGGAAAGTATGGCAATACGTCTTCGGTGTCTGTACCTCTGACTATTGTTAGTGAATTGAAGGACAAATTGGAAGGAGAGAAGAGGATTCTTATGACGGCCTTCGGCGTTGGGATGGCATGGGCAACAGCTATCGTACCTTTTGTCGATTGCAAGATCAGCGAGATTGTTGAAGTTAATAACGGAGAACTTGTTAGGTAATGAATCCATTTAGTCTTGAGGGAAAGACAATCTTGATTACAGGAGCTTCGAGTGGCATCGGCGCACAATGTGCCATTGATTGTTCGAAAATGGGGGCAAAGGTAATTTTGCTTGCTCGAAATGAGCAACGGCTATCAGAGACCCTATCCTCGTTGGATGGCAAGGGACATATGTCTGTATCAATCGACTTGACGGACTTTGTTGAAATGAAAGATTGCGTCAATAGCATTGTTGGACAGGTTGGTCCAATAAACGGACTTGTGAATTGTGCGGGGATATCGACAACGTTACCGTTGAAGTTGATGAATATAGAAAAGATGGGCTTGTTCTTTAACTCCAACGTTTTTTCAGCTATTGAACTGACGCGACATTTCTGCCAAATGGGTAACGTTAACAAGTGCGGAGCAAGCATCGTATTTCTTTCGTCTATTATGGCTTTAGTCGGTGAAAACGGAAAGTCGCTCTACTCGATGACAAAGGGTGCATTGCTATCTGCTGTACGTTCCCTCGCCTGTGAGTATGCGCGTCGTAACATTCGTTTCAATTGCGTCTCGCCAGGTGCAATTCTCACACCGATTAACCAAGACTTACCCCATATGAAGAATCCTGATGCACGAGCTGCTTTAGAGGCAAAACATTTATTAGGATTGGGACAAACCACAGATATAAGCAATGCTTGTATCTATCTGCTAAGTGATGCATCCCGATGGGTGACTGGGCAAAATCTTGTTGTTGACGGAGGATATACAGCTCGTTGAAAGTATCATAACCACCATAGGAGAAACAGCTATAAATGAAAAAAGGATAGAGCATAATTTGAAAAATGGTTTGGGAGTTTGGTCTAATCCGCAATGCTTATACCACGCTCCTTGAAGATCTCTCTAATCTGAGTAATCTGAGGAGTGATTAGTTGTATTATTACTAAATTATAAGTCATTAAGGATTGTGCATTATAAATTATGAATTCTAAATTAAAGTCTCTTCGTTTCACTGC
>JAEEGL016338107.1_pt1 | contig 12190 bp, 12 predicted proteins | sample 9134231 | NCBI WGS metagenome assembly JAEEGL01 (sample SAMN16246548, study PRJNA631951) | gut metagenome | biome: gut microbiome; feature: rumen; material: fiber-attached | host: Bos | place: Iran: Karaj | collected 2018-10
CCGGCATCCGAAGAGGTCCAGGCTCAGGTAAAGAAAGTACAGGATTTCATTACGGAGCATATGTACACATGCACTGATGATATTCTTTATGGCCTTGGAACAGGCTATGTAGGCGGCGGAGAGCTGACCCAGAACATTGAGAATATGGGCGGTGAAGGAACTGCAGAGTTTATCTTCCAGGCAATTAAGATTCATTGCGGAAGATGATCGGAGATAGGGTTGATAATGAAAAAGCGGTAAGTATAAACTTGCCGCTTTTTTGAGCCTTAATTCCAAAACAGTTCGTCTAGAGTCTTATCCAAAGCTTTGCAGATAGCTATACAAAGATTTATTGTCGGGTTATAGTCCCCTTTTTCAATAGCACTGATAGTTTGTCTTGATACGTCGCAGAGTTTGGCCAAATCTTCCTGAGACAAGTCCTTGGCAGCTCTGGCAGATTTTAATTTCAAATTTTTCATGGCTTAATCCTCGCATATCTTGTTTTCTCTATACTGCTTAATTCCAATAACAACAGCCAATGTAATAAATGTAATAGTCATCATTGCACTTGTGGATACCTTGGAAAGTACCAGGTTCCAAAAGTTCTCTTCGTGCTCGCCGCCTTTTAATATGCGTGAAATGACGCTAATAAGTTCGATTAACTGAACAAGCCCTACGCCGATGCATACACCAAAGTAGGCTTTCCAACTCTGCCCAAGGTAGAAGAAGGCATCGTGCCATATAGAATAAACTGCAAAAACAAGAAAGCCAGTCATGACAACGATTATGAGTAGTCCGCTAAGAACAAATGGCGGAAGAGTATTGCCTGAACAGGTATCATATACAATAATTCCACAAAGAAGAACGATTATGGTAAAGAATGCCCTTTTGTAAGCCTCTGCTCTGTTTTTCAGCTGCAGTTCATCATAGTGTTCGGTCTTGTGTCTGCGCTTGATCAAAAAAGCAAGCACAATTACTATCAAAGCATAGAATAATAACAATATTATAGATTCATTCATTACATCATACCTCCAACGTTTTAATTTGTTCTTGTGATTATATAGTAATCTATCAGATGAATAATGTCAACTATATTTTACATATTTCCAATGAAAAAAGTAAAATATATTTTACAACAAAAGCCTTGAAGACATGTGTAGTGCTATGTTAGAATTTTTCAGAAAATATTAAGAAGCGGTGACCCGGTATAGGCCAGGCACCGACGGAGGATGAAAATGAAAGAGTTTTTGAAGAGGAAGGATATCGAAATCTCTCTTAAGAGATACGGTATCGACGCGCTCGGAGCAATGGCGCAGGGACTATTTTGTTCATTACTTATCGGAACAATCATCAACACGGTAGGCACTCAGTTTAAGATTCCATTTCTGATGCAGACTGTAGCAACGATTGCAGGCGTTGAGTACACAGTAGGTGGACTTGCAACAGCTATGAGCGGACCAGCGATGGCAGTAGCTATTGGTTATGCTCTCAAGTGTCCGCCACTTGTTCTTTTTTCTATGATTACAGTAGGTTTTGCTGCTAATGCACTTGGCGGAGCAGGCGGGCCACTGGCAGTTCTTTTTGTCGCAATAATTGCTGCTGAATTTGGTAAAGCAGTTTCTAAAGAAACAAAGGTTGACATCCTGGTTACTCCTCTTGTTACAATAGCAGTAGGTGTTTTCTTCTCATGGCTCATTGCACCGCCGCTTGGAAGAGCAGCTATGTGGGTAGGAAATCTTATTATGTGGGCTACTGAGCTACAGCCATTCCTGATGGGAATTTTGGTCTCAGTTGTAGTTGGTATCGCGCTTACACTTCCTATCTCTTCTGCGGCTATCTGTGCTGCGCTTCAGCTCACAGGACTTGCGGGAGGAGCTGCAGTTGCCGGATGTTGTGCCCAGATGGTTGGCTTTGCTGTTATTTCTTTTAAAGAGAATAAGTGGGGCGGCCTTGTATCACAGGGAATTGGCACATCAATGTTGCAAATGGGGAATATTATCAAAAATCCAAGAGTTTGGATTGCGCCAATCGTTGCGTCCGCAATCACCGGACCATTGGCGACATGCGTGTTTGGACTTCGCATGAACGGCGCTCCTGTATCATCTGGTATGGGAACCTGCGGACTTGTTGGACAGATTGGTGTTTATACAGGATGGGTTAACGATATAGCTGCTGGCAGCAAGGCTGCAATCACAGCTTTTGACTGGATCGGACTTGTGATGATCTCATTTGTTCTTCCTGCTGTATTCTCACTTATCATTCACGCAGGTGTCAGAAAGCTTGGATGGGTCAAAGATGGGGATCTTAAACTATGACAGTTGGTGTCACGTCGGTACTATATGCACTGGTTATATGTATACTGTTTTATATTCTAAGGGGGAATAGCAGAAAGTATTTGCTGGCTGTAGCGAGCATTTTATATATCTATTCTCTTAATAGACATGCAGGAGCGGTAGTCCTTTTTGTGAGCGTTTTTACGTGGGCAGCAGGACTACTCGTGTCCATTTGGCAAAAGAAAAGTGAAAGAGCTGCAACAGGCATTATGTCTGTTGCAGTTTCTATCTTTGTTCTCAGTCTACTTATTCTAAAATATTTTCCTGCGTACTTTTCGCAAGGGGCAGCAGAGGATAGTTTTCTTAGTAAAATTCTAATGCCTATTGGCTATTCGTTTTATGTTTTTCAGGCGATCAGTTATATAGTCGATGTCAAAAGAAAAAGCGTAAAACCTACAACTAACATCGCTGATGTAGTACTGTATCTTGCATGGTTTCCCAAATTTGTAAGCGGTCCTATCGAAAGATGGAAGGGTTTTAATGATCAGATCAAAAATGTCTGTTGTGCAAAACTCATAGACAAGGATAGGTGGAAAAGAGTGTTTTACTACATTCTCTATGGTGCCTTCATGAAGGTTGTAATTGCAGACAGACTGGGAATCTATGTGGATAAGATTTTTGATGGTGCAGAACTCTTGGGGAGTAACTGGTTATTATTAGGAGCGCTCTTTTACACGGTTCAGATATACTGCGATTTTGCGGGCTACTCATATTTTGCAATCGGAGTATCTAAGGCGTTTGGTATTGATCTTGTAATGAATTTTGATATGCCATATTGCAGTCAGAATATTACAGAGTTCTGGAGACGCTGGCATATGTCACTATCTTCATGGCTCAGAGATTATGTATATATTCCTCTTGGAGGAAACAGAAAGGGACCAGCCAGAAAGATCATCAATACGATGATTGTCTTTTTGATCTGCGGAATGTGGCATGGCGCCGGCAAGAATTTTATAGTATGGGGATTACTTCACGGAGTCTTTTCTGCGGTAGATAGTATCTGCAGAGACAAGGAATTTAGTATAATAAGAAAAGGTGTGGTTGGTACAATAATCACTTTTTTGGAAGCTTCTTTTGCGTGGATATTCTTTAGAGCTTCGTCATTAAGTGCCGGGCTTAGGTATGTAAAGGCGATGTTTACGCACTTTGCAGGATATATTTCTTTTACCGAAAATATGGAGAATATGAATCTTGTCATGATAGAAATGGTTGTGATCATAGTTTCAATCCTGTGTATTGCAATGCTTGACAGGATTGCCTACAAAGGAAAGTCAAATATTCCGGAGATGACAGCTTCACTGCCACAGGGAAGACGTTATATTGTGTGTTATTTATTGGTAATGATACTTGTAATATTTGGCATTTATGGACCTGATATTAGTACAAGACTCATATATATGGAGTTTTAATGCATATGAAAAGAGTAATTGGGGTAATTAAATTCATAGCGCTGGTGCTTGCACTTATAGTATCGCTTAACGGCGTGTGCAGGCTTTTATGCTTTAAGACAGCACATGGAATTAAGCAGGCCAGGTGTCTGTATGCACAACCTGAGAACACTATAGATGTGGCTTTTCTTGGCTCTAGCCATATGCATGTAAATATCAACACAGCTCTTTTATGGGAAAAATATGGGATTGCCGCCTATGACTATAGCGCAGCAGAGCAGCCTCTGTGGATGACCTACTATTATCTTAAAGAGTTGTGTAAATATCAGAGTCCTAAGGTGATAGTGCTTGATTTCTTTGCACCTGCAAATTTTCTGGATGATTATCAGTATAAATATATAGCTGATAATTTCTACGGACTTAGGCCGTCACTTAATAAACTGGATATGCTGAAGGCGAGTGTTGAACCCGGAAGGGTACTTGATTTTTTCCCTGAGCTTGTTAGTTATCATGCCCGCTATCAGGAACTAGAGCAGGAGGATTTCGATTTTCTTTTTGAAACAACTGAGGAAAAAAGTGCCTTCAAGGGCTATACGCCTTATTTTAAAGAGTCACAGTGGGATAAGCCGGAGTTTGATGCGGAGGATCCACTTCCTCTTACAGATAAGTCGCAGAAATATCTTGATAAGATAATAGATTTTTGTAATGAAAACGGGATTGAGATGTTTTTCATTGTGACTCCATATATTAAGGAATATGAGGCAGATCAGAGATTCGAATATGTCGAGAGACTCTGCGCAGAAAGAGGCATTTGGTTTGAGGATGGTACGGAATGGTATGATACCATAGGAATCAATTTTGACGAGGATTTCTTTGATTTCTCGCATCTGAATTATGTGGGAAGCTGCAAGTATACAGAACATATCGGTAACGGGCTTAAGTATAGGTTTGATCTGCCGGATCACAGAGGGGATGAGAGGTATGAGTCCTGGGACAGAAATGTTCTTGAGATACAGAAGAAAGTAGATGAGGCCGGGTGGTAATCGGGGGAATAATACTGGCGAATTGATGATGCATGGAATCATGAGGTTTGCTGAGAAGTATAGTTGAGGTTATGAATATAAATGAATAAAGAACATGTACTTGCTTTTATTATAGGAGCCGCTATAGTTTTATTGGCGCTTCTGATAGTACATATAGTAAAGATAATAAGATCAAGGCCGCTTCCAATGGATGAGATGGAAGGGCACGATTTTGAATATTACTGCGCTGATATATTGAAAGCTCATGGCTTTCTCGATGTGGAAGTTACAAAGGGAAGCGGAGATTTTGGTGCGGACATCCTTGCGGAGAAAGATGGTGTAACTTACGCAGTGCAGTGTAAATGCTATGACAAACCCATTGGCGTTAAGGCGGTTCAGGAAATCTATGCAGGCAGGGATTATTACGATAGAATGGTTGGGGTTGTAATGACCAACCAGTATTTCACTCAGCCAGCCGTTGAACTTGCTCAGAAGCTTAATATCATGTTGTGGGATAGAGGATATGTGGATGCCATGGCCGATGAGGATGGCAGAAGACGCAGATAGGGTAAGAGCTGAATCCGGAAATTATAGAGGAATAAAACAGAAAATATGAGAATTACGATACAGGACGATTTTGATCTTCAGAAAATAGCTGACAGTGGTCAGTGCTTCAGATTCAATAAATGCGGTGAAGGCTACAGCGTGGTTGCTGAGGATAGATATGTTTTTGTAAAAGAAATAGATAATGCTTATGAATTTAGCTGCACTGAGGAAGAGTTTGAGTCATTCTGGAAAAATTACTTTGATTTGGATACTAGTTACAAGAATATCAGAGGACTGATTAACAAATCAGAAGACGAATACTTGTATAACGCTTCTGAATATGGTCAGGGAATCAGAATCCTCAGGCAGGACCCATGGGAAATGCTTATCTCATTTATCATTTCTCAGAGAAAAAATATACCGGCTATTAAGGCTTCCATTGAGAAAATATGTGCCATCGCAGGACATAAGATAGCTGAGAATCCGGAAGGTAATGATGTACATTCATTCCCAACTCCTGAGGAACTTTCAAAACTGACTGTTGAACAACTATCAGCATGTAGCCTTGGCTACAGAGATAAATATGTTCATCAGGCTGCACTTGATGTGGTGAGTGGTGCGGCAGACCTTGATAGCTGGAAAGAAATTGATGATGATGCTCTTATGCAGAAGCTTCTTGCACTCTACGGCGTTGGAGTCAAGGTTGCAAACTGTGAGATTCTCTTTGGATATCACAGACTTGATGCTTTTCCTAAAGACGTCTGGATCAACAAAGTTCTTGATGCCAAGTATCCGAATGGCTTTCTGTTTGATAAATACAAACCTTATAACGGTGTAATGCAGCAATACCTGTTTTTTTACTCACGATCAAATGGCGTGGAAACCAAGTGAAAAATAGTAGTTTTGTCTATAATAAAAGGCAGCACCTGTAAATTTAGGTGCTGCCTTTTAGCAATGCGCTCAACAGCGCGCTTTTCATGCAAATAATTAACTGTTCTGGAGCACTGTGATCAGTCCTTCATAGTCCACATCCCCCTGGAGTGGCTTGTAGTCGTAGCTCCATAGTTCGTTTATCTTGGCTTCAAGTTCTTCCTGAGTCATCTCTATGCCTGTGTGGTTTTCATAATAGGACTCAGAGTATTCCATATCACTGTTTGCTGCTAGTTCATCATCGGAAGGAGTACCACTTTTGTCTTCATCCTTGAAATAGTTTGTTTTCTCGGAATAATATGTCTGAAGCTCCTGACCTTCACTTGGCATCATAAAGGAGTCATAGTGTATAGCACCGGCGTAGTCTGAATTGTCATTGAAATAGACATTTTTGCCGGGAGCATATTCATAACCGTGATTGCCCATCGCTCCCCAGCCCCATTTTTGCATGAGACAGTGTATATGTCCGTTTTCAAAGGTAAAGAGGGAAGTACTGCTTGCGCCATTTATAACAAGTTCCGGAATAGCATCACCATTGCCGTCAATAAGGCCATAATCATAGCCGTATACACTGGGAGACATGTTATAAAGCTTGGCTACCTGGGCATAAGCTTCATTGTAAGTATTGTAGATGCCTTCAGTATTGTCTCCAAGGAGCGCTTTCTTGACCTTATTAAGTGTCAGGTCGCCATCAATCATTTTTTCTACAGTCTCTTCTGCTGAGCACTGCTCGTAGTTGTAGTTTGTGTCAACCGATTCATATAGGATGACGTTTTTACCATTGTCAGAATCTCCGATACAAACGATGTCTTTTATTCCATCAGCATTAAAATCAAAGAATCCAACAGCTGTCAGCGTTTTTACATAAATTGAGTCATCATTTCTGACGCCTGAAAGAGTTCCGGTGGAAACTTCATTTCCATCCTTGGTGAGAATGAAACGGGCAGCGCCTGAATAACCCTTGTAGGTATAAAAAGTCAGGCTTTCGCCATTGTCTGCAAGATCGATATCAAAAGACTGATCCGGATCACATCCATCTTTCCACTGAATCTCATTTGATCTGATCAGTAGACCGTCATCTGTTTTAGTGGCCTTGACAATCCGGTCTGCTGATTTTCCTACGTGGGAATTATCGTCCATTTGGAAACGAAGCGTTAAGTCGCTTCCATCTTTTTCTATAGAGAAACAGGTATAGGTCATGTCATCGTAATCCCAGTGGAAATTGTAGAATGAATCATATTTGTACATGTATGACCAGGGGAGTGTGTGCTCGTCAGTGTTCAAAGCCTCACCTGTGTGCTTTAGAGCAAATTTTTCCAGGTCGCTTCTTCTGATGACAATAAATTTGTCTTTATCAAAGAAAGAATAGTTGGAAAGTACCCTATAGTCTTCTATTTCTTCAGAGGTCAGATTCTTATCTGATATGCCTCCGCCGGCAGCCATGACAACATCCCAGTCGATTTCTGATGGTTTGCTAAATGACTTAGTGAGGAAGCCGTTGTATTCAGGGGTGTTGAAAAGAGCTGTATACTCAGCAAGTTCCTTTTTGGCCTCTGCATTTGGATCTGCAACAGTAGATTCTGCAGAAGATGTTTCTTTTTCCGGGGAGGTGGAACTATCAGAACTTGCGCTGATTTCAGATACTGATGAAGCTTCTGTGGCAGATGTGCCGTTATCACCTGTTGAGACATTTCCACAACCGGATAATAAAAGAGCAAGTGTAAGTGGTGGAATAATTCGTTTGAAGTTCATGTTAATGCTCGCTTTCTTGTATTTATGTTGTAGAATTCCGAGAATGATGCTGATCATGGAGCAATTCATGTATCATATGAAAATTCATACTCGTCTATAATATCGTACATCTGGGGAATTGAAAATGTTGAATAATTGCTGTGTTTTCTTCTGAATTTGCTTTCTGATGAAGATCTGATCAAAAAAACTGATGGAAATTCTTTGATATATTTGTACATATACAACTTGTCAAAATTGTATATATTAGTCATTGACGCAATTCTGCCACCGAACGTAAAATGATAGACGTGGAGCGGATTTGAAAGCTCTTGATTATAAATACAAGTTATATAAAAACGTACAACTTGTAAATGAGGTTAGTTTTGGCTAAATATCAGAAGGTTATAGATTGGATCAGTGAGAATATTGATAGTGGCAGTTTAAAGTCCGGGGAAAAGATTCCCTCTGAAAATGAGCTGTGTGACATGTTTGGCCTTAGCAGGCAGACGATAAGGCATGCTATACAGAAGCTTTCTGAGGAAGGCTTACTTGAGAGCAGAAGAGGGAGCGGAACGTATGTGGCAGATCAGTGCGCGGATGACAGCAATAAGTCTGTGGTCGCAGTTGTTACAACTTATGTAGATGACTACATTTTCCCAAGTACTATCAGAGGAATTGAGAGCACTCTTAGCTCTAAGGGATATTCTATGCAGCTTTCATTTACCAACAATACAACCGGTAAAGAGAGGCAGATTTTGGAGGATCTTCTTGAGAGAAGTGATGTGGCAGGTGTGATCATGGAGCCTGTTAAGAGTGCACTTCCAAATCCTAATATCGGCCTTTACCGCAAACTGATAGACAAGGGGATGAAATTTCTTTTTATAAACAGCTATTACCCGGAGCTCGATATGCCTCATGTTTCGATCAACGATGAGGAATGTGCCTACAGAGCAGTCAAGGCTTTGGTTGCGGCAGGACACAAGAGCATCGGATGCGTGCTCAAGCTGGATGATGGACAGGGAAGGGAGAGATACCGAGGATATCTGCGCGCAATGACAGAGTGCGGGCTTTCTTTTACCTATGACCATGTGAACTGGATTGACACAATAGATATCAAGGATGGGAAAAGAGCTCTGTCAAGAGTTAAGGAGAGACTAAGGGACTGCACAGCAGTGTTCTGCTATAACGATCTTGTGGCGGGGCTGCTCATGCAGGTTTTGACTGATGACGGTCTGAAGCTTCCAAGAGATATGTCAGTTATAGGAATGGATGATTCTGATATGGCCAAGATAGGAGTTGGAGGAGTGACAATTTCCTCTATTCCGCATCCCAAGGCAAGGCTTGGAGAAAAGGCTGCTCAGAATATGATAAGACTTATCCACAGCACCGGGAAATTTGGGAATGCGACTTATGAATTCACAGAAGACGTTATTTTGCGCCAGTCTGTGAGGGATATCAGATAAAAGAGGCTACAATCAGAGATCAGGGGCAAAGATGCAAAAGATCTCTGCAGAATAAATTCAACAACATAGAAAACAGGAGAGAGAATGATTATGGGTGACGTAAAAAGTTTAATTGCTGAGGGAAAGACACTTCTTGGTATCGAGTTTGGTTCTACCAGGATCAAAGCGGTACTCACAGACTATGAGTATAATCCAATAGCATCAGGATCACATGGCTGGGAGAACAGACTGGATAACGGAATCTGGACATATACGCTTGATGATATCTGGACAGGACTTCAGGACTGCTACAGCAAACTGGCAGCAGATGTAGAGAAACAGTACGGAGAGAAGCTTGTCAAGATTGGTGCAATGGGCTTTTCTGCTATGATGCATGGTTACATGGCTTTTGATAAGGATGGAGAGCTTCTTGTTCCATTCAGAACATGGAGAAATACAATTACCGAGAAGGCATCTGATGAGCTCACAGATCTTTTTGGATACCACATCCCACAGAGATGGAGTATTGCGCATCTCTATCAGGCTATTCTCAATGGCGAGGAGCATATTTCAAAGGTTGATTTCTTCACAACACTTGCAGGCTACATTCACTGGCAGCTGACAGGTGAGAAGGTTCTTGGTGTGGGCGATGCATCCGGAATGTTCCCTATTGATTCCAAGACTTGTGATTACAACCAGAAGATGCTTGATCAGTTTGATGAGCTTATTGCGGGCAAAAATCTTGGCTGGAAGATAAGAGATGTCCTTCCCAAGTCACTTCCTGCAGGCGCTTCAGCCGGTACACTTACTGCAGAAGGAGCTAAAAAGCTTGATCCTACAGGAAATCTTCAGGCAGGCGTACCTGTATGCCCTCCAGAGGGAGATGCAGGAACTGGTATGGTAGCAACAAACTCTGTTGGCGTTAGAACAGGTAATATCTCTGCCGGAACTTCAGTATTTTCAATGGTAGTTTTGGAGCACAGTCTTTCCAAGGCTTATCCTGAGCTTGATCTTGTAACAACTCCAAGTGGAGAGGAAGTTGCAATGGTTCACTGCAACAACTGTACTTCTGATCTTAATGCATGGGTTGGGCTCTTTAGGGAGTTTGCAGGTGCAATCGGCAAGGATATTGATGATGATACACTCTACGGAACACTTTACCGCAAGGCTATGGAAGGCGACGCAGACTGCGGCGGACTCCTTGCTTACAACTACTTCTCAGGCGAGAGCATCACAGGCTTTAACGAAGGAAGACCTCTTTTTGTCAGGAGACCTGATGATAAATTCAACCTTGCAAACTTCATGAGAACTCACCTTTACACAGCTCTTGGAGCACTCAAGGCAGGTAACGATATCCTTATGAAAGAAGAGAATGTCAAGGCAGACTTCTTCTTTGGTCAGGGCGGATTCTTCAAGATCAGAGGCGTTGGTGACAGAGTAATGGCAGCAGCCCTCAACACACCAATCAAGCTCATGGAGACAGCAGGAGAAGGTGGCCCTTGGGGACAGGCTATTCTCGCAGGCTACATGCTCCAGAAGGCAGAGGGTGAGACTCTTGAAAGCTTCCTCAATAACAAGGTATTTGTTTCCGGCAAGGTTGAGACCTTTGAGCCTGTAAAAGAGGATGCAGAGGGCTTCGATGATTTCATGAAGGACTACAATGCTGGTCTTACAATTGAGAGAGCAGCAGTTGATTCATTAAAATAAGATATGAAAGAAGGCAATAAAATGTTAGAAGAACTCAAGAAAAAAGTATATGAAGCGAATATTCTTTTACCAAAGTATGGTCTTGTAACCTTTACCTGGGGAAATGTAAGCGCCATCGACAGAGAGAGCGGACTTTTCGTAATCAAGCCAAGTGGTGTTGATTACGAGACAATGACTCCTGATGATATGGTAGTTATGGATCTTAATGGAAATAAGGTTGAGGGTAAACTTAATCCTTCATCTGATACACCAACTCATGTTGAGATTTATAAGGCATTTAAAGAGGTTGGTGGTGTTGTTCATACACATTCATCCTATGCCACAAGCTGGGCACAGGCTGGAAGAAGCATTCCATGCTACGGAACAACACATGCTGATTACTTCTATGGCGAGATTCCATGTGTAAGATGTCTTACCAAGGAAGAAATTGAAGATGCTTATGAAGAGAACACAGGCCATCTCATAGTTAATGAGTTTGAACGTATGGGAAAAGATCCGGTGGCTGTTCCTGCTGTTCTGTGCAAGAATCACGGTGTATTCAGCTGGGGAAAAGATGCTCATGAAGCAGTTCACAACGCAGTTGTAACTGAAGAAGTAGCTAAGATGGCATACAGATGTGAAGTTATAAATCCAAGAGTTATGCCTGCACCACAGGAACTCCAGGATAAGCATTACTATAGAAAACATGGAGCTAATGCATATTATGGCCAGGGCAAGTAAAAAACTCTAGCACTAAGTAGGTAATTCTCGGCAAAAATTGCCATAGACCATATATTTTTATTATGATACATTGTATTTGCATTTAGAACATGAAACATTATGCAAGGAAAAAAGTGGAGGAAATATGACTAACAAAGAATTGCAGAAGATTGCAAACGAAGTCCGCAAGGGCATTGTTACAGCGGTTCACGCAGCAGGTGCCGGTCACCCGGGTGGATCACTGTCAGCAGCAGATATTTTCACATATCTGTATTTTGAGGAGATGAACGTTAACCCTGAGAAGCCAGCAGATCCTGATCGTGATCGTTTTGTTCTTTCCAAGGGACATACAGCACCAGGTCTTTATTCAGTAATGGCGCAGAAGGGCTACTTCCCTGTTGAGGAGCTTACAA
>JAEEGL016796060.1_pt1 | contig 12190 bp, 10 predicted proteins | sample 9134231 | NCBI WGS metagenome assembly JAEEGL01 (sample SAMN16246548, study PRJNA631951) | gut metagenome | biome: gut microbiome; feature: rumen; material: fiber-attached | host: Bos | place: Iran: Karaj | collected 2018-10
AAGAAGTATCTAAATATTTATTAGATCAGGCTAAAGATAACAATATTACTAAAATATTATTAACTCCTCATCAAAATCAGGAATCTAATAATACAGAAGAACTAAAAACTAAATTTGAAGCCTTTAAAGAAGAATTCAAGGATTATAATATTGAATTTTATTTAGGATCTGAAATTTATTATTATGATAAGATGTTAGATGATTTAGATAATGGTAAATTATTAACTCTTAATAACACTAAGTATGTATTATTAGAATTCTCAACTTTAATAGAAACAGATATTAAAGGTATCGTATATGATACATTCATGAGAGGATATAATCCAATTATAGCTCATATAGAAAGATATACTTACTTAAAATTGGAAGATTATTATGAAATTAAAGGACAGGGAGCTTTAATTCAAGTAAATGCTCATAGCTTTTTAAATAAAGCTTATAAGAAGCAATTAAAATATTTATTAAAGAACAATCTAATAGATTTTATATCTTCAGATTGTCACAACAAACATAGAGATATTAATTTTACTGAAGTTAAAGCTTTAATAAATAAAAAATATCCAGAACAATATGATAGATTATTTAATGATATTCCAGATTTTATTAAATAATTAATCCTCAAAAGGAGGACTAATACAATGGAGTATAGTCAATCTAATAAAACTGAATATAGAGAAGAAATTAAACTAGACAAAATAAAAGGTAATAATTGGTGGTATAGATTTACTAAAAGATTGTTTGACTTTTTTTCATCTTTAATTCTCATTTTACTTATTTTATGGTTAATAATAATCATTTTTATTATTAATTTCTTCGCAACTAAAGGACACCCTATTTATAAAGATAAAAGAATTGGATATAAAGGGAAAGAAATTAAAGTATATAAATTTAGATCAATGTATTTTGACGCCAATGATAATCCAGATAAGTATTTCACTCCTGAACAAAAAGAAATTTGGTTAAGAGAAAGAAAAGTAGAAAATGATCCAAGAGTAACTAAATTTGGTAAATTCTTAAGAAAAACATCTTTAGATGAATTACCACAATTATTTAATATACTATTTGGTTCACTTTCTGTTATTGGTTGGAGACCAATATCTGAAAAAGAAACAGAAAATTTCTATCCATCTGAATTAAAAATATTATATTCTGGCAAACCTGGTTTAACTGGTTATTGGCAAGTAAAAGCAAGAAATAACGCAACATTTGAAACAGGAGAAAGACAACAATTAGAATTAGAATATTTTACTAAAAGAGGATTTTGGTATGATTTAGGATTAATATTCAGAACAATCCCTAGAGTGTTAAATGGAAAAGGGGCTGAATAATATGATATTAACAAAAACTCCATTTAGAGTTTCATTTTTTGGTGGTGGAACTGATATTCCAGAATATTTTAATCAAGGTAAAGGCTCAGTCATATCTACATCAATTGATAAGTATGCATATGTTAATGTTAGACACTTGCCTAGATTTTTTGAATATTCAACAGAAGTTATTTATTCAAAAACTGAAAGAGTTACTAATATTGATGAAATAGTTCATCCAATGGTTAGAAATGCAATGAAGATGCTTGATATGCAAGAATTACACATTGCATATGATGCTGATTTACCTGCAAGGACAGGATTAGGAACTTCTTCAACATTTGCTGTTGGGCTTCTGAATGCATTTCATTGTTTAAAAGGACATAAAAAAACTAAGGAAGAATTAGCCAATGAAGCAATAAAAGTTGAAAGAGAATTATGTAAAGAAGCTGGAGGATGGCAAGATCAAATTGCTGCTTCGTTTGGTGGTTTTAACAGAATTGATTTTAATAATAATTCTTATGAGGTTCATCCGATTAATATTGCTCCTGAAAGAAAGCGATTATTAGAAGATAATCTTCTTTTATTTTTTACTGGATTTACAAGAATAAGTGCTGAAATACAAGAATCAACAAAAGAGACCATTAATGAAAAGAAAATTAAGTTAGATGAAATGTTGAAATTGGTTGATGAAGCACAAGATATTTTAGAAAATCCAGAAAGAGATTTAAATGAATTTGGAATACTTTTAGATAAAACATGGAAATTAAAACGTCAAACTGGTTCTCGAATTTCAACTGGAACAATTGACGAGTATTATGAAAAAGGGATAAATGCTGGTGCCTTAGGTGGTAAGTTGTTAGGTGCAGGTGGCGGCGGATTCTTGTTATTCTATGTTGAAAAAGAAAAACAAGATAAAGTGAAATATGCTCTTCAAGATTTAATGGAAGTTCCATTTAAATTTGAGGATTCAGGAACAACAGTTATTTATTATGCTCCTGAGGTGTTTGAGAAAAGGAAGAAATAATTATGAAAGTTGTACTAATGGCTGGAGGTAAGGGTACAAGAATATCAAGTGTTGCGTCTGATATTCCAAAACCTATGATTAAAATTGAAGAGAAGCCAGTTTTAGAACATGAAATAAAATGTCTAAAAGAGCATGGTTTTACTGATTTAATAATCACTATTAGTCATTTAGGTAATATTATTGTTGATTATTTTGGAGATGGTTCTAAATTTGGAGTAAATATTGAATATTACAATGAAGTTGAACCATTAGGTAATGCTGGGGCGTTATTTAAAATAAAAGATAAGTTAACTGATGATTTTCTTTTAATTAATGCAGATGCCATATTTGATATAGATTTTAATAGATTAGTTAAATATCATAAAGAAAAAGGAGGATTAGTAACATTATTTACTCATCCAAATTCACATCCTTATGATAGTGGTTTAATTATTTCTGAGAAAGATAATAAAGTATTAAAGTGGCTAACAAAAGAAGATGAAAGACCAGCATTTTATCAAAATAGAGTAAATGCTGGTATTCATGTTATATCACCTGAGGTATTGAAGGTTGAAATAAATACTCCAAAAGTTGATTTAGATAGACAACTATTAAAACCATTAGCTGGTAGTGGTAAAATGTTTGTTTATGATTCACCAGAATATGTGAAAGATATGGGAACTCCTGAAAGATACTATTCAGTATGTGAAGATTTCAAAAATGGAATAGTTCAAAAAAGAAATCTAAGAAACAAGCAAAAGGCTATTTTCTTAGACAGAGATGGAACTATTAATAAATATGTTGGCTTTTTAAGAGATATAAATCAGTTTGAGTTAATTGATGGTGCAAGTGATGCTATTAAAAAGGTTAACCATTCTGAATATTTATGTATAGTTATTACAAATCAACCAGTTATTGCAAGAGGAGAAGTAACTATTGATGAATTAAATGAAATTCACAATAAGATGCAAACATTGTTAGGAAATGATGGAGCATATATTGATGGACTATATTATTGTCCACATCATCCTGATAGAGGATTTGTGGGAGAACGAATAGAATATAAAATCGAATGTAGTTGTAGAAAACCTAAACCAGGTTTAATACTTCAAGCTGCAAAAGATTTTAATATAGATTTAAGTCAATCTTGGATGATTGGCGATGGCAAAAACGATGTCTTATGCGGTAAAAATGCTGGATGTAAGACAGCGTTAATAGGTAATGGAATAGAATCTGATTTAAATGGTAATTCATTACTTGATTTAATTAATCAGATTATATAAATGGAGGGTGTGCTATGAATTACACAGTAGAAGATCTAATAAAAAGATATCCTATATTAGAAAAATGTAAACAGCAAATAATTGAAGCATATGAATTATTAGTTGATTGCTATAAAAATGGCAATAAATTATTAGTTGCTGGCAATGGTGGATCTTGTGCTGATTCAGAGCATATCGTAGGAGAATTAATGAAAGGATTTAAATCTAATAGAGATTTAGATGAAAACCTAAAAAATAAATTAAAGAGTATTGATCCAATATATGGTGAAGAATTATCCAAAAAATTGCAAGGTTCATTACCTGCAATAGCGCTTGATGCACACCAGGGATTAAATACAGCTCTTATAAATGATATTGAAAATGGTGGATTATACATATATGCTCAACAAATTGTTGGATATGGTAATAAAGATGATGTATTTTTAGCTATTTCCACATCTGGCAAATCTAAAAATATAATTTATGCATGTATAACTGCCAAAGCAAAAGGATTAAAAGTAATTGGATTAACTGGTAAAGATGGAGGAGAATTAGCTAAAATAGCTGATGTTTCTATTGTTATTCCATCAAATGAGACATTCATGATTCAAGAATTACACTTACCAATTTATCATTGTTGGTGTCTAATGTTAGAGGAATATTTTTATGGAAAATAAAAAAGGAATTTGCATAATAACTCTTTCAGATAATTATGATCACCAAGAAGTTGCATTTAGTATGTTTAATGAATTATATGGTGAATATAATGTTTATAATATAGGATTGATCAACCAAAAAAATCCTAGGTCTCCAAAAACTGAAAGAAGTTTTTATTTTGATGCTCCAAGAAGACCTGGAATTAATAAAAGGACTTTTAAGTTTGGTGTTTTAAGAAAAATTGTAAAAAAAATTAAATCACTTTCTGTTAATACGATTTATTTTGAAAGTGAACATATTTGGAATGCGTTTATTATGAAAATGCTCGGTAAAAAATATATTAAAGTTGAAGTAATACACGATGTTATTCCACATTCTGATAGTAAAGGTAAAAAACTAGCAAATAAAGTAACATGCAAGTTGGCTGATAAAGTTGTAATTAGAAATTTAAAATATAAGAATGATTTAATGAAGATTTATAAAGTTCCAGAAGAAAAAATAATATATTTACCATTATGGAGATATTATCCAAATTATAAATTTGTTCCAGAAAGTAGTGGTTTTTTATTTTTTGGAAGAATTAGGAAGTATAAAGGAATTAATGAAATGCTTAAAATAGCAATTAATTGTCCTAATATTCAATTTAAAGTTGTAGGAGCTCCAGATGATGAATCTAAATCTATTGTTGAAAAACTTAGAGAATTACCTAACGTTATTGTTGTAGAAAAAGAAGTTGATGACACTGAGATGGAAAAATATTTTAGAAATAGTAAAGCTATAATTTTACCATACGAAAGCGCTACTCAATCAGGTGTAATTGTAGATTCATATAAATATTCTAAGCCAGTTATTGCATACAATGTTGGGGCTATTTCTGAGCAAGTTCAAAATAATTATAGTGGTTTTTTAGTGAATCAAGATGATATAGATCAGTTTTGCACAAAAATCAAAAATATGGATGAAATGAAACACGAAGAATATGAAAAAATTTGTATAAATAGCTATAATTATGGATATGAAAGATATTCTTCACAATCAAACAAGAAAGTTTTTATTGATGTTTTTTTTAATGATTAGTTAAGAGGTTTTATAATATGATATATGCTATCGGAATAATTCTATACATATTAATATTTGTTTTTAGAAATAAAATGAATTTCATTATATATCAAATTTTAATATCATTTGTTTATTTGATAACATTATCGTTTATTCAAACTCTTGATGTAACGTTGGCATTATATTTGTTGTTCTCAATTTTACCATTTATAAATAGTTTTAAATTGCCATCAACATTTTCGTTGATAACATTATTATTCTTAGTTTTTTCTCTTTTAACAAGTGTATTGTTTAATGGTTTTACCTCTGCAATTTCAATATTTATAATTCGATTAATTGGAATTTTGTTTTTTGTATATATATTCAGTAACGTTGAAATAAATGTTTTAGATTTAAAACAAATCAAAATTACTAGTTTATGTGTTCTTATCCTTGAAACAATAATTGGAATTATAGGGTATATTATGTCCCCAAATTTAGATAGATTGATGCTTAATTATCAATGTACAGTTGGATGTTTATCAATTTCTGGGATACTTCTTGTTTTTTTGCATGTATATTTAAAAAAGAGGTTTGATATTTTTTCAATTTTGATTGCAATTGCTTTTTGTGTATGGGCAATCTTATCTGGAACAAGAGGATACATTGTTATAACTTTAGGTTTTTCGGCATTCTTGTTTTTGTTTTATGGGAATAAATTTATTAAAATACTATTATTTCCAACACTTTTGATACTGATTGCACTTAATTTTACTGCAGTTTGGGACGTTTTTTCAAACTTAACAAGAATTAATGAAAGTACTGGTATAAGACATGCAGAAAATGAACTTTTATATATGTTGTTTAATCAAAATAGTATTTTTTATAAATTAGTTGGATATGGATATGGTAGAAAAATAGGTACTATTGATAATATTGATTGGATTATAAGAACAGTATCATATAATGATTTTGTTCTATCAGCGTTCCCTTCTAAAGATGGTTTTCATAATTTTTATGGAACAATTCTATATTCATCTGGTATAATTGGATTATTTTTTGTTGGATCGTTATTTTTTTACATTTTTTTAAAAATTAAGAATAATATATCTTCTAGAAAAGAAATAGCAATGTTATCAATATATGTAGGAATATATATGTTTATATTATGGTTTAGATGGACAGCTACAAGTGGCATTTTAGAATTTGCAACAATAGCTTTTTGTATTTCTTTTATAAAAAAGAACGAGTCATTAAATTCTAGTATTGGATGTGAGTATAATTGTGGCTAGGAATAAAAATGTCAATTTTATATATAGTCTTATATATGAAATAATAGTAATTTTATCGCCTTTAATCGTAACTCCATATATATCACGAGTATTGGGTGTTGAGTTAGTTGGAGTTAGAAGTTATACATTTGCAATAGTATCATATTTTGAATTGTTTATATCGATTGGGATTACTATCTACGGACAAAGAGAAATAGCAAAATGTGGAGATGATATTCAAAAAAGAAGTAAAACTTTTTTTAGTCTTTTTTTTATAAAATTTGTTTTATTTATTATTGTTTTGAGTGTTTACTGTACCTTATTTTTTGGCTTTGAAATATCTGAAAACTACAAAACGATATATTTGATATGGATAATACATATATTTGAGTCATTATTAACAATCACGTGGTTTTTTCAGGGAATAGAAGAATTTAAATATATATCAATACGTGGTGTTATTTTTAGAACGCTACAAATAGTATTAACAATAATTCTAGTTAAGTCAAAAGATGATTTTTATACTTATTTAATCATATATGCTTCAATTCCACTAGTTCAGGCTATTTCACTTTGGTTGTTTTTACCTAAATATGTAGAATTTAAATATTTGTTTAGTATTAGTATAAAAGAGCACTTAAAGAGTATATTTATTTTTTTTATTCCTACAATTGCTACAACAATTTATTCTAGTATTGATAAAGTTATGTTAGGATCAATTTTAAATGATAATGCTCAAGTTGGTTATTACGAATCAGCGCAGCATATAGCTTTATTAGCAACAACTATTTTCCTGGCGATATATTCTGTTATGAGAACTAGGATTAGTTATGAAATACAAAACAAACCAGAAAAAGTAAAAGTATCTACTAATTATTTTATAAATATTTTTATGCTTGTAGTTATTCCTGTTTCAATAGGAATATTATGCGTTTCAAAAAATTTTGTACTTTGTTTTTTTGGTGATGAATATGAACCTTCAGCAAAACTTCTAAGTATGTTTGTTTCTGTGATTTTTTTAATGGGTGTTTCTGGATTTATTAGTGCGGTATATATAGTACCATATGATAAACAAAAGTATCTAAGTGTTTTTTATATAATCGCAGTTGTTATAAATGTTATTATAAACTTTATTTTAATTCCATATTTAGAATCATCCGGTGCTGTAATTGGCTCGATTGCAGCTGAGTTTTTTGTTTTTTTAGGATGTGTATACATATCTCGTAAAGAAATTAAATTGAATTTGTATTTTAAGTATGGTTGGAAATGTATTGTATCTGGAATAATAATGGGTGTTTCAGTATTTTTATTAGCATATTTCTTAGATATAGGAGTTGTTTATTTAGTTATTGAAATATTTGCAGGTATAATGATATATGGATTGTCATTAATTATTTTAAAAGATAAAGTCACTATGGATGTAGGAGTTCGTATGATAAAAAAAATCAATAGTATTTTACGTAAGTGTTATTATTTGTTGCTATCGCCAAGAATATCTAGCAAATATAGAAGCACTAAGAAAAAATTTGATAGTTTGTATAAAAAATATGATGGTCCGTGCTTTATTGTAGGGAATGGTCCAAGTTTAAAAATAGAAGATTTAGAAATTTTTAAAAGATTAGGTATTCCTTCGATTGGAGTGAATAGAATATATAAAATTTTTGATAAAACCAATTGGAGACCAGACTTCTTAGTTACTTCAGATTCTAAAGTTATAAAAAATAGTTATAAGGAAATTAACGAACTAGATGAGACTATTATAAAATTCTCTAGAGTTGTTGGATTAAAAAAATATGATATTAATAATGCTATATTTTATAATTTTATTGATCCAAATTATAAATGGAAAGATGGATATCCTAAATTTTTTGATGGAAAAGATGGAAAGTTTTCATGTGGCAAAACTGTAATTTTTGTAGCAATTCAAATTGCAGTTTATATGGGTTTTAATGAAATTTATCTTATAGGTTGTGATTGCAATTATAATACGAATAATAATAAAGTAAATGAAAATAGTTATGCTGATAAAAGAATGCAAATATCTAAAGCATATGTTAATGAAAACGAAATGATAAAATCGTTTGAATCTGCTAAAGATTACTGTGTTTCACATAATATTAATATATATAATGCAACTAGAGGAGGAATGCTTGAAGTGTTCGAAAGAGTTGATATCGATGATTTTTTTAAGAAAATGGAGGAAAAGAAATGAAAAAAGTATGCATAATTCCATCAAGATATAAATCTACTAGATTTGAAGGAAAACCATTAGTTGATATATGTGGCCATCCAATGGTGTGGTGGGTATATCAGGAAGCAAAAAAGATTAAAGAGTTCGATGATGTTATTGTTGCAACAGAAGATTTCAGAGTTAAAGATACATGCGATGCTTTGAAAATAAAATGTATAATAACATCTGATGATTGCCCAACAGGAACTGATCGAGTATGTGAAGTTGCTAAGAAGATAAGTGCGGATTATTATTATGTTTTAATGGGTGATGAACCATTATTAACTGAACAAGATATAATGGCTATGGTTAATGCATTAGATAAGGATCCAGCTCCTGCAGCATTATTAGCTACAAAGTTTCATAATGCTGTAGATGTTGTTAATAGTTCTACAATAAAATTAGCATTAAGTTTAAATGATGATTTAATCTATATGTCTAGAACTCCAATTCCATATCCTAAGGGAATGTTAAACTATGATTATTATAAAAATGTTGGCTTATATGTATTTTCTAAAGACTGTTTAGAAAAATTTGAAAATTATCCTATGGGTAGAATGGAAGCAATTGAACAATTAGAAATGTTAAGAATTCTTGAGAATCATATTAGATGTAAAGCTGTTGTAATTGATACTGATGCAATGTCTGTAGATACTTATAAAGATTTAATTAGAATTAGAGAAATAATGGAAAAAAGAATTACAAGTCAAGAAAAGAAATAGAATAAAAATTAAACTGTTGCTCCAGGTGGATTTATTGAATGGTTTAGTAATAGAAATGATATATATGCTTATTTAATGCCTGGTAAAAGAATAGATATAGGTAATTTAAAAGACTATTACAAAAAGTAGAAGCTTCAAATGGAGCTTCTTTTTTATTAGTATAAATTTTTATTTTAAGGAATAAGTATTATTAAATTTTATATTACATGAGAATTATAAAATTATTTTTTTAAGAAATCCGGATTAAAAAAATCGTGTAAATCAGCATTTAAATCCATTTTAACAGCATTTTAATACCATCATAGTATTATTTTAGTATTATATTAATAAAAAGCAAAATAATGGCAAAAATTGATTGATTTTTTATGCGTGTTTTGGTATAATACAAATAGAATAAAAAAGAAACCTAATTTGATTTGTAAATTAGGTCTCCATAATAAAACTATAAAAAATTATAATTTTAAACGCAAATATATTATATTATATATTTTTTATAGTTTCAAGTAGGGTTTCTTTTTTAATTCTAGAAAGGAGGATAACTCTATTTAAACTAAAGTACATATTTTTCACTTTTATCAAGAATGAAGGGACTATAGTAACTTGTGCGATTATTGTGAAGTAAATGTCTTATATCTTATTTATGATTATGATTGATAGTTTTATAATTATTATATATGTACTTTTAAAATATATTATGGGAAATATTCTATTAAAATTGTTTGATATTCATAGTAGTATTGGCAAAATATTTACTACACTGTGTGTTGCTTTGCTAATAACTGCTATTATTGGAATTTTTATGGGTAAGACTGTAATAAAGAAAAATGATGATATTGTTGAAACAAATCATTTTTTAAATGAAAGTGTTCCATTTCACGATAATAATTATGAATTGAAAGTAAATAGCGCAAAAAATAATAGCCATATTTCTATAAAGGATAAAAATGGCGATATGAGCGAAATTGATGGTCAATTTATATGTGTCAATATAACTATCTCTCAAAGAAACGATAGTAAACTAAAGAAACATAAAATTGATACGAATGATTTTAAATTGAAAGATCATACAGGAGTATATTTGCCTTTGAATAGTATAATGGGTGCATTAGGGTGGGACGCTATAGATGTTCATATTGATGACAACGAAAATGGACATATTATGAGTTCGACAACTTTTTCTACAACAAATGTATATGACGATTATAATTATATAGGATTAGATATATCGTCTAGCGATGTATTTACTTTTGATTTGTACTTTGAAATGGATGAGTTCATAGATGTTACTAAAGAATTGATTGTTCTCGAAGTTGATTTTTTCTATACTTCAGCCGATTACAAAAAAGGAACAGATATTGTTTTATTAAATAATCCATTTTAAAAACTTGATACAATTAATTAGGAGTATTAGGTGATGTAGTGAATATTATGAAATGGTAAAATGTTAGTAGATGCAGCAATGTGTTTATTAGCATTTTTTTATTTTATAAAGATTATGTTATAATCAATTTGTTATTAATTAAAAGAAAGTAGATGATTTATATGATATATTCATTTAAAAATGATTATTCTAAAATATGTCATAAGGATGTATTAAATAAATTAATTGAATGTATGAATGAACAAAATGTTGGTTATGGAGAAGATATTCATACATTAAACGCAATTAATTTAATTAAAAATAAAATAAAACATAATTCTGATATTTATTTTTTAGCTGGTGGTACTATAACTAATATGATTGCTATAAGTAGCGTATTAAAGCCTTATGAGGCTGTAATATGTTGTGATACAGGTCATATTAATGTTCACGAGACTGGTGCGATAGAAGGGCAAGGACATAAAGTAATATCTATTAAATCAAATGATGGTAAATTAAATGTAGATTTAATAGATGAAGTAATTAAAAAACATATAGATCATCATATGGTTAAACCTAAGATGATTTATATATCTAATACTACTGAATTAGGTGGATATTATAAATTAAAAGAATTAGAAGAATTAAGTAAATATTCTAAAGAACATGATTTATATTTATATTTAGATGGTGCGAGACTCGCATCAGCTTTAGCTATATCAGATATAGATTATTCTGATTATTCTAGATTAACAGATATGTTTTATATAGGTGGAACTAAAAATGGTAGTTATTTTGGTGAAGCTTTAATTATTAATAATGATTCATTAAAAAAAGAATTTAATTATAATATTAAACATTTTGGTGGAATGATTGCTAAAGGCTTTGTTACATCAATCCCATTTGAAGTATTAATGGATGGAGATTTATATATAAATATAGGTAAACATCAAAATGATATGGCTAAATATTTAACTGATGAGTTAAAAAAATTAAATATTAAATTTTATAGTGAATCTGAAACAAATCAAGTATTTGTTTATTTAAAAAATAATATTTTAAATGAATTAAATAAAGATTTCTTATTTGAAGAATGGGATAAAGATATTAATGGTTTTACACCTATTAGGTTTGTCACAAGCTTTGATACAGAAAAGAAACATATAGATTTATTAATTAAAAGAATAAGTGAATTGTTATAATTATTTGTGATATACAAAAAGGCCCAATGGGCTTTTTATTTTTTACATTAAATTTTATATATTAATCAACATTTTTTGGTTTCTATGTCCTTTACATAAAATAATAATTATGATATAATTTTCACGATTGTTGAT
>JAEEGL012823157.1_pt1 | contig 12189 bp, 5 predicted proteins | sample 9134231 | NCBI WGS metagenome assembly JAEEGL01 (sample SAMN16246548, study PRJNA631951) | gut metagenome | biome: gut microbiome; feature: rumen; material: fiber-attached | host: Bos | place: Iran: Karaj | collected 2018-10
GCCTTATCAGCTATAAGACGCTTTGCCTCCTCACGAATAGGATTAAGAGTGTTAAGAACAGCCTCTCCGACCGCAGGCTTAAATACGCCGTAGCCCTGTCCCTCAAATTCCTTCTCAATCTCTTCAAAGGTTTTTCCTGTGATTGTTGAGTAGATGTTCATAAGGTTTGCTACGCCGGGCTTGTTCTCCTTATCGTAGCGTACGCAGTTCTCTGTATCTGAGTCTGTTACTGCTCTCTTGAACTTCTTCATAACTACATCAGGCTCATCCATAAGGAATACGCAGCCGTTTGGCTCTGACTTACTCATCTTGGAACCTGGAGTTGTAAGACCGTAAATACGAGCACCGGTCTTTGCAATGTATGGTTCAGGAATTCTGAACACATCTCCGTAAATGTTATTGAAACGCTCAGCGATATTCCTTGTAAGCTCTACGTGCTGCTTCTGGTCCTCTCCTACAGGTACGTAGTGTGGCTGATAAAGAAGAATATCAGCAGCCATAAGAGAAGGATATGTGAACAGACCAGCATTAATATTGTCCTTGTGCTTTTCTGACTTATCCTTAAACTGTGTCATACGGCTGAGCTCACCGAACATTGTGTAACAGTCAAGAACCCATCCAAGCTGTGCATGAGCAGGAACATGTGACTGAAGGAAAAGAGTATTCTTCTCCGGATCAAGTCCACAGGCAATATAAAGAGCCAGCATCTCCAGAGAGCGTCTCCTAAGTTCCTTAGGCTCCTGTCTTACTGTGATGGTGTGCATATCTGCCATGAAATAGTAGCACTCAAAATCATTAACCCTGTCTGCCCAGTTCTTAATGGCACCAAGGTAGTTTCCTAAATGTAAATCTCCGCTGGGCTGAATGCCAGAGAGCATGACTTTTTTCTCGTTTTTTACTTCTTCCATTATAGATTTCCTCCGTTAATACACTAAAGAATACTATATCAGTAAAAGGCGATTTTCTCAAGGATTTATGATAGAATTAACTTTGCAAATTTATGTATTACGAGGAATATATTCATGGCATTTGATGGAATTACAATCGCGAATTTAACAAAGAATTTTAAAGATATAGTTACCGGAGGAAGAATCTACAAGATTGCCCAGACAGAGAGCGACGAGCTGTTCATTACAATTAAGCTCTCCTACGAAGCTGCTGAACAGTTTGGCATCAAGCAGACAAGGCTGGTTCTTTCTGCAGATGCTTCTCTCCCCTTAGTGTATCTCACCGATGAGAGCAAGGCTTCTCCAATGACAGCGCCCAACTTCTGTATGCTCCTTAGAAAGCATATCCAGAATGGACGAATCATATCCGTAACTCAGCCCGGAGGTCTTGAGAGGATCATCCGCTTTGAGATTGAGCATCTGGATGAAATGGGTGATCTTTGCCACAAGATACTTCTCATCGAGATCATGGGCAAATACAGCAATATCATCTTTACAGATGAAAATGATGTGATAATCGACAGTATCAAGCATATCCCAGCATCAATAAGTTCAGTCAGAGAGGTTCTCCCGGGTCGTACTTACTTTGTACCCAGTCAGGAAAAGACAAATCCCCTGACCACCACAGCTGATGAGTTCTCTTCATTGGTGCTCAGCAAGGGAATGCCTCTTTTCAAGGCAATATATTCAAGTTACACCGGACTTTCTCCCATTGTAGCTCAGGAAATGTGCTACAGAGCTAAGGTTGATGCAGATAAATCTGCCATAGCCCTTGAAACCAGCGAGGCTATTGCTGTTTACAGAGCCTTTGATGAAGTTATGGAATGCGTAAGAAACGGCGTGTTCACTCCTGCCATCTACTATGATGGGGAATCTCCTAAAGAATATTGTTCCATTCCGCTCACCATTTATGGCTATAACGAAGATGAAGATAGCGACTCTTTTGTTACATCAGAGAGCATCTCATCTCTCATATCAACTTACTATTCAGAGAAAAACGTTGTTACCCGTATCAGGCAAAAGTCAGTGGATCTTCGTAAGATTGTCCAGACTGCTCTTGAGCGCAATGTAAGGAAATATGACCTACAGACAAAACAGATGGAGGATTCTGAGAAAAAAGACAAATACAGGACCTGGGGTGAACTCCTTAATACATACGGCTACAGCGCCAAGGAAGGGGATAAATCCATCACAGTCAACGACTACAACACCGGCGAAGATGTTACTATCCCCCTTGATCCTACTCTCACCCCAAACCAGAACGCAAAAAAATACTTTGATAAGTACACCAAACTTAAGCGCACCCAGGAGGCTTTGGAGGAACAGATGAAAGAGGTGTCTGAAGCCATTGAACAACTGGAATCCATCGCCACAGCCCTTGATATTGCCAAAAAGGAAGCAGATCTTGCCCAGATAAGGCAGGAGCTCTATGAGAGTGGTTATATCAAATCCCACCCCACTTCAAAAAACGGCAGAAAGGAAAAGATAACCAGTAAGCCCTTCCACTATGTCAGCAGCGATGGTTTTGATATCTACGTTGGTAAGAACAATATTCAGAACGATGAGCTGACCTTTAAGACTGCAAATGGCGGAGACTGGTGGTTCCATGCCAAGAAAATCCCTGGTTCTCACGTAGTTCTTTTAACCGGTGGAAAAGAAGTTCCTGACAGAGCCTTTGAGGAGGCAGCTGCCTTGGCCGGGTTCTATTCAAAGGGAAAAAATCAGGAAAAAGTTGAAATAGATTATTTAAAGCGCAAGGACGTAAAAAAGCCCGGCGGAGCAAAGCCCGGATTCGTTGTGTACTACACCAACTACTCCATGGCCATCTCACCGGACATTTCAAATCTAAAGCTTATAAGTGACTGATCGTTGTAATCACATATTGATTATTCCAAGAACATTCATTACTGCGCTGACAAGAATAACCAAAACAAAGAGTGGACACAGGAACTTGATCATGACTGAAAAGACATGCTTTCTCTTGAAAGGATGTCCATCCTGTTCCACTTCTTCTGTCAGCTTTTCTATGCCCATATATCTGGTTATAAGGAAACATGTAGCCAGAGCTGCAATAGGCATCATTATTGAATTCGTAATAAAATCAAAGAAATCAAGGAACTGCATTCCAATAATAGTTACGTCTGCAAGAGGCCCATTTCCAAGGGATGAAAGGCTTCCCAGGATTATCATGATAACTGACATAACAACAGTTCCAAGTCTTCTATTCCATCCAAATTCATCAGAAAAGGTTGAAACTGCACTCTCTGTCAAAGCTATTGCACTGGTTACAGCAGCAAACAAAACCAGAGCAAAGAAAAGGATTCCGATTATCCTTCCAAATCCCATGCTGGCAAAAATCTTTGGCATAGTTATGAACATCAGTGAAGGTCCTGCCTTAAGCATACTCTGATCGCCGTTTGAGAATGCAAATACTGCAGGAATTATCATAAGGCTGGCAAGAATAGCTATGGCTGTATCAAAAAACTCAACCTGTCTTGTGGACTGATCAATACTCACTTCCTTCTTCACATAAGAACCAAAGGTAATAAGGATTCCCATGGCAATTGAAAGTGAATAGAACATCTGTCCCATAGCAGTTACCACTGTCATTATAGAGAAATTCTCCACATTGGGAACAAACAGATATTTAACACCTGCCAGTGCTCCTGGTCTTGTTACTGAATAGATACAGATGATAATTGCCAGAACAACAAGTATAGGCATTACAAACTTAGATACTCTCTCTATTCCATTCTCAACTCCCATCAGGATTACTCCCAGAACAAGAATTGCAAAAACAATAAACCAGAATTCTGATTTTCCTCCGTTGGTGATGAAATCTACAAAGAAATTATCGCCGGCAATTGTCGAAGCATCACTTCTGATATATTCAAAAAGATACTTACATACCCATCCACCAATAACAGAATAGTAAGGAACTATAAGAATAGGGATAATGGCATTGATCCAGCCCCCAATCTTCATTCTCTTATTGCCGCTTAAGGCATTAAAGGCACCAACCGGACTCTTTCCTGTAGAACGACCAATTGCTGTCTCAGCCACTATCATGGTATATCCAAAAGTCAGAGCCAGAATGATATAAACGAAAAGAAAGATTCCTCCACCATATTTGGCACAAAGATACGGAAATCTCCATATATTTCCAAGTCCTACAGACGCTCCGGCAGCTGATAGAACAAATCCGATCTTCCCAGTGAAAGACCCACGGTTATTAGTTTCCAAAACAAAACCTCCCAAATTATTATTTCAACAAGAGGGATTATACCAATAATTCGCCTCTCTGACCAGTAGTCACTTTTACTCTGATATCCTTCTGTATTCTGCAAACAGGTACTTATTCCATTCATCCATAATTTTCAGGTTTTCTGAATTATTATGGATCATCCCATCATTATCTATATATAGGCCAAATGAAGTCTTACCGGGCATTACTTCGTGCAGGTTAAGGATCTGTTTATAATAATCATCAAGTTCAATTCCTGCGGAATATAAAACCGATGGCATAAGGTCAATGATACTGGTATATTCAGAAAACACTTTATTATCAATTGGATAATTCGCCCATATCAAGTATGGTACAGTCCTATCATCGATTTCTTTTTCCTCCTTTGATTCAGATACAGTATTGAGGGTGCTGGAAAAAGAAACCGTATGATCTCCCACCATGCAAATGATCACAGGACGATCTACAGTTTTGTAATAATCAATCAGCATTTTAATTGCATCAGTTGAGAGCTTTACACTAGATAAATACTCATCTATTATTTCATTAGAAACCTCGTATTGTCCTTCAGAATGCACCGTATCCAATTCTTTAGGATTTTGCTCATACCCTCCATGATTCTGATAGGTAAGAAGGAACATGAACTTGGGGCTGTCTGACGACTCGTTGTACACTCTTATCAGATCATGGTAATTATCTTCATCAAGCCAATCTCTGTTTCCATTCTTGCTATGATACTCAAACTGATCTGCTCCAAGATAGACTTTCTCAAATCCTAAAGCCGGATATGCAATTTTTCTATTGTAATTCTCTTTTGAGAAACAATGAAATGCATATGTTGAATAATCGTATTTCCTCAAATATGAAACCACAGACTCATTATGTTTATCAAAATTTACAGAGTTAAAAGGTGCACTTACTGACAAAAGAGCTCCTGAATTAGAAGTAAGTAGCTCATATTCTGAAATATTTGTTCCGCCTCCTTCATTGGGAACAATACACTCCCCAAGAATAAGGCCGTCTATATCCCTAAGCCCCTCTAAAGGGTCAATATCTGTTCTAGCATCACTATATTGTTTTATATCACTAAATGATTCATTCAATATAACAATTATGTCCGGATGTATATCTGAAATATTGTCATCCCAACCTTCTATATCAGTAGGAATAAGCTTCTCGTCATATCCTGAAGGTTTATTTACATGATTAAAGCAATACATACTATCAGTGATAAGATATGAACAATACCCTCTTTGCTCAATAATGAAGAAAGGCGCCCATCCTCCAATCTCATCAGAAGTGGCTATGTTAAAAGAAATAATAGAATAACCCACAAATACTAAAAGAAACACTATCTTCAGAGATAAAGGAACCTTGTTTGAAAAGTATTCCTGGACAAGATCATCAGGCAACAAAAATACCACCACAGCATTAACGACAAAAACAAGAGCAATCCAAAACACTCTGGCATCTAAGGTGATCTTATAATTTTCAATAACCGTAACAGCAGTCTTAAAATTCCTAAATAGGCTAAAACATAGAGCACTACCGTGAAGCTGAAGAATAAAATGAGATACCAAACTCCAAACAAACACAATTCCTAGAACAGGAATAAAAATCTGTTTCCTTTTTCTTAAATGAAACAAAAGGATATTTACCAAATAACAGATCAAAATATTGTGAATCCAGTACTTGTTCACATCAATAGTTCTGGTGGTCCCCAATAATAGCTCAATATATAAAAGCGTACTTATAACGCCAAGCCAGAAGTATATAATTAGAAATCTTTTTAAAGCATCCTTTTTCATTTTGATATCCATAGCCAGTCATTTAGAAAAAGGCCGCCACACTGTGTGTGACAGCCTCTTCCCTATATGTTTGTTTTTCTTAAGTTATAGGCTTAATTACTTGTTGTCGTCCTCTTTCTTCTTTCTCAGGGCGATCATTCCAAATGCTACTCCGGCAGCACAGATAATAGTAATGATGTGTGCAAGAGTGTTTGTACCATCCTCTGTACGTCCTCTTCTAGCTCCAAGAACCTGAGGTCTCTTTGCTCCAAGAACCTGTTGAGCCTCTTCAGCTGCCTCAATTCTAGGTCTCTGAATTCCAAGTACTGCTCCAACAGGAGGATTTACAGGAGTAGGATCATCTGAAGATGAAGGTGGATTATCATCATCTGAAGGAGGATTTCCACCACCTGATGTGCTAACTGTAAGAGTTCCATACTCTGGGACAATCTTGTAGTTGATGGCCTTAGTCTTTACTACCGCAGGATCACCAAAGCTGTAGCTAAATGTGTTATATGACCAGCCTACTGTTGTCTGAGAGCCTGTCCATGTAATGTCAAAGCCATTTCCAAAGCCTTCACCCTTAGCAAAGCCATCACCGGTAATTGACTCAAAGTTGTTGTTTACAAGTGCATTACCATCATAGGTCTTTGAATCTGAAACAGACTTAAGATTTACTGTTCTAGGAGTGATGTAAAGATGTCCTACAACATCTCCAACCTTAACATCAATGTCGAACTCATTAGTTACTTCTGAAATAGTTCCGCCAGCATTCTTTGTTACTTTTATAGAATCAATAACAATAGGATAGCCCTTGCCATCTGCAAGAACATCAGTACCAACACCACCTGTAAGGCCTATCTCAACAGTGTAAGTAACACCTTCATAAGTGAAAGACTTAGTGATCTTGGTAGGTGTCTTGGTAGTAGTTTCTCCATAAACAGTTGACTCATCAGCAGCATAAACAGTAAGACTTCCAAGCGAAAGAACTTTCTTGGCAGATGCAAGAATTACATCCATAGCATCACTGCCAATGCTGTTAGATGCTACCTGATTTCCATCAACATGAATCTCAATTGTGAAATTCATATCTGCTTCCTGTGGAGCACCATTATACTGAAGTGTAGTATCTACACCCTTTCCATCTGTTGAACCCTTGATAGTAATTACAGTCTTATGAGCATCTTTCCACTGAGCTGTATAAGTAACATCCTGTGTCAGAATAAGCTTACTAATCTCTGATGTCTGATAAACCTTACCATCTAAAGAGCTCTTCCAACCAGTGAATATGAATTTATCTCTCTTAGGATCCTCTGTAGTAGGTGTTCTGCTTCCTTTCTTTACAGTCTTTGTGTAAAGAACATCTGTAACATCACCCTGGGGCTGAGTATAGCCATCCTTATAGATTACAGTGCACTTATCATCATTTCTCCACTGAGCATAAAGCGTCGTAGAATTTATAAGCGTAGTTACCTCATTAGCACTATACTGTGTACCTGATCCATCACGACTAGTATTCCAGCCAACGAAATACTGTTTATCATTCTTTGCAAGTTTTGTATCGTCGTAGCCGAGCACAGTATACTCACCGGTCTTAGCTGAATAAATATCGAAGTCATCCTCATGTCCATCGAAGTTCGCTACATACTTAACTTCAATAGGAGCTCCCTTTACATATCCATCAATATGATATGAGTCAAAAATGTACTGTTTTCTGTCACTATCATAGCCTTTATTTTCGGCCTTGTAGACATACCATACAATCTCATAGTCAAAATCAGATAGATTTAATCCATTAAAATCTTTGTATATCTTCTGGAATTCATCGCTTTTATACAGTTCTTTCTCCGGAGAACTAATAACAATGTCCTTTAAACCAGAAATATCATAAACACTTTCGCCAGGATAAGCCACAGCCTTACCCTTATACAGCTTAGGGCTTACATGTTCTACTGATCCTGTAGGGAAATACTTCTTTACAGACTGAGATGATGCATCACGAGGAACAGTAGCCTTAGGTAATAATACATAGAAGAATACATCTGCCTTATTTGCATCCTCATCAGTAAAGTATACGTACACAACATTTGATTCTTCATTGTCAGAAATTGTTATTTCTGTAGGAATACCATTATTTGTATAATATTCCTTATCAAGAACCCAACTTGCATCTGAAAAATCTGATGTTAATTTCTTTGCAAGAGTTTCTACCTTTATAGTGGTATCAATTGTCTCTGTGCGCTTTAAAGTGTTAATAAGCTTATTATTGTAAAAATATTTTACAGTATAAGCATACTTGTTAGAGTACTGAGCAGTATAGGTTACACGACCAACCAAGTCACCATCAGTAGCCTTTTTAACTACTGGCTCTGACCATCCAGTGAATCTGTATTTCTCACCCTCAGGCTTACTTGACTTAGGGTTTTCTTTACCATAATCACTTACAGAATAATCATAGTCAAAAGGCTTACGAAGTTTAACCAGCTCCGAATTATCATCATTAAGGAAAATAATTTCTATTTCCTTCGCACTTCCGCTCTTCTTCCAAATAGCGCGAAGTGTCATGTTCTTAGAAAGAGTAATAGAATCTCCTTCCTGATATTCCTTGCCCTGATCATCTAACCAGCCTTTGAACTCATAACCATCTACACTAAGGTCATTCTTTCCTTTAACCTTAGTAGTAAATGTCTCGTCTTCTTTTGTCTTATCAAAGAGCTCACCCTCAGGACATGCTCCACCGGTAGTCTTGGCATCCCTAGGGAAATTAGCAAGATACTTCAAAGTAACAGCATTCTCAAGGCCATAGAAGCTTGCCTTTCTATAGTAGAACTCAATTGTCTTAGCTGTGTAATCTTTCCATGTACCATCGGCATTCTTATACTGAAGTTTGCTTCCAGTTATGACTTTAAAAGCCAAAACCTTCTCAAAGTTGTTACCAACAGCAACAAGAGCCTTTTCAAACTCATAATCAGTAATAAAAGGAGCAATTGAATCAACGCTTATCTCCTCGTCAAAGGTTGTAAGCTCAAAAGTTCCTGTTCCAAAACCAATTTCATTGTCATCAGTCTTATTGTCTACATCTTTTGTAATAATAGAAATTGTATTATATTTAGCAACAGGATCTATTACGTCCTTGCTCTCATCTGTAGCTACCACAATAGTAACAGTATAGATTGAGAAATGCTCAGCATCAAATTCAATATCTGTAGCCTCTGATCCAGCTGAAGCAACCTGAGTTGCACCTGAAAGATCATCCTCAACGTGGAATACAGCAAGCTCAGTATCTGAAGAAGCTGCAGCAGCAATCTGCTCAAATCTTACTTCTACTGTTCCGTCTACAGGCTGAACAAAATCGCCAAGGCTTGGAGAATAGATGTTGATATCATAAGAATATGTTTCCTCAACAGTCTTGTCCTCACCAAGCTCTCCATCAATAACTTCTTCAATCTGCTCTTCCTTATATTCAGCAACCTTCTCAACTCTAAGCTCTGCATCTGCAGGAAGAACTCCGGGTTCTGCATAAAGAGCAATCCTGATACCATCAATTATAGTATCCTGATTGAATTCCTTCTCAATAACTACTGCTGTCTCTTCTACAGCTTCTACCTTCTCTGTGAGCTCCTTAGTAGCTTCATCTGTAGCCTCTTCAGTAGTCGCCTCTGTAGCAGCATCTGCCTCTTCTTCATTCTGAGAATCCTCACCATCCTCTGATGAGTCTGCCTCAGCAGTTGCCTCCTCGACAGATTCCTCAGCCTCTTCTACTGAAGCTGCCTCAACTGCCTCGATTGAGTTTTCTTCTGTGATAGCCTCTTTCTCAACTGTTGCTATTTCTGTCTCAACAGCTACGCCATCACCCTCATCAGCAAATACCTTAGTACTTGCAAGATCACTTCCAAAGGTTGTGATCACAAGGGCAAATGCCAGAAGAAAAGCCAACACTTTGTTCCATTTCTTCATTTTCACACTTCCTCCCTCATAACTTAAGAAAATTTTTATGCTAATTTTATATGAAAAACAAACATAAATATCTTATTACATCGTCAATCATACAAATCATCATATTCTCACACAATTTTGTTACAACTTAAATAATTTTACAGATAGCTAAATTTTTACGCAATAAAATTTCAATAAAATTTTAATTAAAGAATTCTCATTTTCTTTAATATTCCCGCTATACTAGCCCCTTTCGGGAAACGCTTAATATCTTCCTCCGTCGCTCCTCCAGACTTTATCAGTACTACGAAGTAAACTGGAACAGCAACTGCAACAGCTACAATGGTTGAAAAAAGATTTACAAAATATTCGCTTCCTACGAACTGTCTGAAGATCAGTGCAAACAACTGATAAATTCCAAAGGCCACTCCCCCCATCACAACCGATGAAATTATAGGGAAAAGATAGGTCTTTTTAAAATCATTAATAACCTGCAAGTGCTGCTTAAGAACCATATTATTAAGCAAACACATAGCAAGCGAATAGATTATGGTCACAATACAAAGGGCAAAGCCCTGCAAATTTGTATAAACCAAAAGTATTACCAAAAGTACACTTTGTACCACCAACGCGATCACAGCATTGATGACCGGAGCATTCACTTTTCCGATTCCCTGTAGCACTGCATTTGTAACAGTAGACAAAGAATAAAACACTACTGTAATCGCTAGAAACATCAAGAAAATCGATGCTAATTCCAATGACGCCCTCTGTGGAAAGAGTATCATCACAACAGGCTTAGCCAGAGCAAAAAGCCCAACAGCACAGGGAATCGATATCATAAGGATCACCCTTGTAACCCTGGATACTGTTGCGCTGGCTTCATCCTTATTTCCCTTTGCAAGAGTTGTTGAAACCTCAGGTATCATAGCTGAAGCAGCTGCGCTGGCAAGAGCGATTGGCAGATTGGTGATGACCATTGCCTTCCTGGCAAAAATACCATATTCGTAAGCCACATAGCTCTCATCCATCCCTTTCACATGAAGAAGAATCCTGCTAAAGAGCGTAGAATTCAGCGATGTGGAGAGATTATATACAAAAGTACTAAGAATAAAGGGAGTTACGATCATGAAGATCAGTCTGTAGATCATCCATGTATCCATCTCCGGATGCGTGTCCTTCTGAAGCCTCTTCTGAAGCTTAGGTATGTTATACCTATAAACAAGGATCATGAAAATCAGAGCAACCACAACCCCTGCCCCTGTTCCCAGGGCACTTCCAATGGCTCCGTAGACAGCTCTTTTAGCCTTGTCCTCTGCTGCATCGCCCACCATCCCGGTAAGGATAAGGGCTCCGCTGATACTTACAATGGCATTGAAGATCTGTTCAATAAGCTGTGATATAGACGTGGGAACCATGGTCCTGTGGGCCTGGAAATAACCACGCAACACACCAAGAAAGCCAAAAAGAAAAATCGTAGGTGCAAAGAATCTTAGTACCGTTGCCGATCTTCCTGCAGCCAGGATGTCTGCTCCTAAAAACATGATAAGACTGCCGACACCTCCAACCACTGCAACATAATTAAGTGCGCACTTGAAGATCTTGTGGGCATTCCTGTATTCATGAATCGCCAGCTTGCTGGAAATTATCTTTGACATAGCTGAGGGAATGCTATAAGAAGATATCAGAAGGACTATAGTGTAGATAGCATATGCTGCAGCATAATAACCGTTGCCTTCATCACCGATAATAGCTGCCAGCGGACTGCCATAGAGAAGGCCGATAATTCTTGATATTACCCCTGCTATAGCAAGAATACCGGCCTGAACCAATAGCCCTTTTCTAGAATTTTCTTTTTCTGTGATACTCTCCATTCCCGCCCAATACTAATACTTATGGCCTAAGCCAATCATACATCTCCTGATATTTTTCAGCAGAAACCTTCCATGAGAAGTCAACTGCCATGGCTCTGTCGATCATCTTGTTCCACTCGCGCTTCTGATCATAGTAAACATGCTCAGCTTCACGGATTGTTCCAAGCATCTCATGAGCATTGTAATTAAGGAAACCAAATCCGGTTCCTGTGCTCTCAAACTTATTGTAAGGCTCAACAGTATCAATAAGACCGCCGGTCTGCCTTACGATCGGAATAGTTCCATATCTAAGAGCCATAAGCTGTGAAAGTCCGCAGGGCTCAAACAGCGATGGCATAAGGAATACATCCGATGCTGCGTATATCTTATGTGACATAGGCTCTGAATAATAGATATTGGCA
>JAEEGL013044003.1_pt1 | contig 12189 bp, 9 predicted proteins | sample 9134231 | NCBI WGS metagenome assembly JAEEGL01 (sample SAMN16246548, study PRJNA631951) | gut metagenome | biome: gut microbiome; feature: rumen; material: fiber-attached | host: Bos | place: Iran: Karaj | collected 2018-10
AAAATAATATGTGTAACAATAAAAAGTTTATTAAACTAAAGATGGAAATAGACAATGATGATAATTCAAATAAGAGAGAATTTGCTATTGTTTATATTTACGATGATGGTAAAATTTCAAAATATTTAAGAAGAAATATGCTAATTGGTTTTAGTGGTCATGTTGAGTGTAACTGTGGTCAAAGACTAATCTGTGATGTATTAACTTTATCTAATTAACGGGCTCGCAATTATTCTTAATCATCATATAATCATTTATAAGGTGATATAGATGATATATAGAGAAAGAAAAGATAAGAATTTTACAGTAATCAGTAATATTTATCTAAAAGATAAAAAACTTTCACTTAAATCTAAAGGATTACTAACAATAATGTTAAGTTTACCAAATGATTGGAATTATTCTTTAGAAGGTTTAACATCTATATGTAAAGAAGGAATTAAGTCAATTAAAAGTACTTTAAAAGAACTACAAAATAATGGTTATTTAATAGTAGAAAAGAAGCAGGATAATAAAGGGCAGTTTATATATGAATATAATATTTACGAAAAACCACATACCCAAAAAGGAGGGGTGGATTTAGCAGGTGTGGAAAAGGACATACTATTAAATACTAATAATAAAGAGATTCAATATAAAGATAAATTAGATAATAAAAGTTTAAACAGTATTACATTAGAATTAATTAAAAGAAAGTTTATAACTGAAGATAGTCTAGATATAGTTAGGTATGATCAATTCTTTAATGAGATAATTGGTTATTATGATTACTATTCTATTCTTATTGCTACAAATTATACTATTTCAAGAATGAAAGATAGGACTATAGATGAAGAAGGTAAACCTATATTAGAAAAATTCACATATTTTAAAGTAAGTTTGTATAATAATTTAAGTAAATTAGTGGATAATTTTCCTCTATTTGAGGATGAGGTATAATACTATAATAAAGACTCAAAATACGACCATACACAAACGAAAGAAAGTAATTAATATATTTATACTCATTGTCAAATTCGCACGATATAGACCAAATATGATATAAAATTAAAAGAAAGCGTTCCAATAAATATATTTTTTAAGTAATCAGTAATTAGTAATATATGAAAATACATAAGTAGTCATAAAACAAAAATACTCTAGAACATATTGAGTTCTAGTTTTTTTATGGTTTGTTATGATATACTATCATTGTGTATATGTAATTATATTAATGGGGTGATGTAAATTGTTATTTTCAGAATTGGTTGATATAAAAGAAAACTCCATAGCTGGTGTTGATTATTATTTACTTGAGTTATTATTAAAAGATATGACAACAGGCAAAAATATTAAATGGTGTACAGATAATTATGTTAATAAAGGAGAAACATACTCAAGTAATTCAGAAATAACAATACCACAAATAACTGGATATAATGGTAATGTAATAAAACCACGAACAAAAAAAAGCAAGGCGGAACAAGATACAAGAATAAGGAAAAATGCAGAAGTTTTTACTCCAGCTTGGATGTGTAACGAACAAAATAATTTTATTGATGAATCCTGGTTTGGTAAGAAAAATGTTTTTAATAAAGTTACTGATAATGGATGGACGACTTATAAAAGGAAAATTAAATTTGATAATGGAAAAACATGGGAAGACTATGTTAAAGCTAAAAGATTAGAAATTGCTTGCGGAGAAGCACCATATTTAGTCAGTAGATATGATACAACTTCTGGTGAAGTAATTAATGTAATGGATAGAATTGGTATTTTAGATAGAAAATTAAGAATTATAAATGAAAATGTTAAAAATGAAGATGAATGGATCCGTTGGACAATAGAAGCATATAAAAGTGTCTATGGTTTTGAATGGCAAGGAGATAGTTTATTAATTGCTCGTGAAAACTTATTATATACATTTACAGATAACTATTATTTTAAGTTTTTGAAAAAACCAAGTATAGATATTATCTTAGATATTGCTCAAATAATAGCATGGAATTTATGGCAAATGGATGGCGTTAAGTGTGTTGTACCTAATAGCTGTAAGACTGGTGTACAAATAGAATATACAATTTTCGGCGAAGAAAAAGAAGAATTTAAATGTCCAGGATGCATGAAAGGTAACAATAAAATGCATAATGGAATTTATTGTAAGATAATGAATTGGGATACTGGTAGAAAAATCAAGTTTATATCATTATTAGATAAAAGGAGAGAAAATAAAAATGAATCAAAAGTTTGAATTTGAATCAGCATTTAGTTATAAATTAATTTATATTTTTAGAATAAATGATGAATTACATAGTGGAAAATTAAAAATTGGTGATGCAACAATTCATACAACTAAAACTGCCGATGAGTTATCTCCAAATAGTATAGAACTTATAGATGCTGCTAAAGAAAGAATAAATGAATATACTTCAACTGCTGGAGTAATATATGAGTTATTGCACACAGAAATAGCTATTGATATAAATGGTAATGCATTCAGGGATAATAAAGTACATCAAGTCCTATTGAACTCTGGTTTTAGTAGATTTTGTTTTGATACTGAAAAATCCCAAAATGAATGGTTTACAGTTAACTTAGAAACAGCAATTAATGCTATAAGAGCTGTAAAAAATTTAAGATTATCATTATTAAATACCGAAATCAGTAACAAAAGTGATCCAATTATTCTTAGACCAGAACAAAAAGAAGCAGTAAAAAAGACTATAGAACAATTTAAAAAAAGTAATAGGATGCTATGGAATGCTAAAATGAGGTTTGGAAAAACAATATGTGCTTTGGAAGTAGCTAGGGAATCTGAGTTTGATAAGACAATAATTCTTACACATAGACCAGTAGTAAGTAATAGTTGGTATGATGATTTTAAGAAAATTTTTAGAAATAATGAAGATTATTTGTTTGGTTCAAAAACATATGGGGAAACGTTGGAAAGCTTACTAAGATCAAAGAAAAAATTTATCTATTTTGCTTCAATACAGGATATTAGAGGATCAGAAGAAGTTGGGGGTAAGTTTAATAAAAATAATTTAGTATTTGATACAGATTGGGACTTTGTGGTAATAGATGAGGCACATGAAGGAACGAAAACAGATAAAGGAATAACGACGATTGAAGGAGTCATTAAGATAGAAGATAACTATCCAACAAAAATATTGAATCTTTCAGGAACTCCATTTAATTTGTTGTCTGATTTTAATAGTGATGAAATTTATACATGGGATTATATTATGGAGCAAGAGGCAAAATTGCAATGGAGTATACAGCATTATGGTGATTATAATCCTTATGAAGAGTTGCCAGAAATGAAAATATATACATATGATTTAGATAAAATGATGCCAGGGTACATTGAATATACTGATAAAGCATTTAATTTTAAAGAGTTTTTCAAAGTATGGACTGGCGATGTTAAGATAGATAGAAAACAATTATCTGATGAAACTAAGATTGGAAGATTTGTCCATGAAGAAGATATAAAGAAGTTTTTAGATTTATTATGTAACAATGATGGAAAAAGCAACTATCCTTATTCTACTCAAACATTTAGAGAATATTTTAGACATTCATTATGGATGGTACCTGGAGTTAAAGAAGCTAGAGCTTTGAGTAAACTATTACAAGAACATAGTGTGTTTGGATCAGGAGCATTTAATATTATTAATGTTGCTGGAAATGGTGATGAAGAAAAAAATTACAAAGATGCTTTACAAGCAGTTAAAGAAGGAATAGGGAAATTCCCAGAAAAAACATATTCAATTACTCTATCTTGTGGCAAATTGACTACAGGTGTTAGTGTCCCAGAGTGGACTGCAGTTTTTATGTTGTCAGGATCTTCTTCCACAGCTGCATCTAACTATTTGCAAACTATTTTTAGAGTACAGACTCCAGCTAATATTGGTGGTAAAATTAAAGAAAAATGTTATGTATTTGATTTTGCCCCAGATCGTTCTTTAAAAATGCTGTCCCAAGCAGGTAGATTGTCTACAAAGGCAGGTTCAATTGATGATAGAACAATAATGGGTAAATTTTTAAATTTTTGTCCTGTTATATCTGTAAATGGCTCAAAAATGGTTAAATATGACGTTGATAAGATGTTGCAGCAATTGAAAAGAGCTTATGCCGATAGAGTTGTAGCTAATGGATTTGATGACACACACATATATAATGATAATCTAACAAGGCTAGATTTGGTTGAATTGGAGAAATTCGAAAATTTAAAAGCTATAATTGGTGCTTCAAAACCAACTAAAAAAGTTGAAAGTATTGATATAAATAATCAAGGATTTACTGATGAGGAATATGAAAAAATTAAACAAATTGAAAAGAAAGAAAAACGAGAATTAAGCGAAGAAGAGAAAGCATTATTAGAGGAAAGAAAAAAGAAAAAAGAACAAGCTTATACAGCAATGACAATATTGCGTGGAATATCCATTAGAATCCCTCTTTTAATATATGGTGCTGATGTGCCAGTGGAGACAGAAATAAATTGTGATAATTTTGTAGAAATAATTGATGACAAATCATGGAAAGAATTTATGCCTGCAGGTGTTACTAAGGAGATTTTTAAAGATTTTTCAAAGTATTATGATTCGGATATATTTGTAGAAGCTGGTAAAAGAATAAGAAATAATGCTAAATATGCTGATTCATTGTCTCCTGAAGATAGAATTAAAGAAATCGCGAATATATTTAGTTCGTTTAGGAATCCAGATAAAGAAACTGTTTTAACACCTTGGAGAACAGTAAATATGCATATGGGAGATTGTATTGGTGGGTTCAACTTTTTTAAAAATAAAAATAATGATGATTATATGTTAATATCAGGTCATGATCCTATATATATTTCTAATGGAGAAGTAACACAAAGAGTATTAAATGATAATGATTCAAAAATATTAGAAATAAATTCTAAAACAGGATTATATCCACTATACGTTACTTATAGTTTATATAAATACAAAACTTTAAATATTGATTCTAAAAAAATGACAGAAGAATTAGAAAATGAATTATGGAAAGATGTAATTGAAAAAAATATATTTGTATTATGTAAAACACCTATGGCTAAATCAATAACAAAACGAACTCTTTGTGGTTATAACAATTATAAAACAAATATAATTTTTGATGATAAAATGGTAGACGATATAGTTAATAATCCTGAAAAAATGGTCAAAAAAATTAAAAACCCATCATTTTGGTTAAAGGAAGGTGAAAAAATGGATTTTGATGCGATAATAGGTAATCCACCATATCAGTTAGAAGGTGGTTCTGGTGGAAATAATGATTCACCTATGTATCAATATTTTGCTGAACTCTCTAATAAATTGAATCCAAAGTATTCTTCATTAATTATGCCTGCTAGATGGTTTGCAGCAGGAAGAGAAAATTTATTGGGAGATTTTAGAAAAGATATGCTTTCTAATAAAAATTTGAGTAAATTATATGTGTATACACAATCAAGAGATGTATTTCCAAATGTTGAAATTAAAGGAGGTGTATGTTATTATCTTCTTGATTCTAATCATAATGGGAAATGCGATTACCACCTTATTCATGATGGAATACACGAAAAATATGATAGAAATTTAGATGATTTTGATGTTTTAATAAGGGATCCTATTTTTGCTGCCATAGTAAAAAAGGTAAACGACTATGATCTTAATAGCAAATTTAAAGTAGATTCTATTATTTCTAATGATACTCCTTTTGGTATTTCGTCAAATGTAAGGAATAGTACAAAAAATCAAATTATAGTTTACCAAGAACCAACTAGTGAACATAATACAAAGTTGTACCACATTGAAAAATTAGTAAGGAAAATAGAATATATTAATAGAAATACAGTTACTAAACATAAAGAAGATATTGATTCATACAAAGTTTTTATTCCTGGTGCTGGTGGTTCTGGAAATGATCCTATTGTTTTAGGAAAACCAGAATTTGCTGATAAAAATTCAGTATGTTCTCAATCATATTTATATGCTAAATTTGAAAGTGAAATTGAAGCTAGGCATTTTATCAAATATATCAAAACTAAATTTTTTAGAACTTTAGTTGCAGCTATTAAAATATCACAATCTGCCCCTAATAGAGTATATAGGTTTGTCCCTATGCAAGATTTCACAAATAATTCGGATATTAATTGGGATTCGAACATTGACATAATTGATCAACAATTATATAAAAAGTACGGAATTACTATTGAGGAAATGAACTATATAGATGAAAATATTAAATATGATGAAATGGAAAAATATAGTAATAATGAAAAAATAGAAGTTTTCATAAAAAGAAATGGAAAAAATATAGCATCAGGAGAATATTTTAATGGTACATTAAAAGTTCTTAAAGGTTCTGAATTAATTCAAAATATAACAACAAAATCATTGCAAAGCATGGTTATTGCTGAGAGAAAATTAAATTGTATTGATAATTATAAGTATATAGAATCTCATTTATATGACAATCCTTCAAGAGCTGCTACTATTATACTAGGACAAAATAGTAATGGTTATATTGAGTGGAAAGATAAAGACGGAAATTCTTTAAATGATATTTTAGAAAGAAGAAAATAGTTATATCTATTTTCTTTTTATTATGCTTGGCAATAGTTGCTTATATTAATGTACGAAAAACAAATATTAAACATTACATAAAAAAAGAAGAGAAGGGGGCTCCTTAAAGGTTCATTTTACGTTATATTATGTAATATAAACTAAAACTAAACTTTTTATTACATAAGGAGGTTAATATGGAAAAAGAAAGAGAGAATGTAGATTATGGTTATGGTAGATGTTCAACATTATATCAAGACTATGATTATATTCAAACAGCTTTAATGGAGTATGGAATAAAGAAAGAAAACATTTACTTGGAATATGGTAGTGGTGCAGACAAAGAAAGACCTGAATTAAAAAAAGTACTATCTTTACTTAAACCTGGAGATAGTCTGAGGGTGACAGATATCACACGTCTTAGTCGTAGTACGCAACATTTTTGCTCTATATTGGATTTAATTAAAGAAAAACATGTATGTTTATATATAGGATCTTTAACAGTTGATTGTAGGAATGATAATTTGGATGTGATGGTAGAAGCTATGCTTAAGATTAGTTCAGTATTTGGGGAAATGGAAAGAAAGATGAGAATAGAACAAATAAAACTAGGTCAAGCTAATGCAAGAAAGAAGAAGGGAGACAATTGTATTGGGAGGCCAAAGTTAAAGAAAGAAGATATTCCTGATGTATTTTATAAACATTTAGAAACATATAGAAAAGGATTAATAAATAAAAGTGAGATGGCTAGAGTACTAGGATGGAGTAGACCTAAACTTGATCGAATTATGAAACTAAATTTATTAGATGAATAAAAGAGTAATGCGTAACAATTATGCATTACTTATTTTTTTAATATATTTTTTATAGTACTGTCTATTTGTATTAGTTTTTTTAAATCAGTATATTTATGATTAGGATTGTAAATCACATCATTTGCATCTCTATATATATTGGTAGGAATCATATTTTTATTTTTTATTAAATTATTTTTTATTCTTTTTCTAAGTCTTTTACACTTAGCATTAGCTTTTCTTCTCTCATTATTTCTTTTATCATTGCATTTTTTACAATATTTAGAATGTTGATAATGTGCTTCGTGACAAATAGGACAAATCTTTGGTTGACCTGAACCATGTTCTATTTCAAAAGTATAATATGCAATTTCAACTAAAAACATATGGAAATATTCAGAATTATTGTCTTTAAAATTTAAATAATTAACTAAACCAACACTGTTATCATTTTCTGGGATAAAGCGTTCAGATATAGTATTAAAATTATATTTCTCTTCAAGATTTTTAATCAACTTAGGAATAAGAAGTATGAAATCTAAATGGGTAATATTATTTATTGTTTCAATAAAGGTAAAGTCTAAATCTATATGATTTTTACTATATTTTATTCTTGAGGCTATTTTTTTTAGTGTGTATGTTATTCCATTAATTATTGTAAAAAGATAAGCATCATCTTCTTTATTGTTGGATACGAAATAGGATAAATTCATTTTCTTAAAATTATGTATGTTTAAAATAATACCTTTATTAGATACGGTTATTTTTGTGTCGTATTCTTTTGCTAATGAACCACATATAGCTTTTAAATTATTATACTTTTGATAAATTGTTTCAAAATCAATTCTTTCATCATTAAGCAAGCAATTAGAAAGATTTTCTTTCAAATATTTTTTTAAAGTCATGGAAAACTCCTTTCAAACAAATATATGGTATAAAAAAATATTACATATGTCAATAAAAAACGTACTCAAAAACATACCCGAGATATATTTTGGTTTTTGTTATAAAAATCAATTATCATAGAGTCATCTTTTTTGGAAAAAAAGGGAAAAAAAAGAAAGGAGGATTTTTATGTATAATACACTAGATTTTAAAGATGGGTATTATGATTCAAATCTTATAGATGTATATTTTGGAAGGAATGTAAATGATAAAAAATATATAGGGATTAAAAACAGACTAAGCTTAAACAATCAATATGTAAGTACTATAGTTGATTTTTATTATTTGAATTCAGAAGCTATCGAATGCACTATATCTAGAATTAATGATTTATTAAACAGATATGGACAAAAAAAATTAGAAAAAAATGAAACAAGTGATGAAAATTTGTATTTAATACTAAGATCATTTATGAATAAGAGAGCACTTGTCAAGATTTCAACAAAAGATAAATATAAAGCAATAAAGTATTTATCAATAGTATAAAGGAGGGTTTTGTATGAAATTCATACAATTAAAAGAAGGCACTAAGCAACCTTATAATAGACATTGCTATTATGAAAGTTTAGACGAATTATCTGATGCTGCTATGGCACTGGATAATGAAAAAGGTGTTATCTTTATAGATTTTGATAATCTAGAAGATAATAAAGGAAAAGAAGAGAGAATTTTGAAAGGGATATCAGCAGAATATCCCTCTTCTCTAATAGTTAATACAACAAGAGGAAAGCATTTATATTATAAAACTGAAAGGCCACTTAGACAGTGGACAGCAGATTTTATAAATATAGGTATGAAATGTGATGCAAAAATTGGAAATGCATATGGAATTATCAAGCAAAATAACTGTGTACGAGAATATACTGGTGAGTTATCATTTGATAATCTAACTCAACTCCCAGATATACTTTTACCAATGAGAATTGGTAAAGATATAGAAAATTTATGTGGGCTTAAAAAAGGAGAAGGAAGACATAACAAATTGTTAAGGCACCTTTGTCAGGTAAGAAAGAATTATGATGATGTAGATATTAATTCTATAGCCAATTTCATAAATAAATATGTTTTTGATGATTCTTTAGATGAGGAAGAACTTACTAATATAATTAATAGTTCACTTAAATATGACATAGATTCAGTAGATGATAGAAAAAATACAAATAAAGTAATAGAAAGAATAATTTTTACTTGTAAGTCATTAGTTAAAAAATATGACATACATGTATCAAATGAACAATTATATTTTTATGAAAATGGTAAATATATACATGATGATAAAAAACTACAAAAAATAATATATAAAGAATATGAATATTCTAAATCAGAATATGATGAGATCTTATTTCAATTAAAGATCATTGCACCAGAGGAACAAGGAAAGAATAGTGTTATTAAATTGAGGAACGGTGCCCTAGTTGATGGAATCTTTGATCCTAATAATAATGATTTTTCAAGTTCTTATCTAGACATAGATTATGACGAAGCAGCGTACAATGAAGAGGTAGACAAGTTTTTTCAATTCATTACAAATAATGAAGAATCATCTAAAAAAAATGATTTAAGAATAATATTAGAAGAAATGCTTGGGACATGTTTAATGACTAAAAATTTTCCGCATAAGATTTATTTATTACTTGGTTCAGGAGCAAACGGTAAATCAACTCTGGTTAATGTTCTATTTGATATGTTCGGTGATTTAGCTTCGAGTGTTCCTTTAGACAAATTAAATCGAGAAGATTATTTGGCGAGACTAACAAACAAACTTCTTAATATTTCTGATGACATAGATTTTGATTTTATAAAAAGCTCGCAAAATATAAAAACATTAGCAAGTGGCGACTATGTTACGGCAAGAGAACTATATTCGAAAGCATATTCATTTAAAAACTATGCGACATTAATATTTACTATGAACGAAATAATTGTATTTTCAGATCATTCTTATGGTTTGGAAAGACGATTATGCATTTTGCCTTTTGAAAACAAAGTAAAAAATGCGGATCCTACAATACTTGAACGATTAACTACAGACAAAGCGAAATCATATTTACTTAGACTTGCGATAGAAGGTATGAATAGAATTAAAGCAAACAATTGGCAACTATCTGAATCAAAGACAGTAGAATCTATTGTAAAAAATTACATTATTGAAAATGATTCTGTATATAGTTTTATTGAGTTTTCTAATTCTTTAATGGATAATCAAACATTTTCTTATGTATATGATCAATATCGTGATTACTGCATTCAAAATCAATTCAATCCTGTTAAGAAAAATAAGTTTAGTAGGAAAATGAAAACAAAAGGCTATATAACAACAGTAAAAAATATTGGATCTATTCCTACTAGAGTAATTGTTAGGGAGGAGAGTAATCAGTAAATTACGCATTACTGATTACTCTAAAAAATATGTTAGATAACACAGTTAATAATTACGTAAAGCTATATCTATGTAACATATTGAAAAAATACTTTTTAAAAGATGGAATTTTAGAGAATCTAGAATTTATAGGATCAGTATCAAAGATTGACTATGAATTACTTATCAGATTCCTTTTGTGCAAGTTCAAGAACCAAGACACTATGTTTAAAATTCTATATGAAAAGTATTTAGAATATATGAAAAAAGAGGGGTGTTCGCCATTAGAGAAAAATACTTTTGAACGGTGTCTATTTGAATTAGGCTTTGATGTCGATGTATTTATTGATGAATCATACAATATTAATAAAGTGATTAGATTTACATGTGGTAGATGGAGATTATAAATAAGGCGCTCGCAAATTAATAACAACGCGTTATAATTTAAAATGCACTTTTACAAAAGCTGATAATAAGAGAGGTGATTAAATGGACTATAAAGAAATGGCAAAGATAGTATCTAAGCCATGGGTAACATCAGACGATATTATGAAGATATGCAATTGTGGGAAAAATGTTGCAATAAAAATAAGAAATGATATAGAGAAAATTGTCATTGAAAATGGTAAAAAAGTGCCACCTTCTATGACTAAACATGTACCAACAAGATTAGTTCTTGAATATATCGGTTTAACAGAAGACTACATATTTGATATGGCATCAAGAATATTATAAAGTAAGGAGGAGTGTTTATGGCAGTTCGTGAAACACCAAAGGATGAATGGACTAAAGATGGGAAAAAATGGATTTTTGAAGTAAGATATAAAGGAAAAAGATTCAAATCAAAAAAGTATTTAACAAAAAAAGAAGCACAGACTGCCGAACGTGACTTCTTTATTGAAAAGGAAAAAATTGGTAATCAATCTTTAATGACATTAAACGATTTATTTGAAGAACATTATAAATACCAAATTGATAAAGTAAAAACAACAACACTAGTTAATTATACTAAAAAGAATAGACATTTTGATTCAATAAGAAACATTAAATTAGATAAGTTAAATATTCACGATATTGAAGAATGGAGACAAGAATTAAATGCAACAAATTTAGCTACTAGAACTAAAAATGATTTAATGAAATATTTAAAAAGTGTACTTAACTTTGGGACAAAATGGTATGATTTTAATTTTTTTTCTTTGTATAATAAGATGTCTAATTTTTCTAATCCAAATGAAATGCCTAAAGAAATGCAGTTCTATACATATGATGAATTTAAACAATTTATATCAGTAGAACACGATATAAAATATAAAACATTGTTTGAAACACTCTACTACTGCGGCTTGATAACAGGAGACCTAACAGGATTAGTTTGGAAAAATATAGAATTTGAAAAGAAAGAATTACATATTATTAATAACTGTGTCAATGTTAAGGGAGAATTTGGTTTTTGGTTATTGACAACCCCAAAAACTAAATCTAGTAATAGAAGCATTCCTATACCAAAATTATTACTTAATGATTTAGTCTTATT
>JAEEGL013214944.1_pt1 | contig 12189 bp, 11 predicted proteins | sample 9134231 | NCBI WGS metagenome assembly JAEEGL01 (sample SAMN16246548, study PRJNA631951) | gut metagenome | biome: gut microbiome; feature: rumen; material: fiber-attached | host: Bos | place: Iran: Karaj | collected 2018-10
AAGTATCTTTGTCTCAGTTTCCTTCTTGACTATTATCGTGTTGCCTTCCTTGTCGGTCTTCTCCACATCCTCGATCGTCTTCTCCGTGGGGATCCTTACGTCGATGACCTGATCGGTAAGACCTCTGTTGCGTGCAACAGTCATGATAGTCTCTGCTACCTTGTTCTCATAGCTTGAATAAGTGTGAACAACGTACCATTTTGCTGCTTCTGACATATTATTCTCCTTCAGGTAAGCGGTCAGCCGCCCATTTCAAGCAGCTGCTTGAACAGGAAAGCGAATACTGAATCCACACAGAAGACACCGATACCGGTCACGATCATAGTTATAAGAACTACGCTCGTATTGGTGATGACTGTCTTCCTTGAAGGCCATACGACCTTCTTGAATTCACTTCTGAGATCCTTGAAGTACTTTGTTACCTTGTTGGGTTTGTTTTCAGTCTTTGCAGCTTTGTCCTTCTTAGAAGCCTTGGCGGTATCCGCCTTGTCCTTCTTTGCGGGCTTTGTCTCTTCAGCAGTCTCTATTTTCTTAACAGACTTCTCTGCTGTCTTTACAGACTTTTTATCTGCCATCTGAATTACCCCGCTTACTTTGTTTCCTTGTGAAGAGTATGCTTCTTGCAGAACTTGCAGTACTTGTTCATTTCAAGCCTGTCCGGATCGTTCTTCTTGTTCTTTTTGGTGTTGTAGTTGCGCTGTTTGCACTCCGTGCACGCCAAAATGATCTTTACTCTCATACGGCACCTCCTGTAAATTTCCCTGAGTATGACTCAGAGGATAGCCTCCCTCGGTTTAAGGGCAGTGTCCTGAAAATGGGCACAAAAAAATAGACCCCTAAAAGAGGTAATATCATTATAACATCCGTATACGGCTTTGTCAAGCAAAAAATGCGATATGAAGCCTTTTTTTGAAGTAATCAGCGATTTTCACAACACAATATCTCCCGCCCACCTCGCTTTTAGTCAATATGCGGCATTATTTTCCGCCTTCTGTTGGAAAATGGTTGATACTGTTGGGATTTTCCGCGGTTCCGGGCAGTAATAGACGGTTGACCCATAAACTGCTGCCGCCGCCTGTTTGAGGATTGAGAGAATATATTATTTTGCGGATTTTATCAGAAAAGTATTGACGGCTGCCGAATAGAATGAGATTTGTGCTGACGGGTGAGTTTGCGGTTAAACAACGGTAGCCTGTTGAGAGGACATACTCATTTGTCTTGGGGTACGAGAGACAACCTTGGGCGAGGGCAGGGAAACAAGCAAACTTAATAGGAGACGGGCTTTCCCCTTATCCAAAGTCCGCAGGACGTGGATTCTTTCCCACGGTTTTCTCTCGCGCTCTCTTTCCCACCCCTCACCCACCTCTTTCCGTCTAAGTAAGGAGTAAGTGAAATGGTATGGTAATTTGCTTTTGCGCAATCTTGTCAAGCACTGTTATACTGGAAAACTACGAATAGAAGCACAAAGCCATAAATTCCGCTCAAACTATCATGTGCTATTGTGCTAAGGTGGGTTATGAGCGGGGTAAGGGCAGGCAAAACTATTATACCGACTATTGAGCGTTCCAAAAAAATATATGAGTGATGTGCTGTTGAAATAAGGCGGGTTATAAGCGGTGTACGATACCTAGCAAATGAATATTTTACGGGGAAAAGGGGTCAAAATAATATTTCCTCACTGCGTTCAGAAATAATATTCGGGGGAGAAACTGAGGCGAACGAATGCAAACTAATCCAACAGCATTAAACGTGTATTCGTTCGCCGGCGTTTCATCCCCCTTGATCCAAGACAAACTAATATGTCCTCTCAATAGGCTACCGTTCAAAAGTCGCAAAATAATCCGTCAGCACTAACTTCATACTATAGGTAGCCGCTCAATATACTACCTTGAAAGCCGCAAATCGACCAGTCAGAACTAACCTCAACCAACCGCCTTAACAGCGCCTATTATAAAACCCGCCGTCCCATAAAGGGTCGGCGGGCGGGTATCATACCTTGTGATATCTCGTACCCATGATAAGAGGCAGGCGCTTTCTTACCTCCTCGTTCTCCTCGTCGGAAAATGCCTTGAAGGGTATCACGAATACGTTCTGCTTGCGGATGTATATAACATACATATCATTGCATTCCATCATCTCCACACCGCCGTTGTCGATGTGTATCAGCGTAGCAGGAGGCAGACCGTCGTTTTCATCCGTCTCCTCGGGCGCATCGGATGTGTCCGCATCATTGTCCGCAGCAGTGCTGTCCTCCGTTTCCTCGGGAGCATCACCGCTGTCTTCGGCGCTGCCGGTGTCGGATCTGTCTTCTCCGCCCTTTTCAACAAGCGGGTCGTGAAGTGTTGATATTATTATCTTGTCCGTGAATATATCACAGCCGTATATCACGCCCTCGAGATTTTCGAGTGCTCTCGACAGCTTTTTGTATGTCCTCTTCGGTGCGGTGAGTATATTCGCCCCGATGAATACACACAGCAGTATTATCAGTATCGAGCCGCCGTAGTCACCGTCATTTGCGGTGATGATGTTCACCACGTTTATCATTATCGCGATGAATACAAGTATCATCTGTATTATCACGTTGCGCCCGGCGAACTTCTTCTGAAATACCGCAAAGCCCTTGAGCATATCATCCTTGCTGCTCTCGTACTGTCCGCTGGCGAGCTGCTCGCTCACCGCAGAGGGACTGTTCTCATCATCAAACATATATTCTCCTGTGTCACGTCAGAAATCAAGATTCTGTACATATCCTGCGTTCTTCTCGATGAATTCCTTTCTCGGCTCCACCTTGTCGCCCATGAGTATCGAGAATGTCTCATCAGCCTTTGCCGCATCCTCGATATTAACGCGCAGCATTATCCTTGTCTCGGGATTCATCGTGGTGTCCCACAGCTGATCCGCATCCATCTCACCAAGACCCTTGTATCGCTGTATGTTTATATTGCCGTCGCCCTGGGCCTCGAATTCTCTTGTGTACTGATCTCTCTCCTCCTCGGAGAATGCATACTTGTATTCTTCCTTCTTGCCCTTGCGCTTTGCCACCTTGAAGAGGGGAGGCTGTGCGATGTATACATTTCCGTTGGTGATGAGCTCGCGCATATACCTGAAGAAGAACGTCAGCATCAGTGTGCGGATGTGGTAGCCGTCCACATCGGCATCGGACATTATAACTATCTTGCCGTATCTGAGCTTGGATATGTCGAAGTCCTCGCCTATGGATGTGCCAAGCGCCGCAACAACGGGCATCAGCTTCTCATTGGTGTATACCCTGTCAAGACGTGCCTTCTCAACATTGAGCATCTTGCCCCACAGCGGGAGTATCGCCTGATACTGCGCACTTCTTGCAGCCTTAGCCGTGCCGCCCGCAGAGTCTCCCTCCACGATGTAGAGCTCGGTCATGGCTGTATTCTTGTCATAGCAGTCTGTGAGCTTGCCGGGAAGAGATGCACTGTCCATGGCGGACTTGCGCCTTGCAGTCTCCCTTGCCTTCTTTGCAGCCTCTCTCGCCTTCTGGGCATTGATGGTCTTTTCGAGTATCAGCCTTGCCTCCTGGGGATGCTCGTCAAGATAATATGCCAGCTTCTCTGTCACCATATTCTCAACAAGCGGCCTTGCCTCGGGATTTCCGAGCCTGCCCTTGGTCTGGCCTTCAAACTCGCAGTTGGTGAGCTTCACCGATACGATAGCGGTTATGCCCTCGCGGACATCATCGCCCGTGAGCTTGTCCTGATTTTCCTTGATTATGTTGAATTTCTTTCCGTATTCATTGAGCACCTTGGTCAGTGCATTCTTGAATCCGTTCTCATGTGAACCGCCGTCCGTGGTGTGGATATTGTTGGCAAAGCTCCTCACATCCTCATTGTAGGAGTCATTCCACATGAATGCCACCTCTGCGGTCATATCATCTTTCTTCATGGAAAGATATACGACCTCATCGGAAAGCGGCTCATAGCCCTTGACATGATGGATGTGCTCTACGAACTGACGTATGCCTCCCTCATAGCACAGCACCTCGGACTGTATATTCTCCTCATCGCGCAGGTCGGAGAAGACTATCTTCACGCCCGCATTGAGGAATGCCTGCTCTCTCAGACGCTTGAGCAGCACCTCATAGTCATATACGGTAGTCTCGGTGAATACCGCAGGGTCTGCCTTGAAGCGCACAGTCGTGCCCGTGCGGCCCTCCTCATGACCTATGACCTTCATTTCCTCGTTATAGCTGCCGCCGTTCTCAAATCGCTGGAAATATATGTCCCCGTCCTTGTATACCGTCAGCTCAAGCCATGCGGACAGCGCATTTACCACGGATGCGCCCACGCCATGCAGACCGCCCGCTACCTTGTATCCGCCGCCGCCGAACTTGCCGCCGGCGTTGAGCACGGTGAATACCACAGTCGCAGCAGATATGCCCGCAGTCGGATGTATTCCCACAGGTATGCCTCGTCCGTTGTCGGATACCTCGATCACATCACCCGGGAGAATATTCACCTTTATCTCCGAGCAGAATCCCGCAAGTGCCTCATCTATCGCATTGTCCACGATCTCATACACAAGATGATGCAGACCCTTGGGGCCTGTAGAGCCTATGTACATACCTGGGCGCTTGCGCACATGCTCAAGTCCCTCGAGCACCTGTATCTGGTTTTCGTCGTAGTCGGTATCGGGGGCTATGACCTCGGGTATATCATTCATATTTTCCATCATATCAATCCTTATCATCGAACTGTCTGCGGACTCACTGTCCGAAGAACTCATCCATTATGTTTGAATCGGTCATTCTCATGAGTATGTTGTCGAGCTTCATTTCATCATCATACTGCAGCATCAGCATAAATGATGAACACTTCTCATGCAGATGTATGTCCATATATGCGAGCGAAGTCCCGTCGTCAAGCTCTATGGTGATACCGAGCTTGTAGTCGCCGTCCTGTGTCTCACCGTCGGCAAGCTTCCCGTCCGCTATCCTGTCGAGCTTCTCGTAATCCCCGAGCCCATAGATGATCCTGCTGTTTTTATCCCTGAGATCATCCGGCGTGTGATCCTCTTCATCGTGAAAGAACGCCGCTATCGTGTCCTCAATAGGCGTGCCTATCTGCATACCGTCCGCAAGACCAATCTCATTGTCCTTTATCATCAGCATCGACAGTCTTTGTTCATCGTCGCCGAATACCTCGGGCATAGACTCGAATATCAGATTTGATTTGCCGTAGGTGAGAAGATATACATCCTCCACCTGACCCGAAAGGTCGGCATCGCCCTCTCCGAGAGCAGCCCTTACCTCATCTACCGTCATACCCGCATGGACGCCTCTGATGAACTCCGTGTCCGCAGTCACCATCTCACCGCTCGTCTGCGAGGTTTTTACCTCTGCCGCAGTCAAAGTCGTTCCAACACTTTCAACACCGGATGTTGAAACCGTCTCAGCTGTCTGCGCGGGAATATCCTTACTGCCACAGGCACATAGGAGAAGTGCGGCCGATATGATGATGCTGTGCTTTATTTTATTCATCGACATCGCCGGATCCTTCTGCATCGCCGCTTTCGGGATCGCTGCCGCCGAACAGTCCTGTGAATTCTTCATCATCCGTGAGCATCATGGATACACTGTCGAGCTTGCCTTCCGAGTCGAACTGATACATGACCACATATACCATGTACTTGCCGTCTGCTGTCATGCTCATGTATGCCAGACCGTCCATATCGTCGGATTCAAAGCCCAGGTTATATTCGCCCTTTACATCCAGCTTTTCGCCCTTGTCGAGCTTGTCGAGAACTTCATATGCATCTCTGCCGTAGAGGAGCCTTTCACCCTCTTCCTTGACTTCATCGGGAGTATTGTCCTCAAGGTCGCAGCAGAACGCATCTATTACATCCTGCTTGCTGCAGCTGAATTCTATGCCGTTCGTGAGCTTGCCGGCAAAGCTGCCGTTGGCATATGCCATAGTCAGCACCTTGTCCTGACCCTCTTCGCCCGTGAACATGAATGTATTTTCGCCGTAGGTAACAGCGTACATGTCTTCTATATCGATGTCATTCTCGGGCTCACCGAGCACAGCCTTGAGCTCATCGGCCTTCATGCCTATCTTTATGCCTTCAAATATCTCTGTGTCCTTCGTTATCACAGGCTTGCCGTTTGTCTTCTCACCAGACAGCGCATTTTCGACTGCTTCTGCAACTGCCTCTGCTGCTTCCTCTGCTGCAGTTTCCGCAGCTTCCTCCACTGCTTCTGCGACAGATTCTGCCTCAGACTCAGCCTTTATGTTCGCTGCTGCCTCAGTCTGTACGGCAGCCGTAGTCTCGGCTGTGGCCGGAACATCGGGTTTCTTGCTGCATGATGCAGCCATAACAGCTGCGAGTGCGATCAGAAATATTCTCTTCTTCATATTTGTCTCCCTTTCCCTTTAGCCCTTTTTATTATCGTCTGACGAGATACATTAGTGATATATACCCTTTCCTTGCCGTCAGACACCGCCGTAACGAATGTCTTTGGCATCTCATAGGACACATATCCCGCAGTACGCCTGCGTCCCGCCGCAGCCAGATACTCTCTCGTATCGGGCTTGACAGAGCTTTCTATATCAAATATCCCTATAATATCACTGTCTCTTACAACAGTGTCGGAACCAAGATAGATGTACATCCTAATATCCTCTCAAATTGCATGTATCATGCCGTTTTCCACCTTGAATATCTTTCCTCCCGATGCCGTACGCTCATCACAGCAGGTTATGAATACCTGCATACCCTCCGTGTTTGACAGCACGAAGCGCTGTCTCTTCACATCAAGCTCGCTGAGCACATCATCGAGCAGCATCACAGGTGCTTCACCCGTCTGCTGACGGATTATCCTTGCCTGTGCAATCTTCATCGCCAGCGCCGCAGATCTCTGCTGTCCCTGTGAGCCGAAATCCCTCACCGACAGCCCGTCTATCTTCGTAACTATGTCGTCACGGTGTATACCGCAGGTAGTGAAACCCGCCCTTATATCATCCGATGCCGACGCGCGCAGCTTGTCAAGATATATCTCTGCGAGCTCGCCGTCCGTATCGGTGCGACCGCAAAGCACCTCACCGCTGTCACGGTATATGGTGGAATTGTAGAATATCTCCAGATGTTCCTTGCCGTCCGTGATCTGATTATATAAACTATTTGTATAATCATTAAGATTATTACAATATGTATCACGAACGACCGAGATATACGCGCCTGTCCTTGCAAGCTGTACATCCCATATATCCAGCTGATCCCGCGGAGCGAGACCCTGTTGTATATCCTTTATCAGCGCATTCCTCTGCGAAAGTATATTTTCGTATTTATTGAGCGCATACACAAATGAGAGCTTCAGCTGTGAAGCCGACAGGTCGATGAACGTGCGCCTGTTGTCGGGCGCACCCTTGGTTATCGCAAGATCCTCGGGCGTGAACACCACGCATTTGAGATTGCCGAACAGCTTTGACAGAAAGGGCATCTTTACGCCGTTGAGCGTTATCTCCCTTTCGCGCACACCTCTTTTCACAGCAAAGTTTATCTGCTGTGTGCGCAGCTTATCCGTGAAGGACACTCCTATCTCTGCCTTGTCCTTGTCAAACCCGATGAAATCCCTGTCGCGCGTGCCCCTGAAGGATCTGCATCCCGTCATGAGCCACACCGCTTCAATGAAATTCGTCTTGCCCTGTGCATTGTCGCCGAGGATCACATTAAGTCCCTCTGACGGAGATATGTCCGCCCCTGTCAGGTTCTTATACCCATCGGCGGTGATCCTGTCTATGGTCATATCGCCCTGTCCGTTCCGAAGCGCATCATGCGTTCTTCACTTCAATATCCACGCTCTCATCCTCGAAATTGACCCTGACCTTCATACCCGGGCGTATCTTTCTGCCTCTCATGGTGCACTGCTCGCCGTCAACATCGCATATCCCTGCCTGCACCATTTCCTTTGCTTCGCCGCCGGTATGGGCAAGACCCGAGAATTTGAGCAGATCGCCCAGCTTTATATATTCAGTCCTTATCGTAACTTCCATCATATCCACCATCAGTTCTTGAGCCTTACGGGCAAAAGGAGGAATGTGTATTCATCGCCCTGCAGCGGGACTATCTTCATCGGAGACAGATTGCCGCCGAGCTGCAGACGTATCCTGTCGGACTCCGCAGCCTTCAGAGCCTCTATGAAATAGCGGCAGTTAAAGCCTATCTCCACGCTGCTGCCCGATATATCAGCCTTGCACTGATCGGAGAAATTACCCAGCGATGAGGAGCAGGATATCTTTATCTCATTGTCCTCGAACAGGCATCTTACAGCCGCCTTTGTATGCTCCACTATCATCAGTGAGCAGCGGTCGAGCATATCAAGGAGCAGCCTTGTATCGACTACTACCTCTGTCTTGTATGATGTGGGCAGAGAGCCCTTGTACTTGTAGAACTCGCCCTCGAGCAGTCTTGTGAACAGCATATATCCGTTGAGATCGAATACACAGTGCTTCCTTGTGACGTATATGTTCACCTTGTCATCGTCGCCGTCGCGCAGCAGCTTTGCCAGCTCACTGAGGGACTTTGCCTTCACCACGAAGTTGAACTTGTCCTCGGTGCCCGAAGCCTCATGACGTATAGCGAGCCTGAATCCGTCTATTGCAACAAGGTTGAATTCGCCGTTCTCTATGTCGAAGAGCTCGCCCTTGAGTATGGGGTTGGAGTCGTTCTGGCTCACCGCAAATATAGTCTGACCTATCATATTCTTCAGCTTTGCCTGGCTGAATACGAACATATCCGATCTGTCCACATCCGGCAGCGAGGGATAATCATCCGCAGAAAGTGCGAGTATGTTGAATTCCGTTGCGCTCTTCTTGTCGCCTGCACCGCTCCTGATAGTGACCTTGAGCTTCTCATCGACCTCTATCGTCACCATATCCGAGGGTATCTTCCTGATGATCTCAGAGAATATATGCGCATTGACCACGAATTCACCGTGATCCTCAGAGGATACAGCGATCTTGGTCTGTATGCCTATCTCCATGTCATAGCCTGTCATTTCAAGCTCATTGCCGTTGATATACAGCTTTATTCCCTCAAGTACCTGCATGGATGACTTGGGAGGTACTGCTCTTGACACATTCGATAATGCGGTACTGAGTACCGACTGCAGACATGTAAATTTCATCTGTGACTCCTTCTTCTCCCCGGGTGTTATGTCTGACATCCCGAAACCCGGTGTATGTTAAACACAACATAACGTAGTTTTTTGTTGTATATTGTTGGGGCGTTAGAAATGTTGATTTCCTTTCCTATCCGCATCACAAAGGGAAAAACTATCTAACACCGGTGTGTGTCCGTTGTGTTGGGAAATCCGAAAGAATTTCCCGCTGTTGGATATTCGGAAAATATGTGTGTTGATGTTTGAAATATTTGTTGGAAATAATGCTTTTTCAACATCCTATATCAAAACTATGTTGAAAAGCGTTGATTTCCCGAAAATATACATCCAGTAGATTTTCCGTATTTTAACCATTGTAATCAGTTTGTAACCACTTTTTTCGCTGTACGGTGTTTTCCCACATATATTTCAACACGGTGTTGAAAAATGTGTTTTAAACTCTGTGTAAAATTTACTGTTGGTATATTTTTACTGGAATTATACATATTATTCGAGGCTGTGAGAGGTCATCCTCTTGATCTGAGGTTGCTGATTATGTCCTCCACATTGTCCTTCATGAGACCGGGCTCATTCATCATCTTTTCAACATCCTTTATGTATCCCGATACCGATGAATGATCCTTGTTGCCGAGCTCTGCACCTATCTGCTTGAGAGACATGGGGGTGAGCTCCTTGAGCACATATGCACATACCTTCCTTGCGGTGGATATCTGCTTTGAGCGCTTGTCCGAGCGTATATCATCCACCCTTACGCCGTATATCGCAGCCACCTCGCTTATGATGGTATCGGTGCCTACGGGTGCGGTCTCATTGTCCGAGAGTATCTCGGATATGGAAGCCTGTGCCTGTGTGATGGTGGGAGGAGTGCTCATAAGGTGCTGATATGCCTTGAGCTTCTTTACGCAGCCCTCGAGCTGCCTTACATTTGATTTGAGCCTCGTGGCGATATAGGTTATGACCTCATCGTCGAGAGAAAGGTTGAGAAGTGCGGCCTTGCGCTTGACGATAGCCACTCTCGTCTCAAAGTCGGGCATTGATATATCTGTGATAAGACCCTGTGTGAACCTGCTTCTGATGCGGTCTGTCAGGGAATTTATCTCCATTGGCGGACGGTCTGAGGTGAGCACTATCTGCTTTCTCAGGGAATACAGATCGGAGAAGGTGTGGAAAAATTCCTCCTGTGTGGATTCCTTGCCCGAGATAAACTGCACATCATCCATCAGCAGCACATCCGCCGAGCGGTACTTTCTCTTGAAATCGAGAGGGTCGCCCTTTCTTATGGCTTCGATGAGCTCTGTGGTGAATATCTCACCGGTGACGTATATTACATTGTAATCGGGATGATCCGCCTTCACGCTGTATGCTATGGCCTGCAGCAGATGGGTCTTGCCCATGCCGGAAGGGCCGTACAGGAACAGGGGATTGTATGCAGAACCGGGATTCTGCGATACTGCTACACAGGCAGCGTGCGCAAATTCATTGGATTTGCCCACGATGAAAGTATCAAAGGTATAGAGATATTCCGCATTTGAATACGCAGCCTCGAGCACAGGATCGGTCACGGGGTCGGGGCGCATCTCGCCGAAGGGTGACTGGCTCGGTGCATTTGCCTGGTCTATTTCCTCTGCGGTTATTATTATATCCGGCTCAAAGCCTATGACGGAATTGAATGCCTTTTTCAGGAGAGGGACGTATTTTGACTCTATTACGCCCTTTTTAAATTCGGTCTCCACATTGAGATATACGGTGGAGCCTTCCATCCTGTCCGGCATGAGTTTTTCTATCCAAGTCTTGTATGCTACTTCGGAGATCTCCTCATTTGCGATCATGTCGCGGAAGAAGAGAAGAACTCTTTCATATACATCTTTAAATGAATTCATAATGACCTCTGTCTCATAGTTGATATGCCGGCGGTAAAACTTAGCAATAAGAACATAGTTTTATGTATCTTTTATATAAAAGTTACAGTGTCCGCATTATCGGCCATTCTATTTAATTATACCACATTTCAAAAAAAAAATCAAGCCTTGAAATGAGTAATTAGTTAAGTCAGCTGCGGTGATAGATTGTCGGATTCATACACTCGGTGAATGGGGTCACAGTCCCCATTCATGAATATAAAAACATATTCCTGAATATCTATAAATATATTGCACTTTTATCTATCATATGATACAATATAGAAAAATGCGGAAAGAAGGGGAAATATGAAAAGGATCGTATCTGTACTTACAGCCGCAGCTGCTGCTGCACTCGGACTGTGCCTTGCACCAAAGACCTATGCTGTGCCCGAGGCGCCGGATGTTGAGCTCACTGTAGAGAACCACGACCGTGCATCCATGAAATGGGATGACAACGGCGCAGACGGCTACACTGTGTATAAGCTCAAGGACGGCAAGTACAAGAAGCTAAAGGACTTCTACAAGCTCGACTGCACCATGAAGAACCTTAAAGCCGACACGGAGTATACCTATGCTGTCACCGCCTTTGACAAGAGCGGCGAGAGCGAGAAAACAGTCATAAGCTTCACCACTCCCGAGAAATGGATATATACTCACGGCAACGGCAAGAAATACGAGGATAAAGACTACGACAACAGCAATGTATACCGCAGCCACTATGACGGCAGCGGCCTTGAAAAGTTCGACTTCTTCCCTTTGATAAAGAGCGAGTATGTAAGAGAGGACGGCAGGGATGCATATTCTGTATGCAGGGTAGAGCAGGATAAGGGTCATGTGTATATCTACTGCTACTATATCTATGTGTCGGATACACAGCAGATAGACTGCTTCCGCTTCGACAACGACGGCAATGGCGGCGAGACTGTCTATGTGGGAGATGTTCCCGAGAAGAAGTTTTTCATAGATGAGGACAACTTTTATTTCGGGTACAGTTCAGGCACCGATAATTCGGGTGAACTGCCGCAGAATACAGATGCACTGATAATCAAGTCCGAGAAGAACGACAAGGGAGATATAGACTTCAGGCGGATATATACAGGAAAAATTGCAGAGATAAGCGACATCATAAGCGACGGAAAG
>JAEEGL013402012.1_pt1 | contig 12189 bp, 10 predicted proteins | sample 9134231 | NCBI WGS metagenome assembly JAEEGL01 (sample SAMN16246548, study PRJNA631951) | gut metagenome | biome: gut microbiome; feature: rumen; material: fiber-attached | host: Bos | place: Iran: Karaj | collected 2018-10
GTCGCTCTATGGTCGCTTTATTGCATTGTGTGAAATGTTCGAATGGGTGTTGAGGAAAGTAAAACCAGAAAGGGTTATTATATCGTATGGCCGTTATAAGGCTTTGTCGTATGTCGCCAGACGTAATAATATACCATCATTTTTGGTGCAACATTCTTTGGTTGACATTTCGGATGCCACCGTTGGTGGTACTTGTCCAAATCGGGAAGACGGGGTGAACCCAGATGTTTTTCTTACGTATGGTTCATATTGGGGAGGTTATTTAAAACACTTGATGGATGTACGGGTAATTGGCAATCATTTTTTGCACAAAGAAAATATTAACATCACTGATGATGGATCTGTTTTGTTTATTTCATCGCTATATCAAGGTCCATGTCTTTCAACGCTTTTATGTGAGTTGGCTCCATTATATCCTCAGAATTCATTTGTTTACAAATTGCATCCAGGTGAACGCCATTTGCGCGAAAGATATGAAAATCTTTTTATTAAATACAGCAATGTCACGGTTCAACTTGGAGAGGAGTCTATGGATAGCTTGTTGCAACGTTGTACTTTGGTCGTGCTCATTTCCTCAACCACTCTGTTCGAAGCACTAAATATGCATAAATGTGTAGCAATCTATGAGACTCCTGAATTTGCATATATACCCGTTTTCCTTAAAAATGCTCAAAATGCTTTTTGTTTCAAAGATATTAAAGAATTCGGAAATATTATGGACAATCATAGATTTGAAAACCAAGACGGCATATCATATTTTGATGACTTTAATCAGGTCGTGGCAAAAAATGTTTTGGGTATGAACTAAATAAATAGAAGAGTGTATGGCATTTGCATTAGTCTATATTTTTTGTATATTCATTTTTTTTAAGAGTCCTAAGGATTCAATTTCGAAATTATTATCTCTGTTTTTTGTTTTATCATTGACAGGATTTTTGCTATTCTTTAGGTTTAGAACGCTTGAACCAATAGATATTCTTCATGCAATATGGATTATCATAGTAATTTCTATGGCAGTAATGCCATGGAAGGGTTTTAAACAAATAACAACTATTTCGGTTCATGATAAAAAAAAGGTGGATACTATAGCTACAATATTAATTGTGCTATGTGTTGCACTGGGAATAAGTTGTTTAATATTGTCATACTACGTTCTGACAAGTATTACCGATATCAATCGTTTTAAATATGTGGATGGCACATCGGATTTCTATTATTCTCTCGGTATTGACTTACATGGATTTTTGTTGACGACATTACTTTACCCGATTGGATATTTACTTATTCCGTATTTTTTTTATTATCTTTCGCAACAAAAAACAGCAAAGGCTATTTTGTGCTTTTTTGGCTCTATGCTTCCTGTTTTCTATGGCTTGACATATTTTTCGAGAGCCCACATGATCCACTTTGTTATGATCTACCTTGTGGCATACTATTTATTACGGAATGTGTTGTCGAAAAATCAAAAGAAGTGGTTAAAACGATCCATGGTAATAATGGGTATAGGGGTTGTGATTGGTTTTAATGCAATTTCTTCGTCACGCTTTGAAGACCATAGTTATAGCTCTGGTAGTCGAGAGATTGTGACTTCTTCACAAAGCACTTCTTTCGTTAGTAAGGTCGATTATTTCTGTATGTGGTGGCCAAATAGCCAAGAACTATTTCGTCGTTTTGATGGCCAAACAATGCATAATGGTATAATAATGCAGTCTGTCAATAACTTCTTTAGTACAATTACATTTGGTTTAATACCCAATCATTCTGCGAAAAGAATGGAAAGGCGAGAACTCTTACTGAGGGAATATAGCGGTAGCTTTATTGGTCTTGGTGCACATATTTTATATGACCAAGGCCCATTGTTGGGTCTTATTTTACTATGGCTTTACGGTTGGTATGTACGTAGGCAAAAACCCAAAGGTGGCGAGGTTTCAATGCATTCTTTATTGTTGGTTTTCGCTCTTATCCAGGTTCCACTGTTTGCTATATTTTATTCAGTAATGGATGGTGTGTTACTTACATTGGTGTTTATGATACCAATAGGTTTTTATTTGCGAACTCAAAACACTTAAGATGATAAATCGGAGCAGATGCTCATTTATCTAATATGCTATCAATTTTTTATTGTGTAAATAGTATTAAATTTGTTTAATTCAATCATATTATAGAGATGGATATTTTATACATTTCACGTTTTACTTCTGAAAGGCTAATCAATCAGATTTACAAGGAAAGTGGTAAAAATCCTGGTTTTGCAATTCAAAAATTTTCCGGGCTATTCACGAGAGGTTTATTAAGAAACGATGCTCATGTTGATTCACTTTCGTCACCACCTTATAATCGGAAAAATACAAAAAAGCGTATTATTCGATTAGAACAAGAGGAAGAAAGCGGAATTACGTTCTCGTATATACCAATTTATAACTTTCCTTTAATTAAAGGTATTGTTGATTTTTTTTATGTATTTTTCTTTGTTTTAAGATGGTCAAGATTAAAACATGTTGAAAAAGCTGTGCTATTTGACGTATTAAATGTAAGTGCATGTTTATCGGGTATAATAGCATGTCGATTGACTGGTGTTGTTAGTGTAGGTATTGTGACGGACATGCCAGGATTAATGTATGGCAGAAGTAAGAGCCTTAGGGGAAGAACGGTCTCTGCAATTAATAACAGTTACCTTGGGTCTTTTAAAAAATATATTTTCGTCACCGAACAGATGAATATAGACATTAATAAAAAGAATAGACCTTACATAATTATGGAAGGCCTTGTTGATTCGTCTATGTTTAAAGTGGGTAATGATCTTGAACACAAGAATAACCCAAAAGAAATTATTTATGCAGGTGGATTATACGAGAGATTTGGGATTAAAACTTTGGTTGAAGCTGTTAAAAGTCTTAAAAGAGATGATATTCGTCTTATATTATATGGCGATGGGCCAATGGCAAAAGAATTGAAGGAAGAGCATAGCCGATGTGTTGAATATAGAGGGGTGGTTCCAAATCAAGAGGTGGTTCAAGCTGAAACGCAAGCGACTTTGCTTGTTAACCCAAGGCCGACCCATGAGGCTTTCACACGTTATTCATTCCCTTCAAAAAATATGGAATATATGATTTCAGGTACTCCTCTTTTAACCACCCGCCTTCCCGGTATGCCTGAGGAATATCATCCATATGTGTATTTATTTGATGAGGAAACAATTGATGGTTATGCAAAGAAAATCTCTGAAGTTTTATCTTTAAGTGAAGAAGAACTTGCTGTAAAAGGGCAGCAAGCAAAACAATTTGTTCTTGAAAACAAAAACGAGGTTTGTCAAGGGCTTAAGGTAATTAAACTATTGACGGAATGTTAGAAATATTTAAAAAGAATTCATATGCAAACAAGTAAACTACATGTATTCTTGTCAAGAATGACAGGGAAATTATTAGGTGGTAAAACAAATTATCGTCTAAGATTTTATAAACTTAGAAAAAGATGGCCTGATTTAAAACATCCAAAAGATATTTCGGAAATTTTAATTGCATCCTTGTTTAGTCCAGAATGCTCAAAATATGCAGATCTGGTTGATAAAGTAAGAGTGAGAGATTATATTGTTTCTAAAGGTCTTTCTGAAACTCTTCTTAAACACTATGGCGTTTGGGAGAGACCAGAAGATATTGATTTTGATAGTTTGCCCGAAAAGTTCATTTTAAAAGCAAACAATGGTAGTGGAGGTCATGTGATTTGCAAAGATAAGAACTCTTTAGATAGACAGCAAGCGATTGCAAAGTTAAATGCTAACATAAAAGAGGGGCAGAATGAGATAGAGCCTCACTACAGATACATTAAACCGCTAGTGTTCTGCGAAGAATTGATAGATACTGGTACGGATGAATGGCCGACAGACTACAAGTTTACATGTATTAATGGTGAAATTGTAGATGTCTTTGTTGCCACGGAACGTAGCACGAGTACTAAATATTGCACCTTGGATTTAAACTGGGAATACCTCCCTTATACAAAAAAAGAATATTTGCCGGAGAATAAACCACCTCGTCCTAATAAATTGGATGAGATGATAAAGATAGCAAACATCTTGTCGAAGGATTTCAAGTTTGTTAGAGTTGATTTGTATGAATACAACAATCATGTTTATTTCAGTGAGTTGACATTCTATCCATGGGGCGCTATGATGTATTCATATACAGAAGAGGCTATAAAATTATATGGCGAAAAATATTATAGTAAATGAAACTGTGTTTAATATACAACTTTGCTCAACATTATAGAACCAGCATATTCCAGCTTATTGATAAGGAATATGACTGCGAATATGTATTTGGTGACAAATATTTGAATGTTGAGAAGATGGACTACTCGCTGTTGAAAGGAAAAGTAACTGAGGTTCCTTCGAGACAACTATTTGGCGGTTGGTTTTATCGTCCTGGTATTCAAAAAATGCTACGAAAAGACTTTGACTGTTTCTTAATGCTTGGCGAAAGCCGTGCTCTTAGCACCTGGTTGTTTTGTGTAAAAGCGCGGCTGTTTCATCCTAAAAAGAAGGTTTATTTCTGGTCACATGGTTGGTATGGAAAAGAGAGCAAGGCAGAACGACTAATAAAGAAACTGTTTTTCAGACTTCCTAATGGTGGTATCTTCTTGTATGGTAAATATGCTTGTGAATTGATGATCAAGGAAGGTTTCAACCCCGATAAGCTTTTTGTTATTCATAATTCTTTAGCGTATAACGAACAAGTTGCAATCAGGCAGCAATTGGTAGCAAAACCAATTTATAATGAACATTTTGGAAATGATTATCCTAATTTGTTCTTTATAGGAAGGCTTACTACTATAAAAAAGTTGGATATGGTGTTAAGGGCTATGGCACAATTAAAGACGAGCGGTCAAAACTATAATATGACGTTTATTGGCGGTGGTGAGGTACAATCAGAACTAGAAAAATTGGCTAGTGAATTAGGATTACAAAATATTGTGTGGTTCTATGGTCCTTGTTATGATGAAAAGGTTTTGGGAGAAATGATTTATAATGCGGATTTATGTGTTTCTCCAGGTAACATAGGGCTGACTGCAATGCATTCTTTGGTGTTTGGAACGCCAGCTATTACTCACGATGACTTTCCTCATCAGATGCCTGAGTTTGAAGCTATAAAGGAAGGAATAACTGGAACGTTCTTTAAGATTGATAATGTGGATTCTCTCGCTGATGGAATTTCTAAATGGTTTACTAATAAGGGAAATAAGCGTGAAGAGGTTAGAGAGGCCTGCATGAAAGAGATTGACGAAAACTGGACACCACAGTTTCAATTAAACGTTTTGAAAAAACATCTACAATAAACTATACATCATGTTGAAGTACATCATTGGTTTGTTGAAAAACTTATTTAACCCAGCGGTATCGCTTTTTGTGAAGATTGATGACAAGTCGGTCATTAGTCGCAAGGCGAAGATTTATGGAAATACACAGGTAACGGATTCAACGATAGGAGATTATTCATACGTGGGACGTAATTCGCGTGTCATCCATGCAGACGTGGGTAAGTTCTGTTCTATAGCTGGTGATGTGAAATTAGGAATGGGAACACATACATTAGACAAACTTTCAACATCTCCAATTTTTACGGAACGACATAATTCAACTAAACATCAGTGGGTAGAAACTCAGATTGATGAGCCTTTCAAGAGGGTTGTTGTTGGTAACGATGTTTGGATTGGAATTGGGGTTATGGTAATAGGTGGTGTTACTATCGGTAATGGGGCTGTTGTAGGGGCTGGTGCTGTTGTTACTAAGGATATACCGCCATACGCAGTTGTGGGAGGAGTGCCTGCCAAAATTATTCGCTACCGATTCTCAGAAGAAAAGATTGACGCATTGCTTAAACTGAAGTGGTGGGATAAATCCGAAGAAGTTTTGCAAAAGAATATTCAGCTATTCCAAAATAGTAATATAGACACCGTTTTCTCATCACTTAATGATATGTAAACAGGCAATAATGAAAGGAAAGATACTAATCATATCCGCTGTTTTCCCTCCCGAGCAAGTAACATCAGCCATGATGACTTACGACATTGCCAAGGAGTTGACAAAAAAGCATAATGTAATTGTGCTAAGGCCGCGCCCGTCTCGACCTATTGGTTCCAAATTTGAATATTTTGAACTGGAAGATGAACCGTTTGAAACCATTATGGTAGATTCATACACTTGTCCTGAATCCCGTCTAATGGGGAGGATGAAAGAAAGCGTTTCTTTCAGCAAGCAATGTGTAAAATACATCAAAGCTCATAGAAACGAAATCGACTTCATATACAACGGAGCATGGCAGCTTTTTGGAGTTAACATGGTGGCAAAAATGGCAGTAAAGTATAAGATACCTTATTTGATTACCATACAAGACATTTATCCGGAAAGTTTGCTTACAGGTCATCATTATCCTTCGGTAGTTGAGAAGCTTGTAAAAATGCTATTTCAGCCTATGGATAAGTACTACACATCCAATGCTGTTAAGGTGAGAACCATTTCAGACGAAATGGCAGATTATATGTCAAAAACAAGACGGATTCCTAGAGACCATTATGTTGTTATGAATAACTGGCAAAACGATGAAGACTTTGAGAACTTGCCATTGAAAGAACATAATAATTGTTTTGTTTTTGCATACGTTGGTAGCATTAATGTTCATGCGAATGTTGAACTGATAATAAAAGCCTTCCACACCGCCAATTTGGAAAATGCAGAATTACGAATCTATGGTGGTGGAAACAGAAAAGAACAGTGCATAAAACTCGTAAGGGACTTGGGTGAAAAGAGAGTGACATTTGGTCAGGTCAGCAGAGAAGAAGTACCAGCCATACAAGCTAAAGCAGATGTTACTGTTTTTGCTCTTCCAAAAGGTAATGGTGGAATTTGTCTTCCCTCGAAGATGACTAGCTATATGTTGTCAGGGAAACCTATCCTTGCCAGTATTGATAAAGTAAGTACAGCTGAAAGATACATACAGGAGGCTCAATGTGGAATCGCTGTTGAGCCAGACAATATGGATGCTTTGATAGGTGGGTTTAAAGCCTTCGGCATGATGAAAAAAGAACAACTTGATCAGATGAGTAAAAACAGCAGATTGTTTGCAGAGAAGAATTTGACTCGAAAAGCTAATTTACCCAAAGTAATTCAAATAATAGAGAGCGCCATAAATATATAGTATATGAAGAAAGTAATCACATACGGCACATACGACCTTTTGCATCAGGGCCATATAAATTTGCTTCGACGTGCAAAAGAATTGGGTGATTATCTCATTGTAGGTGTCACCAGCGACAGCTTCGACCGTGGGCGAGGAAAACTTAATGTTCGCAACAATGTGTTGGAGCGTGTAGAGGCCGTTAAAGCTACGGGTTATGCCGATGAGGTAATCATTGAAGATTATCTTGGACAGAAAATAGATGACATTCAGAAATACGATGTTGACATCTTTGCCATCGGTTCGGATTGGGTCGGAAAGTTTGATTATCTGAATGAGTATTGCAAGGTGGTTTACCTGCCACGTACAGAAGGTATATCATCCACAATGCTTCGTGAGGAAAGTCAAACTGTTTATCGTATTGGCATTGTAGGTAGTGGTCGAATTGCTCATCGCTTTGTTCCAGAAAGTAAAGTGGTGAATGGTGCGCTGGTGACGGCAGTAATGAACCCCGACAAAGCAGAGGCTGAGTCCTTTGCTGATATTTATGGGCTAACTGCCTACAACTATTATGATGCATTTCTGAAGGATGTGGATTTGGTGTATGTGGCATCCCCGCATTTGACACATTATGATTATGTGAAGAAAGCATTGATGGCGGATAAACATGTGCTTTGCGAGATACCATTTATGCTGTCAAAGGAACAAGCGTTGGAACTCTATCGAATGGCGGAGGAGCGTAACCTTGTGCTGCTTGAAGCAAGTAAGACGGCATTCTGTCCGGCCTTTGGCCATATTGTTACCTTGGTGAAGAGTGGAATCATAGGCGAGGTAGTAGATGTGAAGTCTTCCCTGAGTAAAATGGTACCGCCCCCAACTCGTGAATTGGAAGCAACACAGGCTGGTGGTGCTATGACGGAACATGCTCCATTGACGTTACTTTCTATTATCAAACTTTTGGGTATTGATTGGTGCGATGTGGATTTCCATAGCAAGATGGAGAGTGGGGTGGATATTTACACCAAGGGTGTGATCAACTACCCTCATGCTACATCATCTTTCACACTGGGTATTGGTGTAAAGACAGAAGGAAACTTAGTGATTTCAGGTACAAAGGGTTATATTTATGTTCCTGCTCCGTGGTGGCTTACCGACTTCTTTGAGGTGAGGTATGAAGACCAGACCAAGAATAAGAAATACTTTTATAGCTATGATGGGGAAGGTTTGCGCTATGAGATACAAGAGTGGCTGTCGATGATTGTGAATAATCGTCGCAGTTGTTACAAACTTCGCAGACGTGAAAGTGTGGCCATAGCTGAAATAATTGAAAAATATAGAAATCACGAAAACGTAACTGAGATATGAAACGGGTTTTAGTTGTTGGTGGGGCCAATGGTATAGGTCTTAGTATTGCCACGGAATTAGCAAAGCGAGATGATGTGGAAAAAGTTTATGTTGTAGATAAGGCTGAAATCTCTGATGAATATCAGAATGATAAGTTTGAGGGTTTTCTGTTTGATTTGACCAATGAGGATTATTCATTCTTTGACCGCTTTGCTGACATCGATACGTTAATGATAACGGCTGGCTTTGGGAAACTGGCCTTGTTTAAGGATGTTCCAGAGCAGCATATCATGAACTCGTTTAATGTGAATACAATACCAGTATTGCGCCTGGTACACAAATTCTATGATAAATTAGAAGGTGCCGATGATTTCTATTGTGGTGTGATGGTAAGTATCGCTGGATTTATGTCTTCACCCTTTTTCGCTGTCTATGGTGCAACTAAAGCTGCACTTAAAATTTTTATTGAGAGCGTGAATGTGGAATTGAAGAAAGGCGGCTCAACGAATAGGATCTTAAATGTTAGCCCAGGTTCATTAAATGGAACTTCTTTTACGGCCGGTAAAACAGACTTGAGCGTTACTGCACCTATAGCCAACGAGATTGTTAAACATCTGGAGGCAAAAGACGACTTGTTTATACCTCAATATGATGAAGTTTTCAAGGATGTCCTTGAGAGATATCATAAAGACTTTAGAGCCGAGGGTGAACACTCATACGATTATAAATTAAAATCTGGAAGAATATAACTATGGCAGAACAACAAATGCATGGCTTCAGAGCCAGACTTGATTATGTGCTGAAACATAACTATGCAGTAAATCGTCTTTTTACATGGACAGCAAGCTCATTGCTGAAAACATGGGGATGGTTTATCCCAATTGATAAGAAGATGGTTGTGTTCAGTGGTCATACACGTAAATATAATGACAGTCCAAGAGCATTATATGAGTATATGTTGGCACACCCAGAGAAATACGGACAGTATAAGTGTGTATGGGCTCTGGAAGATCCCGCTAATGTGGATGTCCCAGGAAATCCTATCAAGATTAAGTCAGATACACCAGAGTATTTTAAATACACACTGAAGGCTAAATATTGGGTAACTTGTGTGAATATAGAGCGAAGTCTGCATTATAAAAAAAGTAGTTGCAGGTATTTGAATACATGGCACGGAACTCCTTTTAAACATGTGGGGAATGATGCTGGTGGACGTAATGATTTTGACTTTGGTAGTGTTGACTTTTTCTGCTATGCCAGTGATTTTGAGAAGGAGATATACAAGCGTGCATTTAGGGTAAGGGAAGAGGCTATGATTCCAACAGGACTGCCCAGAAACGATGTCTTATATAAGACAACGCCACAGGAGATTGAAAATATAAAGAAACGGCTTAATTTGCCGTTAGATAAAAAGATTATTCTCTATGCTCCTACCTGGAGGGATAGTACAGACAATGGTAAGACTTGTGCCATTAAGCCGCCAGTAGATGCTAAAAAATGGGAGGAAGCATTAAAGGAAGACTATATTGTACTTTTCCGTATGCATGCCTACACTAATAAGTTGCTGGGTCTGGAGTTTAATGAAACATTGCGTGATTATTCTTCATATCCTAATGTAAATGATCTGTTCAAGGTGGCAGACATCCTGATTAGTGATTATTCTGCATCTATGGCAGACTATTCTATTTTGGAACGTCCAATCCTATGTTTTACATACGACTATGAGGAGTATCGTGACGAACGTGGTCTGTATGTGGACTATAGTAAGGATATGCCCAGTGGAATACTTAGAACAGAAGATGATGTGCTGGACTATATAAGGAATATGGACTATGCCGGGGAATGTGAGAAAACAAAACGTATGATTAAGGAAAAGATGATACATCTGGGTGGTAATGCCACAAAGATGTGCCTGGACAAATTATTTGAAATATAGTATGAAAAAACTACTTTTTACAGGAGCCTCAGGCTTCCTTGGTTGCAATATTCGACCCATATTAGATAAAACCTACGATGTGCACACCATTGGCCTGACTGATGATGATGACATCAAGATTAATATGGCCAAGGAGGTGCCGCCTATCAACACACACTATGATGTGGTGCTGCATGCGGCTGGCAAGGCGCATACTGTGCCTAAGACAAAGGAGGAAAAGCAGGTTTTCTTTGATGTGAACTATCAGGGAACGGTGAACCTGTGCAAGGCTCTGGAGAATGCGGGCATTCCCAAGTCGCTGGTGTTTATTTCCACCGTGGCTGTATATGGATGTGAGTTTGGAGAATTGATAACCGAGGAGCATCCATTGGAAGGAGATAGTCCATACGCCAAGAGTAAGATTATGGCTGAGGAATACCTTACAAAGTGGTGCTTTGAGCATGGGGTGGTATTGGGGATTCTGCGTCCATCATTGTTGGCTGGTCGCAAGGCTCCAGGCAATTTGGGTGCTATGGTTGATGGCATCAAGAAAGGATTCTACCTGAACATTGCAGGTGGTAAGGTTCAGAAGAGTATTCTGATGGCAGAGGATATTGCTTATCTGTTACCATTGTTGGAAGAGAAAGGTGGCGTGTTCAATGTCTGCGATACTAACCAGCCCACCTTTGGAGAAATTTCTGCTTCCGTGGCCAAACAATTAGGCAAGCGCAAGCCTATCAGTATACCTTATTGGATGGCATGGTGCATGGCAAAAGTGGGTGATTTGTTGGGCTCAAAAGCCCCCATCAATTCCTATAAACTTGAAAAGATGACCAAGTCGTTGACATTCAGCAATGAGAAAGCCCGCCGTGAATTGAGCTGGGAGCCGTTGGATGTGTTAACGAACTATAAGATTTGAAAAAATAACAACAATAAAATTTAATAATTATGTCAGTATTTAAAGACAAAGTCCTCCTTATCACAGGGGGCACAGGCAGTTTCGGTAATGCAGTTCTGAACCGTTTCCTTCGTACCGATATTGGAGAAATCCGCATCTTCAGCCGAGATGAGAAGAAGCAGGACTATATGCGCCATGATTTTCAAGCTCGTATGCCCGAGGTGGCCAATAAGATTAAATTCTATATCGGTGATGTTCGCAATAAGAGCACGCTGAAATACGCTATGAAAGGGGTGGACTATGTGTTCCACGCCGCTGCATTAAAACAAGTTCCAAGTTGCGAGTTTTTCCCGATGGAGGCCGTGAAAACCAACGTAATGGGTACGGACAACACCCTTGATGCTGCCATCGATGCTGGTGTGAAATGTGTGATTTGTCTCAGTACTGACAAAGCAGCCTATCCTATTAATGCCATGGGCATCACCAAGGCCATTGAGGAGAAAATTGCCGTGGCCAAGAGCCGTCTTTCAGGTAACACCAAAATCTGTTGCACACGCTACGGCAATGTGATGTGCTCCAGAGGTTCTGTCATTCCGCTTTGGATTGACCAGATCCGCAAGGGCAACCCGATTACCATCACCGAGCCTTCGATGACCCGCTTCATTATGTCTCTTGAGGAGGCCGTTGACCTGGTGCTGTTTGCCTTCGAGAACGGCAAGAATGGCGACATCCTCGTGCAGAAGGCCCCTGCCTGCACCATCCAGACGCAGGCCGAAGCCGTGGTGGAACTGGTTAAGCACCAAGCGCCCAACAATCCCGAGATTCGAGTCATCGGCATCCGCCATGGTGAGACGACGTACGAA
>JAEEGL014147909.1_pt1 | contig 12189 bp, 8 predicted proteins | sample 9134231 | NCBI WGS metagenome assembly JAEEGL01 (sample SAMN16246548, study PRJNA631951) | gut metagenome | biome: gut microbiome; feature: rumen; material: fiber-attached | host: Bos | place: Iran: Karaj | collected 2018-10
AAATCACAGTACATCTGCGAAATGGGGCTTACTGCGCTTGAATATCAGTGTACCGATGCAGAAAGCTGCCACCACAAAGATCCAGAAATATGTGGATGAGTAGAAGTGCTCAAAGAACCAGGTGTCCCCATAGATAGAATTCCTGAAGCCCTCTACTATATAGGTCATGGGGTTCAATTTGATCAGCCACTTGTACTTGTCCGGAACTATGTCAATATTCCAGAGTATCGGAGTTGCCCACTGGAAGAGCTGCAGGCCTATGGATATAATCTGCAGAAGATCCCTGAAGAACACCACAATGGCACAGGTAGCATAGCTTAATGACAGCACCAGTATGAACTCGCAGCCCATGTAATAGATGATCTGAAGCCAGTATATAGTCGGATAATATCCGTATATGCAGGCTATCAGCATCAGCACCAAAGTGAAAAATACGTGTATGAACATGGCTGCTATTATTTTGATGATTGGAAGTATGCTTATTTTGAAAAGAACTTTTTTTACCAGATAGTTGTACTCAAGAAGCGACGTGGTACCGTTGGTAAGCGCTTCCGAGAAAAAGAACCAGGGAACAAGGCCCGCCGTCAGGAAAAGAACATATGGAACCTCAGCCCCTCCCGAAACAGCCTGTGCCCTTGACTGAAACACCACATCAAAGACAATATAGTACATACATACAGTGACCACCGGCTGTGCCAGAGCCCAGACTATGCCCATGTAGGAGCCTGCGTAACGCTTCTTGAAATCATTGATGGCCAGGCGCTTTATAAGGTTCCTGGAATGAAAAAGCTCTACCGGAAGGACCAGCAATCTGTCATACCACAAAAACACCAAAATGCAGCTGATACCGATAAGTACACAGCCGCAGATTTTTTTAAGCATAGCAGTATCCGCATCCTCCAGGGGATTGTTGTGAAAAACCAAAAGAAGCACCAAAAACAGCGCCAGCGCATAGAAAATCCCAAGCACCACCTGCTTGGATGCCTTCAACTTTCCTCCCATCAAAGCTCTCGTATTCCTCCCCACTTGGTATCCTTATCAGAGAAATTAAGTTCAACACCCTCCTGAAGGGGCCAGTCGATTCCTATATCCGGATCGTTCCAGATAAGTCCGCCCTCATCGTTAGGATGGTAAAAATCAGAACACTTATAAGCAAATTCAGCATAATCGGAAAGCACCAGAAAGCCATGAGCAAAGCCCTTGGGAATAAAGAACTGCTTTTTGTTCTCAGCACTTAAGATCACTCCAAACCACTTTCCGTAGGTTTCAGAGCCCTTTCTGAGATCCACTGCAACGTCAAATACCTCACCGTTTATGCATCTTACGAGCTTGTCCTGAGGGAACTGCTTCTGAAAATGAAGTCCTCTTAATACTCCCCGCTTGCTGGCGGACTGATTGTCCTGCACAAACTCGCAGGTGATACCGGCTTCTACAAAGTCGTTTTTGTTGTAGGTCTCAACAAAGTAGCCCCTGGCATCACCGAATACCTGAGGAGTTATAACCTTAAGTCCTTCTATCTCACATGTCTCTACAGAAATCTTGCCCATTTTGTTTTTCTCCTTGAAATATAATGATCGGTTCACGGTGTTCCCACCGGTGTTCCTGATATAGTCTGATCAGCAGGTATATACTGCCCGAAGCCCCCGGGAGGTGCCTGCGGAACACTTGAAAGATACCCGGATGCTCCGGTTGCATCGTCCTGATATCCTGCAGGAAGCTGGGGATTGGGGTTTGTGAGTTCTCCCACCACCGCCATTCCTGTTCCCTTTGTGCCTCCTTCTGCAGCATCATCGCTGTTCTCTCCCGAAATTCCGTCATCTCCAATAAGATCGCCTGACATCCGGGATGCATCATCACCTGCAGTCTGCGCAGTTGATTTCTTTATCACCACTACTGCAGGTATTTTTTCGGTCTCGTCAAAGAAGTCCTCATCCAGAAGAAAACCGTCCAGATCATCACCTATCTGATTGACACTGAAGGCATCCTCCGAGAGGTCCTCATTATCCTGCGCTGTCTCCTGCGTAGTCTGAGTATCAGTCTTGCCGCCTTTGTCCCAGCCAAAGAGCCTGTTGATCCTGGCTGTGTTGGTGGCATATACAATTACCAGCACAAGAATAAACGCACTTAGTATGGAAATTATAGCCAGACTAAAAACTTTTTTATTCATGCTTCAATCCTGCTCACAGACCGTTGGCAACTTCTACCAGATATTTGCCGTAGTCGGTCTTCATCAGTGGTTCTGCCAGTTTAAGCAGCTGCTCCTTGTCGATAAAGCCTCTCTTGTAAGCTATCTCTTCGATGCAGGAGATATAAAGCCCCTGCCTCTTCTGGAAAGCGCATACAAAGTCTGAGGCATCCAGAAGAGAATCATGACTTCCGGTATCAAGCCATGCAAAGCCTCTGCCCATGGTCTCCACCGACAGCTCTCCGCGGTTTAAGTATTCGTTATTGATACTGGTTATCTCTATCTCACCTCTTGCTGAAGGCTTAACGTTCCTTGCAATCTCCACAACCTTGTTGTCATAAAAGTACAGGCCGGGAACCGCGTAATTACTCTTGGGATGCTCAGGCTTCTCTTCAATGCTGATGGCCTTGCCGTTCTCGTCAAACTCCACAACGCCGTAGGCTCTCGGATCCCTTACATAGTATCCGAATATTGTAGCTCCGCTCTCCCTTGAAGCAACCTCTCTTAGAAGCTTTGAAAAGCTCTGTCCGTAAAAGATATTGTCGCCAAGTACCAGTGCCACGCTGTCACTTCCGATAAAATCAGCTCCGATGATAAATGCGTCGGCAAGTCCACGGGGCTGATCCTGGACTGCATAGGAGAAGCTCATTCCAAGCTGTTCTCCGGTGCCGAAGAGCTCCTCAAACACAGGAAGATCTCTGGGTGTGGATATGATCAGAACCTCTCTGATACCTGCCAGCATCAGGGTTGAAAGCGGATAATAGATCATTGGCTTGTCATAGACAGGCATCATCTGCTTGGACATGGCTCTGGTGAGCGGATAAAGCCTTGTTCCCGATCCTCCCGCAAGTATTATACCCTTCATATAGAACTCCTTTCTTTTTCGATACACGAATATTCGGAAAGTCTTCAAGGTCATGCGTTTGTTTGTGCAAGCACACAAACGCATGACTTTTAATCCTTATATCGTATACATCTTTTCGTAGTATTTTTCATAGTCGCCGCTGGTGACGTGCTCCATCCATTCGGAGTTGTCGAAGTACCATTTGATGGTCTTGCGGATACCTTCCTTGAACATGGTCTCGGGCTCCCAGCCGATCTCAGCCTTGATCTTATCAGGTGCTATGGCATAGCGGCGGTCATGGCCCTTTCTATCTGCCACATAGGTGATGAGATCATAGGTAAGATGCTCCTTCCTGGGATCGGAGTCATCAAGCTCCTCGCGAAGTATGTCAATGATAGTCTTAACTATCTCTATGTTCTGTTTTTCATTGTGTCCGCCTACATTGTAGGTCTCAAAAAGGCGTCCCTTCTCCTGTACCATGTCGATGGCCTTGGCGTGATCCTCAACATAGAGCCAGTCCCTGACGTTCTTGCCGTCGCCGTATACAGGAAGGTTCTTGCCTGCAAGCGCATTGTGAATGATAAGCGGAATCAGCTTCTCCGGGAACTGGTAAGGTCCGTAGTTGTTGGAGCAGTTGGTGATATTGGCAGGGAACTTGTAGGTGTCCATATATGCCTTTACCAGCATGTCAGAGCTGGCCTTGCTGGCTGAATAGGGACTGTGTGGTGAATAAGGTGTTGTCTCATAGAAGAAGGCATTTGGATCATCATCAAGGGATCCGTAAACCTCATCTGTTGATACATGAAGGAACTTCTTGTCCTCCTTGTAAGTTCCATCCTCGTTCTCCCAGGCCTTCCTGGCAGCGTTGAGCATTGTGGCTGTTCCAAGAACATTGGTCTCCACAAAGATCTCGGGATTGACAATGGACCTGTCCACATGGCTCTCTGCTGCAAAATGAACAACCCTGTCTATATCATTCTCAGCAAAGATCTTATCAATTGCTGCCCTGTCGCAGATGTTGGCCTTTACAAAAGTGTAATTGGGATTGCCCTCAAGGTCCTTGAGGTTCTCCAGATTGCCTGCATAGGTCAGGGCATCAACATTGATGATGCGGATCTGGTTCCCATATTTCTTAAACATATAGTGAATATAGTTTGAGCCGATGAACCCGGCGCCTCCTGTTACAAGATAAGTTCTCATGTGTTTTCCTTTCTTTTCATAGATATTCACAGTACAGTATACCACAATCCCCCAGATAGAGGAAATAGTAGATACTTAATGCAGGATCAGTCCAAACAGCGACATGTAAAACAGTCCCGTACTGTAGGTCATATACCTGGGCTGCGGGAAAATAATGGAGCCCGTCACAACACTGTTTATGGCAATTACCGTCATGACCACAAATCCCACCAGCAAAAGCTTTCTCCAGTAAGCCAAGAGTTCAAGATCTACAGCTCTGGGATCCTTGCCTGCAAGTATCAGTGTCCTTACCGCAATCACAATATACATCACCAGATACAGGCAGTACAATACCGCTGATAGAGTTATCAACGCAACAGGGTGTATGTTGGTAATGGATATCACAAAGGCCTTAAGTACATTGGCCGTAAGAAGGTACACAGCTCCGTGGTCATCCCCCTTGAAGGCAGACCTTATACGCGCAGCAAGAAGAACCTTGAACATCCTGTCGATCACTTTGTCAATCAGTATATCCGCCCTGACAGTGTCTTTTTCTCCGAAGTGCTGTTCCACATAATCTTCTGCGTACGAAAGAACTACACTGTAGCTGATCACATCGTAGCTGAGGGAGTAATGCTCTGTCATACTCTTCCAGTCAGACTTAATAATATTGTTATCCCCCTCCGGATCGAAGCCCTCAGCTGAATCTATTGTGAGGTCCTCCGCCTTGCAGGTGTCGACGATCCGGGTAACAAGGCCGTCAAGACCTGGATAGTCATCGCTCTCCTCCTGCAAAAACAAAGCAGGATCCTCCTCCGTCGAGGTGTAAAAGACAGTTGTCAGTCCTCCAAGGCTGTTGCATGTGTGAGGTGCAAAGACACCCCTTACCGCCAGATTGTACCCCCTGTCAAGCAGCGCGATGGTCACCAGTGTAAGTACCACTCCTATCACCGTGTAGCTGAACCGCTTCAGGGAACGAAGTCTTTTCACAAAAATATGAAGAATAAATGATGTAAAAAACCATAAAATCACGCAGATCAGCATCTGCTTTCTAATACTGCATATCAGTACCGACAGCAAAAAGAGCTCTATGCACTCCTTTATTTCATACGTGTCATAGCTCTTTAGCAGAAGCAGTGTAAAAAGTAAAAATAGCGGCATGGCCAGAGACTCCGTCAAAATGCTCTCTGAGTACATGGTCCTTCTGCCTGATACAAATCTGTTTGCCAGAGCAACTGCCACCTGAGTGATCTGTGCAAATCCAGCAAGGACCATTGCCTTGTTGCTCCCAACAGCATACTTTGATATGCCAAGAACATAAATTCCAAGACGGTAAATAGCCACAACCCAGAGTAGACTCTGAACAGTCAGCGCCAGTGTCAGGTACGCAGGAAGGTCAAAGGGTGTTGCAGTTACATTCATTACCTCACACAGTTTCCTAAGGCCCGCCAGAAACAGCGGATACCCCGGCTCTCTTGAGAATTCCATTTCCACATAACTTGAACTGTCAACACAAAGCTGTGGTCCGTCAAAAAAACCTATTCCTAAAAAAACAATCATTAACAAAACAAAGGACAGAAGCTCAAAAGCTTCTGTTCCTTTGTAATTTCTTTTTACAGCCATGACTCCCCCCGTCAGTTGTAAAGGATATTCATATCAACATTCCCCGATATTCCCGGTACCGATCCCTTGGAAGTGTACTGCCACATATCATATCTTGTTGCTGTATATGACACCGAAGCTGCATACTGTGCCAGCCATATCTTGTAATTGGTCAGCTGCGATGTGTTTATCCTCTGGGAGAACCAGGTCTTATTGGCATAGACACCTGCCCTGTAGCCTGCACTCTGGATGGTTCCGCAGAAGGCCTTGATGTTGGCTGTACGCTGGCTGGTGCTGATGGCATCTCCTCTTCCGTTGCTGGCCTCCACATCCAAAAAGATAGGGAAGCTGAGGCTGTAGCCCTTGCATAGGTTAATGCACATGGAAGCCTCCTCAACGGCCTCCACTTCGTTGACAGCCTGTGTAAAGAAATACACACCGACTCTGAGTCCTGCTGCCTGTGCTCCCTGGATATTGGCCCTGAACTTGGGATCCTCAATAAGCGCTCCCGCAGAAGAACCTCTGTAACCGCATCTTATGATAACGAAGTTAACTCCTGAGTTCTTTACCTGGCTCCAGTTGATATTGCCATTCCACTTGCTGACATCTATTCCCATGGTTCCGGATGAGGATGAAAGAGCTCCGTCACTGCCAAAGGTGTATTTGGCACCCTGTATTACCTGCTCACCGGTAACATAATTGCCATTCTTGTCATAATAGTAGGTCTTGCCGTCTATGGTCTGCCAGCCCGTGTACTTGTAGTTGGTAGCTGTCTTTCTGATATAGAACTTGCTGCCCTTATAGTAATCGTCGTAGGTTGCCTCTACATAGTTGCCATCGGAATCCTTAACGTAAACAGTTCTTCCGTCCTTGTCCTTGAGTACGGTGGAACTCTTTACAACCTTGACCTTGATGGTGGCATCCTTAAATCCGGAACAGCTGGCGGTTATGGTCGTCTCACCGGCTTTCACTCCGGTGACTGTACCGTCAGAGACCTTTGCCACATCAGAATTCTCGGACTTGTAGCTCACAGACAGGGAAGAGTCCTTGGGCTCAAGCTTGAAAGTCTGCCCCTGGACCAGTGTGATCTTACTAACATTCATGGAAAGCTCTGAGCTATCGCCCTTTGCCTTGACAGTGATCGAACACTTTGCATCATTGCAGCCGTCTGCATAGGCTGTGATAGTGCAGCTTCCTGCTGCCCTTGCTGTGATAACACCCTCACTGTTGACCTTGGCAACTGACTCGTCGTCGGATTTAAACTTGATCCCGTCAGCTCCGGAAGCAGTGATCTTTCCTGTCTCACCGACTTCAAGGGTAAGACTGTCGGTGCTGAGAGTTATATCCTTCTTTTCTGTGTCAGGCTCTTCTTCCTTGCCACCCTCAACGGTTACTGAAATTGAGGCATCCTCATACCCGTCAGCAGTGATCTTAATAGTGGCCTTTCCGGCACCGACAGCATTCACAGTCTGTCCGTCCAGGGATGCAACACTGTCATCACTGGAGCTTACACTGTAATCATCCGGGCCTGATACGATAAAGGACTCACCCTCACCGATCTTGAGGCTCATGCTGGATGGAGTAACCTTCATTGTCTTTTTCTCTTCAGACTCCGAAGAATCCTCTGATGAGTCATCCTCTGAATCATCATTATCTTCCGACTCCTCTGTAGAGGCATCCTCGGATCCCTCTTCGGATGTCTTCGACCTGGAAAGAGCCATTCTCTTCACACTGCCAGGTGCAAGGGATGAGCTGGTCGAAGGATCCACTATGCTGGACTTATCTATGGACTCGTAGCTGTACTCTCCGTCTCCGCCTTCTCCGTCCACAGGAGTCTTGGAGCTCTCCACATATTCAACGGTATCCTGAAGTGCAGATTCAACCACATCGGCAACGGCCGTATCCTCAACAGCGGCATTGACCTGTGATTCCTTTTTTATCTCGTTTGATACATCCACTGCCTTCATCTCGACAGTGTCCTTTATCTTAAGGGACTTACTCTCTGTCTCAAGCTTGTACTCGGAAAACTCAGAAGAAAGAGTCTTCGGAGTGACCTTATAGGTTCCGGCTGTGAGATTGTTCTTGTAAATGATCCCGTCCTTATCATGGTCATCGTAGGTCACTTTGGCTCCGTCAGGAGTTACCACATCAACCTCAAAGTGTACATTGGCCACAAGCTTGCCGGATTCAGAATTGATGAATTTGATCTTCATATCACTCTTGATGCTGGTAAGGGTCATCTGGACTGTCACGCCCTGAGCCACATCTGAGACTTCCTCTTCTTCCTCCTCGACAATTTCTGCCGCATAGGCCCTTGCCTTCTCAGCATCAGCTATTGCAAGAAGTCCGTAGGCACCCACAGCATCGTCAAGCTCAAGGCCTGCTCCAACTTCTGCAAAAGAGCCAATCTCTTCACGATAGTCCTTGGCCTTGGAATAAAAGACCATTGTTGTGATGGCACCTGCCACCAGCAAAATGGCAACTATCGCAGCAGCTCTTTCAGCCAGATCCGTATTCTTAATAAACTCGAGCACCTTGCCGCCGGCTACAAGTACAGGACTTATACCGCCGCGCCTTCTGCGGGAAGCTCTTCCCCTGCCCGGAAATCCTCCTCGCCCTCTGTCATGCCTTGTTCCGGCAGCAGCGACTTCCTCATCATCGTAGTCATAGCCGTCCTCGTCGGAGTAATCTCCATAGTCCTCCTCGAACTCTTTGTCATAGTCCTCGTCATACTCGTCCGCAGGCTCTTCCGAATCGAGGGCTTCCTCGTCTTCGTAGAGGTCATCCTCCTGTTCGTAATCCGCATCGCTTTCAGGTTCTTCCTCTATCGGTGGTTCTTCGTCACCGTAGCGGCCATACCCGTCTTCCGGATCTTCCTCTTCGAACCGTTCAGGCTCAGCTTCTGTCTCTTCCGGTTCGTCGACCTCATAGCCTTCGTACCGCACAGGCTTCTCTTCAGCTACTGGTTCCTCGTCTTCGAAGCGCTCATACTCCTCATCCTCATAGTCGCCGTACTCCTCCTCGAACTCCTGATCCCCTTCCTCATAGAGCTCCTCGTCATCCTCGTAGTAGTCTTCGTCCATCTCCTGATCCAGATCTATAACTTCATCTTCCCTACGGGGTTTTCTTCTATGCTTTCTGTCAAACATCAACAATTTCTTTTTCATACCTCTTCTCCTCTATATGTTGTATCAGAGCAAACTTATCCACAATATGTATATATATTACATGAAATGCTACTATCTAGCAAGAAAGGGGTTAACATTCACGGCTTTTATCATCTCATTTGCTGCAGAGCGCACAGCACCTGCAGCAAAATAGAAGCCACAAAACCAAACTCCCTGAGCCTGGTTTTGTGACTTTTACTTTTCTGCAAGCGCCCGCCAAAGCGGGCTATGACCATTTTGTAAAGCCGTGTACATCTCTGTCCTGTACTAGCGGCCGAGCATACGTAATTTATGCCTGTTTCAGTATGACTTTCTTCTGAGAAATAGTAAACTGCGTTCTCTTTGCCACCACTTCCACACAATAGTCCAGCGTCTTCTGCATCTTGTCAACCATGGCAAGAAGAGAGTTGTAAATCTCCTCCTCATCAGTACTGGAAGTCAGGATAAATGAATCTCTGGTCATGACTATGCTTTTGATTGCCTGTACCTTCTTATTCTCAACTATCTCAATCTCATCTGTCAGCAGATCTATGTCGTACAGGATCATGGGATTTCTCGTTGCCGCCACATCTATCTCATCCGCCAGCCTTATCAGCGACGCAAGATATGGAAGGCACACAGTGTTTCCGTTGGGAAGCTTATATGAAGCCGGATACTCTTCTTCGCTCCAAAGGTCTGTCTTTCTGTGTCCCCTTACGACCTGTCTGATCGCAAAAGTATGCTCAGGCGAAGGTATATCAAAAATGGCCGCATATTTTTCTATGAATAAGCCTGATAACTCATTGTGGTAGGTTCTCATGAAATCCGTTCTGGTAGCATCCTTGTTCTTCTCAAAGAATTCCCTGTCATTGAGCTTAACCTTGAACTGCTCATAATCCTCGTCGCCGATTCCCATTCCAACATCATGGAGGTAACATGCGCAGAGAAGAATATATATCTCATCGGCATTGAGTCTGTCTATCTGCTCAGCTCCGATGAGTCTGTTGCAAGAATCTACGACAGTCATGCTGTGAAGTTCGGAGTGATCAGTGTATTCAGGGAAAAGAAGTCTGTATCTCGACAGAATCCTCTGAACACCGAATACAATGTCCCTGAACCTGGTGTGAAGATCCGGGTCCATGTCCCTGAGCCTTTTCTCCAGGAGGAAGTCCTCAGCTTCTCTTTCCATAATGTTCTCTTCCCTGACGATAATGGTCAGGACATTGAGTCCGAGCATATTCTGATAAGTGACTTCGTCCGAAAGGCTTCGTACCATGCGGATACCAATTCCCTGATCCACGCTGTCTTTACCTGTCATCTCAGCCATTTCCACCGGGTTAAAGGGAATGCAGTCATCCTTTATCCTAAGGGTAATATCTCCACCCTTATAGATTGCCATGGCATTTAGTGAATGTTTCCTGCGGTCGGCAGAAAAGCCGTGCTCCACCACGTTGAGCGCCATCTCTTCCAGGCAGAGTGCCGAATATAAAGAAGCTTTTTTGCCAAGGCCGTGTTCCTCGCAGAATATCTGAACCTTCTCGGATGTATTCGATACATCATCAAGGCTTCTGATCGGAATATCCAGACAGTCGCTCCCGGCCACACCAAAGCCCGGCCGCAGGAACATCCACTCGTCAAGACTTTTGGGGATCCGTTTCCAGTAAAACAGTGCATATATCGGAACCAGAAGGATTGTCATCACTATTCCTATGGGGTTGGAGAGCCAGACACCCATTGCGCCCATGACCGGAGCAAGGATCAGCGACGGAATGACCATGGCAAAGAATCCATCAAAGACAGACTGGATGTTGACGAACAGATTGTGTCCCATAGCCTGAAGGTAGTTGGTGAAAACCTGGCAGACAAGGATAAGCGGGATGCAGAAGCCATATATGAAAAAGAGCTCATAGGCAAGGTGGTATACATTGGATGAACTGTCCGGGAAAAAGACCGATGTGAGGACCGGAGTGAGAGCAACGGCCAGCGCACCGATAACAACAGACAGTGCCAGGCCCTTGGTAAATACCAGTTTAAGTGTCTTCTTCATGGACTCCTTGTCCTCTTCACCCATGAAGATACTGATGAGCATGCGGACCATAGAGCCATTGCCAAGGGCGTAGGCAATATAGAAGCCGCAGATCATATTGAAGGCAGAAAGTGCAGAAAGCCCGTCTTCACCCGAATACATCAGAAGAACTCTGTTGATGACCATGTATCTTATGGCGATGCAAAAGACAAGCATGGCACCGGGAAAACCGATCTTAAGCATGTTACCCAGTTCCTGCCAGAGTATACCCTGTATGCTGTAGCGCAGCTGTGCTTTTTTTGAAAAATAGTAGGGAATAAGGATAAGAAAGTATACGAGGTTACTCAGGGATGTGGCAAGGGCAAGTCCCCATATGCCAAGGTTAAGAACATAGACAAAAAGGATATCCGAGATCACATTCGTCACGATCATCCCCGCTATGCCCACATATCCCCTTAAGCTCTGTCTCTCCATCTGAAGAAATGCAGCCAGCTGCTGCGCAAAGAGCATGGGGAGTATTCCGAGTCCGTACCCCACTATATAGATCTTAAGATCCGCAAGGAGCAGGTCATTGGCTCCCAGAAGAAGCGCAATAGGCCCCGGGAACAGAAGGCTTGCCAGAGTGAGAACAGCTCCGATGATAAACGTGACTGTCAGATTCAGGGAAAAGATTCCCTTTGTCTTGTCAATTTCTCCCCTGCCCATGAACCTTCCGCATAGAACTGCAGTACCTCCCAGAAGCACCGATCCGGAAGCAGACATTATCTCAACCATTGAGTAATACAGGCCGATCACAGCCACTGCAGACGGACCTATGAATCGTCCCGCCATTGTTCCGTCAACCAGTGAGTTAATGGATCCCATGGCAAAGATAAGTATCTGAACCGGAAGCATATTAAAGAAAAGTCTGGACAGGAGCTTATCAGTGTTTTTATGACGTTTCATATCAATCCCCTTTTAAATATTTATACTTTTTCGAATGATACGGGTATGTGCATTGACCGGGATAAATTTCAGAACCGCTTTGAGGACGCTTGCGCTCCCCTCGCCTCGCAGCGGTACTACTATAAATTGCTCAGGTATTTGGGATGTCCCACTAGACTCGATAATACCTCGTCAAGTGGTCACCCATGGCTCGCACTAGGCTCTAAAAAACATCGCCAAGTGCTCTGCTCAAAGTACCGGCGGTCTCAGAAGCCTCTGCATC
>JAEEGL014369179.1_pt1 | contig 12189 bp, 12 predicted proteins | sample 9134231 | NCBI WGS metagenome assembly JAEEGL01 (sample SAMN16246548, study PRJNA631951) | gut metagenome | biome: gut microbiome; feature: rumen; material: fiber-attached | host: Bos | place: Iran: Karaj | collected 2018-10
CCCCGGATCGAACGGTAAAAGGCGGTCTGCACCTCGAAGGGAAGGGAGGAACTGAGGCCCTGGAGATACATTTCCCGGGTGTCCGCTCCCATGGGCTCGATGAAAAACTGGTGCCTTTTCCGATCCGAGAAGCGCACCACTTTGTCCTCGATGGACGGACAGTATCGGGGACCGATCCCCTCGATGACCCCCGCGAAGAGCGGTGATCTGTCGATGTTGGCACGGATTATGCTGTGCGTTTCTCCGTTGGTGTAGGCGATATAACAGACGGAGGTATTCCGAAGGCTCTCCACCTTCGTATCCATGGAAAAGGGGATGATCCGGTCGTCCCCGGGCTGTTCCTCAAAAAAGGAAAAATCGATGGAATCCCGGTGCACCCGGGCGGGGGTCCCGGTCTTGAAGCGCCGCATGGGAAGGCCCAGATCTTTCAGGCAGTCTCCCAGCCCGTTGGCGGGCTGGCAGCCGTCGGGCCCGGCGGGCCTGGAAAACTCCCCGATAAAGATCTTCCCCCGGAGATAGGTGCCGGTGGCCAGGATCACCCGGCGGACGGGATAGGTGGCTCCCACCGCGGTGGTGACGGAACGCACGCCCTTCTCATCGACCTCCACGGAGACCACTTCCCCCTGGATGAGGTCCAGGTTGGCGGTCTCCTCCACGGTCTGCTTCATCCGGTTGTGATAGGCGACCCGGTCCGACTGCACCCGAAGGGAATGCACCGCCGGGCCTTTTCCCCGGTTGAGCATCCGGGACTGGAGCATCGTGGCGTCCGCGGCCCGTCCCATCTCTCCCCCCAGGGCGTCGATCTCCCGCACGATATGGCCTTTGGCGGTGCCGCCGATGGAGGGATTGCAGGGCATATTGGCCACGCTGTCCAAAGACAGGGTGAAGAGAGCGGTCTTGCAGCCGAGACGGGCCGCCGCCAAAGCGGCTTCACAGCCCGCGTGCCCGGCGCCGACCACGGCGACGTCGTAGGTTTCCGCGACAAAGGTGCGCATAGGTTTTCCAGGCTCCTTTCGGGATCGTAAAGGGCGGGGTCTATTTTCCCACACAGAAACGGGAAAAGACCTGTTCCAGCGTCAGGGCGGAGGCGGTGCGTCCCGTCAGTTCCCCCAAAGCGGAGAGGGCTTCATCCAAAAGGATCCCGGCGGCGTCCAGGGTGACGCCCGCCGCCAGCGCCTCATCCGTCTCCCGCAGGGCGGCGATGGCCCGCAGAACGCAGTCGTACTGCCGTTCTCCCGCGATGAGATCCGCGTCCTGGGTGGCGGAAAGGCCCAGGATCCTGACGATCTCCTTTTCCAGTTCCTCAAATCCCTCTCCCGTCCGGGCGCTGACGGAGACCCGGGGCAGGTCCGGGATCTCCTGCCTCTCCCGGGGCAGATCGGATTTGTTCACTACCGCTACCGTCGGTCTGTCGGCGGCGGCCGCCAGCAGCATCCGGTCCTCCTCGGAAAGAGGACTGCTGCCATCCAGGACCAGCAGCACCAGGTCCGCTTCCGTCAGGGCTTTTCTGGCCCGCTCCACGCCCATCCGCTCGACGATATCCTCCGATTCCCGGATCCCGGCGGTATCCAGCAGGCGCAGGCGCACGCCGCCCACCTCCGCCGGGGCCTCCAGCACGTCCCGGGTGGTTCCGGCCACGTCGGTGACGATGGCCCGTTCCTGGCCCGTCAGCCGGTTGAGCAGGGTGGATTTTCCCACGTTGGGCCGCCCGATGATGGCGACGGAGATGCCGTTCTGCACCATCCGGCCGGTCCGGTGGCCAGCCGCCAGAGCCTCCAGGGCTTTGATCTGTTGTGCGATCTCCTCCCGCATGGTCTCGGCGGTGATGGCCGGAGCGTCTTCTTCCTCCGGATAATCGCTCCACACCGCAAGCTGGGCCGCCGTCAGGGCCAGGGCTTCGCAGATCTCGTCCGCCCGCTTTCCCAGGGCCCCGTTCCTGCGGCGCAGGGCCGCCCGGCGGGCGGCATCGCCCTCTGCTTCGATGAGTTCCGCCACCGCCTCCGCCTGGGTGAGGTCCAGCTTGCCGTTCTCAAAGGCGCGGCGGGTAAATTCCCCGTGGCCCGCGCTGCGGGCCCCCGCGGAGATGCAGGCGGTCACCAGAGCGGCGGCAACGTCCGGATTGCCGTGGCAGGAGATCTCCACCACGTCCTCTCCGGTATAGCTTTTCGGCTCCCGCATCACCAGGGCCACCGCTTCGTCCAGGATCTCCCCCTGGGAGATCACGTCCCCCAGGGCGGCGGTATAGCCGGCATGGGAGGAAAGCGGCTTTCCGTTTCTCGCGCGAAAGACGCGGTCCGCGACGGCGATGGCCCCGTCTCCGGAAAGACGGACTACGGCGATGGCGGATCGGGCTTCCGGCGTGGAGAGAGCAACGATCGTTTCCAAGGTTTCTCACACCCCTCTTTTCCCGGGGTTTACCCCACTGTCCGGGTCAGGCTCAGGTTCAAAAGGATCTCCAGCACGCCCCGGCCCAACAGGTACAGGCCGGCCAGGAGCGCCACAGCCGTCAGAAAAAGCCTGAGAAAAGGCTTCAGCGGCAGCTGTTTCAGCCGGAAGATCACCGCGGCGGCCAAGGCGACGGCCGCTGCCGTAAGGGAACCGATCCCCGGCAGCGCCGTCCAGTTGAGCAGAACGATCGCCGCGCCCAGAAGGCAGCCGGCCAGCAGTTTTTTTCCCCTGTCCATAGAGCGGTTTTCCATGCGGCGCTGTTCTTCGAGGGTCATCAGTTTCGGTTGTTTTCGTGCCATCTGCCCACACATCCTTCTGTGTCAAGAGAGTTTCACATGAAACGTAAAAGACGGGAAGCACCCGCGGCGCTTCCCGTCTCCTGCCGTTTATATCTCTACTTTTCCGTAGAGGGAGTGGTTCGCCGCCTCCGCGGGAGCCACCTCCCGGGTGCCGCTTTCATGGTAGGGTTCAGGCTTCGGACGCCGTCCGCGGCCGTCTCTGCCGCCGCGTCCTCCCCTGCGGTCCCGGTCTCCTCCGCGGCCGCCTCTTCCCCCGCGGCCGCCCCGGTGGCTGTCCCGGCGCTCTCCGCCGTCTTCGCCCTGGGGACGGGGATTCGTGGAGCTGATCACCACGCACCGGTTGGGCTCTTCCCCGATGGAACCGCTGGTGGCGCCCTCCACCTGGGAGACGGCGGCGTGGATGATCCGGCGGTCATAGGGATTCATGGGCTCCAGCGTGGTGCTGCGGCCGGTCCGGACCGCGTTGTTGGCAAGGCGCCGGGCGAGATTTTCCAGAGTCTTCTTTCTCTTTTCCCGGTAGTTGCCGGAATCGAGAACAATGTGGGCGAAGTCCCCGTCGCCCCGGTTGGCGGCAAGGCCGGTGAGGGTCTGAAGGGCGTCGAGGGTCTCCCCGCGCCTGCCGATGGTCACGCCGTGCTCGTCGCCTTCGATCTGTACGCGGATGGACTGGGCGTCCGGCGTGACCGTTACGGTGACGCCTTCCAGATCCATGTTGGCGAGAACGTCCGTGATGAACTGCCGCACGATCTCGGGCTTATTGCCGAAGTCGGCGGTCTTGGCGCTCTTTTCTTCTTCCTCAACGGCGGGCTGCCGGGGCTGCTCCGCCACAACGAGCTTCTCTTCCGCCGCCTGGGGGGCCTTTGCTTCTTCCGGCTTTACTTCCGGTTTTACTTCGGGTCTCTTCGGCTTCTCGACGGCGTCCTCGCTCTGGGGACGGGCCTTCGGCTCGATCTTCTCCGCGGGCTTTTCCTCCGGCTTTTTCACGACAGCCGGCTTTTCATCGGGCAGTTCCTTCCACACCCGCACCCGGGCAGGCTTCGCCCCGATGCCGAAAAGTCCGCTTTTGGGCATATCCACGATCTCATGCAGATAATCGTCGATCCCCGGCTGAACGCCCAGGGCTCTGCAGGCGTTTTCCATTGCTTCTTCGATGCTGCGGCCGGTGCCGAATGCTTCCTTGATCATCAATATGCCTCCTTAAAACTTCTTGTCCGGCTGGGACTCGTCCCCGTATTTTTCCAGCATACGGCGGCGGGCTTCCGCGATCTTATAGCTGTCGCTTTCCTTATCGGCGGAGGGCTGGCTTCTTTCGGGGTTTGTTTTTTGGGCCTCACGGGCCTGTTTCTTCGCTTCGATCTTCGCCAGGCGGTCTCTTTCCTTCTGTTCCTCCGCCTCCGCCTGGGCCTTGGCGATGGCTTCCGCGGGATTCATGACCTTATTGAGGATCAGCTGCTGGATCAGGGAGAGGATGTTGGAGAACAGCCAGTAGATGCCCACGCCCACCGGCACGATAAAGGAGATCCACACGCTCATCAGCGGCATGGTGTAGATCATCATATTGCTCATGGCGTTGCCCCCCGGGGCCTCGCTGGCCTGAGGGGTGTTTTTCATGGAAAGTTTTCCCATCAAAAAGGCGAACACGCCGGAAAGGATGGGGACCATCAGCAGCGCCAGCCAAAGGCCGACGGATTTATCGCCGGGCGTCAGGGAAGGCTGTTCGCCCAGAGGAAGGCCGAACATCGTAAAATCGAAAGCCTGCATCTTCGCCGCTAGCTCCTCACCCAGGGAGGCCACGAAGGGGGCGGGATCGATCTTTACGGCGTTCAGCGCGCTGATCTCGGCGGAATAGCGGTTCAGATTGCCGGTGCCCAGCACCTGTTCCGCGGCGGAAACGGCCAGAGCGCGCTCTTCAGCGGTCATCCGCAGCATATGCTTCAGAGGATAGTAGACCACGTCCAGCATGCCGAAGAGGATCGGGAACATCACCAGCGTCGGCAGGCAGGAGGACATGGGAGAAAAGTGTTCTTCTTTGTAGAGTTTCTGCAGTTCCTCACCGTATCTCTCACGGTTGTTTCCGTACATTTTCTGCAGGGCGGCCATCTTGGGCGCCATTTTCGCGTTGGCGATCACGCCTTTCTGCTGGCGGACGCCGATGGGGATCATCAGTACTTTGAGCAGGATCGTAAAGATGATCAGAGTCACGCCGTAATTATGGGTGAACTCGTAGATGTGATACATCAACCAACCGAAGAGCGTTCCGATCGGTGAAAACAGACTGAGCATAGATTCCTCCACGATTTTTTTCCCTGGCCCGGGGCTCAGGGTTTTCTTTTTCCGGATCCAAACAGACGGCGAGGCGGCAGTGCGTAGATCTTATACTGCCGGCGGAAGGTAAAATGGTCCGGCACAGGGTCGTAGCCGCCTCTGGAGAAGGGGTTGCATCTGAGCAGCCTCCACCCGGCCAGCAGCAGCCCCCCGATCACGCCGAACCTCTCCACCGCTTCGTAGGCGTAGCGGGAACAGGTGGGCACGTAAACGCAGTGGGGGGGCGTCCGGGAAGATATGCCTTTCTGGTAGAGGCGGATCAGCCTCAATACAAGCTCACGCATCGTGGTGGGAGAGGAAGGGCGCGAGCTGCTTTTCCAATGCGCGCAGGACCTCCTGCATCGGGCAGAAGGTGGTTTTGACCCGCGCCACAAATACGAAGTCGTGTCCTGGGGTCAGACGCGGGGCAAGCTGCCGGTATGCCTCGCGGATCACGCGGCGGGCCCGGTTGCGAAGATGGGCCTTGCCGATTTTTTTTCCCGTTGTGATGCCAATCCGGTTGACTCCCAGCCGGTTCTTTGAAACGTAGGTCACCAAAACGGGGGAGACCTGGGCGGGTCTGCGGTAAAGACGCCGAAAATCCGTGTTGCGGCGCAGGGTAAGAATTTTCGGCAACTGCGATCCCTCCCATTGCTTTCGCCGGAAAAACCTGTAGAAAACAGAAAGAAAGGCTACAATGCGTTCATACATTGCAGCCCTTTCGTTTTTCTCAGTACGAGAGGCGGGCTCTGCCCTTCGCGCGGCGACGAGCCAGAACCTTTCTGCCGTTTCTCGTCATCATTCTCTTGCGAAAACCGTGCTCCTTCTGGCGCTGGAGCTTCTTGGGCTGATATGTTCTCAGCATTGTACACCCCTCCTTTCGGGATAACCTTTCGGGGATAGCCTATCAGCATAGAATTTTACAGGATTCCCGGTGTAAAGTCAAGAACTTTTCTCCGCGGTATCGCAATTCTTTGTTCCCATATCCGGCGGGACCACTTCTCTTTCACCGGTTTTTCGCCTGGGATCTTTCTTTTTTCGGGGGGCTTCTTACCTATTATAAAAGGGAGTGAGTTTTTTCTGTGGAAAACTTGTTCCCACCCCTCTTTTGTGCTATACTGTTTTCATTGGATTTTTCATTCTTCTTGAACTTCCGGGAGGTGTTGATTTGGAACTGACCAACGAAAAATCCGACCTTTTCGGTCTGGTGAAGCAGTATTGCCACAGGCAAATGCCGGAAAGTCCCTATTCCATCTGGATCAGCGAACTGGAATGCTCCCACCTGGATCATACCAGCGCCACGATCCAGACAAAAAACGAAGCTTACCGCATGGTTCTGGAGACCCGCTACAAAGATCTGCTGGGACAGGCCTTCGAGGCCGTTCTGGGCTTCCCCGTAGAGATCACCTTTGTCGCTCCCGCTTCTGAGGACCGCAGCGCCGAAGTCGACGAGCCCGTTCCCGGAAAGACCGGCGATTATGAATATACCTTTGATACCTTTATCGTCGGCTCTTCCAACCGGTTCGCCCACGCCGCCAGCCTGGCCGTCGCGTCCAATCCCAAAAGCGAATACAATCCCCTTTTCATCTACGGCAATTCCGGGCTCGGCAAGACCCATCTTCTCTGCGCCATCAGCGCCTACATCGAGAAAAACCGTCCGGGCGCGAATATCATCTACGTAAAAGGCGAAGCTTTTGCCAACGAGCTGATCAACGCCCTGGGAAACCATAAAATGAAGGATTTTCACGATAAATACCGCAAAGCGGACGTTCTGCTGATGGACGATATCCAGTTCATCTCCGGCAAGGAATCCACCCAGGAAGAATTTTTCCATACCTTCAGTACTCTTTACGAATCCGGGAAACAGATCGTCGTCACCAGCGACCGTCCCCCGAAGGACATGAAGACCCTGGAAGACCGTCTGCGCACCCGGTTCGAGCTGAGCATGATCGCCGATATCCAGCCGCCGGATTACGAGACCCGGGTCGCCATTATCCGGCGCAAAGCGGAACTGCTGCGGATCGTGCTGCCTGAGGACGTGGTGGACTTCATCGCCAACCGCCTCAAGACGAACATCCGTCAGCTGGAAGGGACCGTCAAAAAGATCAAGGCATACAACGACATGGTCCATATCCCTCCCTCCATCAGCGTGGCCCAGAATTCCATCCGGGACATCCTCAACGACAGCCAGCCCGTCTCCGTGACCATCGAGCACATCATCGACGAGGTCTCCCGTTATTACGAGGTCTCTCCCCAAGACGTCAGGGGGCCCCGCCGCACCTCGCAGATCTCCTCCGCCCGCCAGGTCTCCATTTATATCGTCCGTGAGATCACCGGCATGTCCATGGAGGCCATCGGCGCGGAGTTCGGCGGAAGAGACCACTCCACGGTGGTCTACGCCCTCAAGCAAGTAGAAAAGATGATGAGCCAGAATCCCCACTATAAGAATATCATCGAGGATCTGATCAAGAACATCAACGCGAAATAAAGCCGCGAGGCAAAGTTTTCACCTCTTTCCACTGTGAAATCTTGAAAACTTCTTGATTGTTTTCCACTTGTTTTTGATTTTTCACCGTCTTTCTTTTCACACTCTCCACAGGGAAAAAGGGCCTTTTCACTTCTCCCCTTTTTTCCGTCCCTCCCTGTTTGAAAAACCCGGGCGGTTTTTCCGCTTCAAAAAAGCAAAAGCCGCGTTTTCCACCGTTTCCACAGCCCCTACTACTACTACTATTTATTTAAGTTCTTTCTATACGGCCAAGAGGGCAAAGCCCCCGCAGCCATATTTTTCTTCTGAGGTGATCTGATATGAAATTTAGTTGTGATACAGCGTCGCTGCGGGAAGCGGTCTCCGTCGTAGGGCGCGTCGTCTCTCCCCACGCGGCGATCCCCGCCCTGGAAGGCGTTCTGATGCGCACCTGCGTGGGAGGGGTGGATCTGTTCGGATACGATCTGGACCTGGGGATCTCCACCCAGCTTTCCGCCGCCGTGGAGGAATACGGGGAGATCGTGCTTCCGGCCAAGGTGCTGCAGGAGATCACCCGGCGTCTTCCCGGCGAGACGACCTCCATCTCCGTCGACGAAAGAAATCTGGCGGAGATCTGTTCGGGAGCCGCCCAGTTCACCATCGTGGGCATGAGCTCCGAGGAGTTCCCGGAATTTCCTTCCTTTGACGACGCCGCGTCCTTCCGGATCTCCCAGGAGGTCCTGTCTTCCATGATCGGCCAGACGCTGTTCGCCGTTTCCACCAACGATACCAAACCCGTGCATACGGGTTCCCTTTTCGATATGGACGGGGAATACCTGCGGGTGGTCTCCGTGGACGGATACCGCCTGGCCCTTCGCAAGGAGGCGGTCCGGCTGGAGGAGCCCATGCGGTTCGTGGTCCCCGGCAAGGCCCTTTCCGAGGTGGTGCGGATCCTGGATCCTTCCGACGAGGAGCCCTGCGAGGTCATCGTGGCGAAAAAGCACGTCTTCTTCAAGACCGGGCCCTTCGAGATCTTCTCCCGGCAGCTGGAGGGAGATTTCCTCGATTATAAAGCCGCCATCCCCAAGGAAGGAAAGATCCGCGTGCGGGTGTCGACCCGGGCGCTGAGCGACTCCGTGGACCGCGTCAGCCTTCTGATCAGCGACCGGCTCCGCAGCCCCCTGCGGGTGAAGTTCTCCAAGGACGAGATCAAGATCACCTGCTCCACCGCCATCGGCCGGGGCAGCGACAGCGTGCCGGCCCAGAGCGACGGCCAGGATATCACCATCGGCTTCAACAACCGGTATTTCCTGGACGCTTTAAAGAACGTGGACAGCGACGAGCTGATCCTTGAGATCACGGATTCCCTCTCTCCCATGAAGATCCTTCCCATCGAGGGAGACTCGTTTTTGTTCCTGGTGCTGCCCGTGCGCCTGAAAGCGGAGGAATAAGAATGCGGCAGGTATCGATCCATACCGAATATATCAGACTGGACGCGCTGCTCAAGCTCTCCGGCCTCGCCATGAGCGGCGGGCAGGCGAAAGAACTGGTCCAGTCGGGGGCCGTGCGGGTGAACGGCGAGGTCTGCACCATGCGCGGGAAAAAGCTCCGGCCGGGGGATCAGGTCCTTCTGGGCGATGAGCAGATCGAGGTCGCCGGGCTGTGAGGGTCGATGAGATCAAAGTCCGGGCCTTTCGGAATATCCGCGACGCCAGGGTAGCGCCCTGTCCCGGCGTGAACGTGATCTGCGGGGAAAACGGCCACGGGAAGACCAATCTTCTGGAGGGGATCTGGCTCTTTACCGGCTCCCGTTCCTTCCGCGGATCGAAAGAAAAGGAACTGCTTCCGCTGGGAGAGGATCTGGCGGAGCTGTCCCTCTCGTTTTTCGCTTACCGGCGGGAAACGGAGATGCGGCTGCGGTACGGGGAGAACGCCGGCCTGACCGTCAACGGCATAGAAGAAGAAGGAAAAGGCTCCGGGTATTTCATGGCGGTGATCTTTTCTCCCACCCATCTTTCCCTTGTAAAAGGGGGGCCGGAGGAAAGGCGCCGGGCCCTGGATACCGTGATCACCCAGCTAAAGCCCCGGTACCGCAAAGTCGCGCTGGAATATAACCGCCTGCTGCACCAGAGAAATACGCTCCTGCGGGACGCCCAGCTCTCCCCCGCCCTGCTGGATACGCTGGACGTCTGGGACGACGCCCTGGCGAAGACGGGCGCCCTCCTCACCCTTACCAGACAGACCTTTTTAGACCGCCTTTCCCCTTTTTCCGACAGGATCTACGAGGGGATCGCGGGGGGAAGGGAGTCCCTCTCCCTTTCCTATGAAGCCAGCTGCGCCCTGGACGGAGAGATCTCCCAGGCTTCCATGAAGGAAAAGCTCCGCCGCGCCCGCAGCGACGACCTGCGCACCGGCACCACTTCCGTGGGGCCCCAAAGGGATGATTTTCAGATCCTTCTCTCCGGCCTTTCCGCCCGTTCTTTCGGTTCTCAGGGCCAGCAGAGAAGCGTGGTCCTGGCTTTCAAGCTCGCGGAGTGCGCTCTGATGGAGGAAGTTTCCGGGGAAACGCCGGTGGTGCTCCTGGACGACGTCATGAGCGAGCTGGACGAAAACAGGCGGGATTACCTGCTGCATCATCTGCGGGACCGGCAGATCTTTATCACCTGCTGCGATCCCAACCAGATCGCTTCCGCGGAGGCGATCTTTACCGTGAAAGAAGGCTGCTTTCAGCAGACAAAATAAATAAGGAGTTTTTATCCGTGTATTTGCATTTGGGCAACGAGACCGTGGTGCGCTGCGCCGATATCATCGGGATCTTCGATCTTGACCGCACTTCGACCGGCCCGATCACGCGGCGCTTCCTGCAGGAGGCGGAAAGGCAGATGAGGGTCACCAACGTAGCCAAGGACCTGCCGCGAAGCTTCGTCGTCTGCCAGGACGACGGCGGGACCCGCGTGTATCTCTCTCAAATAGCGCCGGCTACACTCTGTCGCAGAGCCGGTCGGATCCAAAAGGAGGAACTTTCGTGAGCGAGCAACTGACCCGTACAGAGGAACATTACGACGAAAGCGATATCCAGGTCCTCGAAGGACTTGAGGCGGTAAGAAAACGCCCCGGTATGTATATAGGCTCCACGGGACCCCAGGGCCTTCACCACCTGGTGTATGAGATCGTCGACAACTCCATTGACGAGGCGCTGGAAGGATTCTGTACGGATATCCACGTGGATATCCTGCCGGACAACGTGGTCCGGGTGGAAGACAACGGCCGCGGCATCCCCGTGGGCATCCAGCCGAAGCTGGGCCTTCCGGCGGTCACCGTGGTACTGACGGTGCTGCACGCCGGAGGAAAATTCGGCGGCAGCGGCTATAAGGTATCCGGAGGCCTGCACGGTGTCGGTTCGTCTGTGGTCAACGCTCTTTCGGAATGGCTCGAGGTCCGGGTGCACCACGACGGAAAGATCTACTGCCAGAAATTTGAGCGCGGAAAGCCGGTCACCGATCTGGAAGTGATCGGCGAGACCGACCACACCGGCACCACGATCACCTTCAAAGCGGATAAAGAGGTTTTCGAGACCACCGAGTACGAACGAGAGGTCCTGGTGACCCGTATGCGGGAGCAGGCCTTCCTCAACGCGGGGCTGAGGATCGTTTTCCGGGACCTCCGCAACGAAGAGGAGCCCTATGAGCTGGATCTCTGCTACGAGGGCGGCATCTCCAGTTTTGTGGAGTATCTGAACAAAAAGAGATCCCTTACGCCCATCCACGACAAGATCATCCATCTGCAGTGCGCGGAAGGGGACAACTCGGCGGAGGTGGCCCTCCAGTACAGCGACAATTACAACGATCTGATCCTTTCCTTTGCCAACAATATCCGGACCGGCGAGGGCGGCACCCACGAGGAAGGCTTCAAAAACGGCCTCTCCCGGGTCCTGAATGAATACGCGAAAAGATACAATATACTGAAAGATACGGACAGCAACCTGAAGAGCGAGGACGTGCGGGAAGGCCTGACGGCGGTGATATCCGTCAAGCTGACGGAAGCCCAGTTTGAAGGCCAGACGAAAGCCAAATTGGGAAATACCTTCATGCGCGAAATGGTATACGGACTTCTGAAGGATAAGTTTGCCGCCTATCTGGAAGAAAATCCCAACGTGGCCCGGGCGATCCTCGAAAAAGCCATCCTTGCCGCCCAGGCCCGGGAGGCGGCCCGGAAAGCCCGGGATCTGACCCGGCGCAAGACCGGTCTGGAATCCGGGCAGATGCCCGATAAGCTGCGGGACTGCAACGACCGGGACCCCGCCCTGACGGAGCTCTATATCGTAGAGGGCGATTCCGCGGGAGGTTCCGCTACCCAGGGAAGGGATTCCCGTTTTCAGGCCATCCTTCCCCTGTGGGGCAAGATGCTGAACGTGGAAAAGGCCCGGGCGGACAGGGTCTACGGAAACGACAAGCTCTCCCCCGTCATCACCGCCCTGGGCGCCGGGATCGGGGAAGAATTCGATATCAAAAAGCTCCGCTACCACAAGATCATCATCATGGCGGACGCCGACGTGGACGGTTCCCATATCCGCACCCTGCTGCTCACGTTCTTCTTCCGCTTCATGAGGCCTCTGATCGAGAACGGCTACGTGTATTCCGCGGTCCCGCCGCTGTACAAGCTGACCAGCGGCAA
>JAEEGL014615501.1_pt1 | contig 12189 bp, 12 predicted proteins | sample 9134231 | NCBI WGS metagenome assembly JAEEGL01 (sample SAMN16246548, study PRJNA631951) | gut metagenome | biome: gut microbiome; feature: rumen; material: fiber-attached | host: Bos | place: Iran: Karaj | collected 2018-10
ACTTTGTATTCAGCCTTTTCACGGATGGAAAAAAACGGATATGTTGAGTCCTACTCGCAGGAGGCGGACGGAAGCGGAAAGAAGAGAACCTATTATCGCATTACTGACGACGGAAAGAAATATTACAGTGAAAAATGTGAGGAATGGGCGCTTACCAAGGAAGTAGTAGAGAAATTTATTGATTAAAGAATATAGACATTAGCGAAAAGGATGTCTTATAGGAGAGATACAATGGAAACTATTAGAAATTATCTTGATACAATGTTTGCCAATCTTCCGAATACTCCTGCGGTTGTCAGGGCAAAAAACGAACTTTGGCAGATGATGGAAGATAAGTACAACGAGATGATCGCGGATGGACGGACTGAAAACGAGGCGGTTGGAACCATTATTTCGGAATTCGGAAATCTGTCGGAACTCGCTGAGGCGTTAGGTCTTGAAAAAGAGATCAATGGTTATACCGATGAAGCTGATGACAGTGCAGATACTGAGAACGGCGAAAATGAAGGACATAAGGCTGAATTCAAAGCTGAGACTGATGAAAATGCAAGGATCATCAAGAAGGCAGAGGCCGAGGATCTTATCAGGGAGCGCTCGGAGAGCGCGATGAGAGTTGGCCTGGGAATAGCGATCTGTATTTTAAGTATTCTGGGACCTGTGTTTGGCGATATTTTCTTCAGCGGTAATTTGAAGTTCATCGGCGTGATCATTATGATCATCATGGTCGGGATAGGTGCTGCAGTGATCGTATTTGGCGCCAACTCAGAGGAAACATGGAAAGAACTCAAAAAAGAAAAATGTACTCTCAGCATGGATTCCACAAAATATGTGGCAGGTGAGAGAAGCACATACAGCAGAAATCATACGCTGTTCCTTACTCTTGGAATTATGCTCTGCGCAATAAGCTGGGTACCTACGCTGATCTTCAGTGAAGTTCTTCCGAAATATGAGGATGCATCATCAGGACTGCTTTTTGTAGCGGTTGCCATCGGTGTTATGCTTATAGTTTACACCGCCATGAGAATGAACGGATACGATTCACTTCTTGAACTTAACGGCAAGGGAACATTAAAGGCAGATTATAAGCCTGAAGACAACAATGAAGTTAAATATATCCACCCGGTTGCGGAATTCTTTATGTCAGTATACTGGCCCACAATAACCTGCTTATATCTTATACTCAGCTTTACGACATTTAAGTGGGGGATTACCTGGATCATATGGCCCATTATGGGAATACTTCACAGACCGCTTAGACGTGCGCTTACTGAGAAAGTTGATACTAATAATAATATTTGATTAAAAGAGGAAATAGATATGAGAGGATTAAAGACACTTTATATTATTTTGATATTTGTGATCACGGCTGTTGTGATCGGAGCCGTAATATTCTTCCGGTTTGGCCGTGTTACAGGCGACATTAAAGAAAGTTTAAAAGCGGGCGAAGCAAAAACCGAGGAGTTTGCAATAAACAGTTTTAAGGATATTGATATCAATGCGGATGTGATCGCTGTAGAGATCAGGCGCGGCGACGATTATCATGTTGAATACAGCTTCCCCGAGAATATCAAACCCCAGGTTAATGTTGATGACGATTGCCTGAAGATATCCATGAGAGGAAAGAATAATCTTTTTTTAGTCGGAAACGGTTTTAACAAAAAAAATTATAAGATTTATGTTTATGTTCCCGAGGATGCAACGTTTGGAGAGCTGAGCGCAGATGTTGATGCCGGAGAGATAAAATTAAACAATATCTCTTTTGACAAGATCTCGATTGACGCAGATGCTGCCAATGTGGAACTTACCGGTATTAATTCTGACAATACCAAGATCACAGCTGATGCGGGAAATATAGAGATAAAGGATTCAGTACTTGGAGATCTTGAGATCGAAACAGATGCCGGAAACGCTGAAGTTCATAACAGCAAGTGCGACAGAGTTGATGCAAATACAGAAATGGGAAATATTGAGTTTAAAAATACCGATTTTGTCAACGGCAGCTTTGAATCTTCCATGGGTAATATCGAGATCAAGGGATATTTTGAAGACCTTGAGGTTAACTGCTCACTGGGTGCCGTATCGGTTGACTCCGACAATCTTGAAAATGCAAAGATGGACATTGATGTGAGTCTCGGTTCCATCAAAGTCGGCGGAAAGACTATAGTCGGTAAGGGTTACAGACAGTAGTTTACATCGGTCTCTCAAGCATGAAAGTGATGCCTGAAAATCCATGGAGAAAAAGCAGGAATGTGCAGGAGCATATGTTTATCGTATGCCATATGCTTCGGTCTTCACGGAGAGTTTCAATCGCCAGTTTCGCTATGGTGAAGATATAGAGAACTACCATTCCCGACATCATGCACCAGGCAAAGTTTGCTGAGATCATCTGATATCCGGCATCTTTTAGGAAAGAGAATTCAAATACTCCAACAAAGTAGGAGATGACGGAAAGCCTTCCTTCCGTGCTTTTAAGGAAGAATCCCGGATTAAGGATGCACATAACGATGGGGAAAAGCATAGCAAGAAGTATCGAGTTTGGAACGCTTAAAGTGTACAGATGCCATACTTCAAAAGGCTTGCTGAAGGACAATACCGTTACAGCTGTGGGATCGCCGTATTTTGCGATAACAACGTTTTCGATCATCATAAGAGCAATCGACGGGATGACGGATATGATGAGTTTTATCAAAGACGAGAAGATATTCTTAAGGGGATAGCTTTTCGTCTTTAATAATATGAAAAGTTCCGTGAGCATGAAAACAAAGCCGGCAGGAAGAAGCATGTACATAAAGGTGGGCTTGAAGATCGAAGAGATGAAAAGCAGGATCCCGAACCTTAGATACAGATTCTTATCGCTGCCTGAAAAGATCAGCTTCTCACATTTTACTTTTCTAAAGATATCGACGCCCAGCATGATGAGAATGATCCCAAAGCCTTTGACTGCCATGTGGGTGGGATTGTGGAAGGGATTGGGACTGTACTGTCCGTGGTAGATGCCCATGGGGGTAAACCATGGCATTGCAAGGGGGCCCACAAAACAGCTGATTCCCGCAAAGAGAGAACTGATGAGAAGCTCATCCTTAAGAAGGTAATGCTTTATCATGCGGTAGATAAGATATGTCGATGCTATAAAAGCAAATAAAGCAAGAAGGGAATATACCAGGGAAGCAGCCTCCTCAATGGGCATATGAAGGAATGCAAAAAACCTTACCAGCATATGCCAGCCAAGGTGCGGAACTCTTGCCCAGCTGTACAGGAAGCCCTCGCCGCTTGTAAGATCGTATTCAGATGCAAATGTAAGGTGTGCTCCGAGATCCGATAATGATTTTACGCAGAAATCCTTGCAGTAAATATAATGGGAAATAAAGACCGCCGCCGCACATATTGAGGTGACGATATAAGATAAGCCGGAGGGTAAGCAGCTTTTAAGCTCTCCGGTTTTTGTATTATCCGAATAGGAAAATTTCTCTTTCAGTATTTTTATAAATCCGTTACTCATTTAATGCCTCTCTCAGAATATGATATATCTTCTAAAGTCTATCACAAACAGCACGAAATTGCTATTATATGATATAATTAACAAATAGTGATAATCTTTTTTTTAGTTTGAAGAAAGAGGGATATTTATGAAAAACGTTAGTAATGATATTAAGATACCTGCGATAATAGCGCTGGTATTGCAGGGGGCAGCTGTATCTGCGCAGCTTTTAGTAGTTTTACTGCAAAGACAATTAGTGCCGCTTTTTTACGCATACGGAGATATGGGTAAAGATATATGGGTTTTTCCACCGTCTGTAATACTTGAGATCATGATTCTTGTCCTGTACATTGTCTTTGTATATCTGATCTTCAGTAATAAGGATATGAGAAGAAGGCCTGTATGCATAGTCCTTATAGCGATTAATCTGGGAATTATGGGCATGAGTTATCCGGTGTCATATGTATTTACAGTTATTACTGCGAGACTATACGGGACCATGCAGATGGCTGTTGCATCGAGCGTTCAGAATATGTTCGCCATAGTGAATGCGTTCTTTGGTTTTGCTTCCTCACCGCTCTTCTTTATAGCCTGCGGGAGATACGGAGTAAGCAAAAATAGTTAATACTATCAGAGGAAAATATATCATGGATTACAAATTATTATGCGAACAGTTGAAATCACTTGCCGAGGATGAGCCAAATTACATTCCTGTTCTGGCTAATGCATCAGCACTTCTGTTTGAAGAACTTGATCAGCTTAATTGGGCCGGTTTTTATCTTATGAACAAGGGCTCTCTTATGTTAGGTCCTTTTCAGGGAAAGACGGCATGTATAAGGATTGCTCTCGGAAAAGGTGTTTGCGGGACAGCCGCGCTTAAGGACGAAACTCAGGTGGTAGCGGATGTTCATAAATTTCCCGGACATATTGCATGTGATGGGGCTTCCAATTCGGAGATAGTTATACCTATACATTCTGAGGGGAAGGTTATAGGCGTTCTTGACATTGATAGTCCTATATATGAAAGGTTTTCCGAAGAGGATAGTACAGGATTGGAAGACTTTGTTAAGGTTCTGGAGGAAGTGACAGACTTTTACGGGATAGTTTAGATGATTTTAAAATATTAAACTGCAATAACCAATGGATACACAAAAGGCAGGTGACATCATGGATGATTACGCATACGAAAAAGAACATGCCGAAGCAGTCAGAAAAATGGCAGCTGAATGTACGGTCCTTCTGAAAAAAGACGGACAGTTCCCCATAAAAGAGCCGGGAAGGGTTGCACTCTTTGGATCAGGCGCGCGAAATACCATAAAAGGCGGAACGGGTTCAGGTGAGGTCAATTCAAGGTATTTTGTAAATATTGAAGAAGGTTTGAAAAGTGCCGGATTTACCGTGACCACAAAGAACTGGCTGGATGAATACGATAATGTAAAACAGAAGGCCCATAAGGCTTTTGTAAAAGAAATAAAAGCACGTGCCAAAGCTAATCATACTTTGGCGATAATCGAAGGAATGGGCGCAGTAATGCCTGAGCCTGAATACGAGATATCACTTGAAGGTGAGGGGGAGATATGTATCTATGTCCTTGCGAGAATATCGGGTGAAGGTGCGGACAGAAAGCCGGTCAAGGGAGATGTGCTACTTACAGATACGGAAGTAAGGGATATTTGTGAACTTGATCGAAAGTATTCGAGATTCATGCTTGTTCTCAATGTGGGAGGACCGGTAGATCTTTCTCCGGTAAATGATGTAAAGAATATATTGCTTCTTTCACAGCTTGGTGTTGAAACGGGAAATACGCTTGCTGATATTATACTTGGAAAAAGTTACCCCAGTGGAAAACTGACCACAACCTGGACCTCATGGAAAGATTATCCTGCGATAGGAGATTTCGGGGACGCCAATGAGACAAGATACAGAGAGGGAGTGTTTGTCGGATACCGCTATTTTGACAGCATGAGAAAAAAGCCGATGTATCCCTTCGGATATGGACTTGGCTTTACGGATTTTGAATGCAGGGTTGAAAGCGCAGATGAAAAAGAAATTATTGTAAGGATAAAAAATACAGGATGTTTTCCCGGAAAAGAAACGATACAGGTTTATATTGCTCCCCCTTTCGGAAAGATAGCTAAACCTGTCAGAACCTTGGTAGCTTTTGAAAAGACAAAGGAGATATTACCTGGAGAAGAAATAACGGTTTCTGTTTTGTTTGACATACGTGATGCGGCAACTTATGATGAGGGCTTAGCGGCTTTTATTCTTGAGAAGGGTGACTATATAGTCATTGTAAATGATAAGCCTGCAGTAATGCTTCGCCTTGAAGAAGAGATCATCACAAGAAAACTGAAAAACCTTCTCGGCAAACCGGGATTTATAGACTGGGAGCCTGAAAAGAAAGAAAAAACTAAAGAGACACAAGCGGCAAATGAGACGCGGGAGACAGAAAAAACAGATAATACATATGAAGCAAACTATACGGATAATTTAGATAATTATGACGTAATAACAATTACCCGGGCCAGTATATCTGTGGAGACAGTATGCTATGAGTATGAATTTCCTGTCGAGCCGGAAATCTCAGAGCTCTCCGATGAAGAACTTGTTCTTCTGAACATAGGCGGTTTTGATCCAAAAGGCGGACTTGCAGGAATGATCGGCAACTCCGGAAAAAGCGTTGCCGGGGCAGCCGGGGAGACAGCACATATCCGCGATCTGCCTTTTCTGGTTATGGCAGACGGACCTGCGGGAGTGCGCATAAGCAAAGATTACATTGAAGACGAAAAAGGGGTTCATCCCGTAGGATCATCCCTACCCGAGACTATGCTTGAATATTTAAACGGGCCGGCAAGGCTTGCGCTGAAACTTGCATTAGGTAAGGGTAAGAATTCCGGGGATGTTCGCCATCAATACTGTACGGCTATTCCCATAGGAACAGCTATTGCACAGAGCTGGGATACTGATCTTGCTGAGAAGCTGGGAGATATTGTGGGAGACGAGATGGAACGTTTCGGCGTTCATCTTTGGCTTGCACCGGCACTGAATATTCATCGAAGCATCCTCTGTGGAAGGAATTTTGAATACTATTCTGAGGATCCTCTTATCAGCGGAAAATTTGCGGTAGCGATCACAAGAGGTGTACAGAAGCATCCGGGCTGTGGCACGACCATCAAGCATTTTGCGGCGAATAATCAGGAATATAACCGTACAGGCAACAATAGCAGGATCAGTGAGAGAGCGCTAAGAGAAATATATCTGCGCGGTTTCGAGATATGTATCAGAGAAAGTCAGCCACATGCGCTTATGACTTCTTATAATCTCATCAATGGGGTTCACAGCGCGGAGAGAAGGGATCTTTGCGTAGATATTCTCAGGTGCGAGTGGGGTTATAAAGGCATAGTAATGACTGACTGGGTGATCGGACAGGGACCGTTTGAAAAGAAGGGTGGATATCGTAATTCTCTTTCCGAAAAGGTCGCGGCAGCGGGAGGAGCTCTTTTCATGCCGGGCGGAAAAGGAGATTATGACCGGCTGCTAAACGCACTCAAATCCGGAGAGATTTCGCGAAAACAGCTCGAGGAAAACGCAAGCACGGTATTTAGAATGAGTAGAATGCTTTCTACACCGACACATCAATAGCGGCACCTTCGAAACCGGAGAAGGATAGTCCGGCCCCTGAGCCAACGGAAGAAGCCGGCATATTAATACTTAGCTTGGAAAGAGCTTCTGAAACCGATTCATGCGAAGGACTTCCAAAAGACAGATCTATAGCAGAATTTCCCGGGGCAGCCGATTTAAAGGCTGTCCCGGCTTTTTCTCTCTGGAGTTTATCAAATATAACTTTTAGATATTCTTTATCCGCTTTGGCGATCTCTTTCATTTCGTCCGTGCGGTGCTTGGTTTTAAGCATTTCGAAATCATCGGAGCTCATTTTTCCTACAGGACCGGAAAGCATCTCCATCATGTCAAAGTTTTCCATCATTTCCTGCATTTCATCGGAAAGCTCGGACATCATTTCTTCCATATTTTCAGAGAGTTCATATGCAAGTTCTTCCTGCATTGCCTGTGCTTCCTTCTGAGCAAGTTCCTGCTGTGCCTGTATTTCGGTCTGCATTTGCTCCGAAGCAGCCGGGAAATCATCTTCTGAATACTCAGAAGATATGTTGCCATTGGTTATATCCGATGAATCTTTACCGGTTTCATCGGATGAATTCTTTTTTGATTCCGCTTTTAAGGCATCACCAAGAGAAAGGGAAGCATCGCCCTTGTCGGTTACCTTGATCATTTCTTCCTGTTCCAAATGAGCAGCCTTCTTTTTTGCAATTCTCTCCATCGATTTAGCATGGGTGATCGCTGCTTCGATCTCTTCAGAATCATACTCGCCGCTTGCTTTAAGTCGCTTAAGTCTGAGCGTCTCACGTCTTGCCTTGCTCGCTGCTGATTTTGCCGCAGTTGAGGTCTTACTCCTTATTATTTCCGATGAGACTTTTTTGAAATCATATTGGAGCTTTTTCATGGATAGACCGGTGTCTTTTTTCTTTGCCCTCGCTTCACGGAGCGAATCCGTATAGGCAGAATTGAATATAGAAAGCGAAGATTTGCTCTGAACCGTTTTTTTATCGGTAAAATCGTTTTTGGCGCTGTTTGCCATACGTCGGAGCTTTGCTGCCTGATAGCCTGCCTCCGACGAAGAATGCTTAACTTTATCTGATTTATATAACGGACTGATAACAGAATTCTTCCCTGGAGAGAAGAGGTTTGTTTTACTGATGTTTCCCATAAGCATCCTCCGTGACGCCTTAAGGCCAAAAAGCACACGCTTCCATGCGTGAAAATACAGATCATACAGAAATAATATAACTATTCATATCTATATTTCGGTAAATCTTTACAGAACTTTATAGTCAGAAGAAATAATTATGATTTTTTTTGAAGTATTTTCAAAAGAAGCATTTAAGGGAAGTAATGTATATTTTTTCAAGCCAGACTTGAAATTTTTCTTGAAACTTAAACCCATACTCGCTAAAATAATAGTACATATGGAACTATCATTTAGCTGTAGCCGATGATCGATCTTTATCCGAAAGGAGGCCCGGTTTGAGCATAGGAACTAATATTAAGTCGCTTAGGGAAGAACGGCGTCTTACTCAGGAACAGGTGGCGGACGCGCTTGGAATAAGCTTTCAGGCTGTTTCGTCATGGGAGAGGGATGAATACAGGCCCGATACGGAAAAGCTTATCAAGCTTGCCGAACTTTTTGATGTTTCGGTTTCATCGATCGCGGAGGAGAGGCAGAAGGCTTTCAAAAATAAAGAGGCTATTTACAACTGGGAGCATATGAAGACCTATGTTAAGACTACCGCGAGAAACTTTAAGCTGAGATATACTTTAAAGGCTGTAGATTTTGCGGTATCCGCGCACGAAGGCCAGAAAAGGAAAAAATCAGTCATTCCATATATCTACCATCCACTCAATCTTGCTTGCCATGCTCTGTCAATGGGAATAATAGAGGATGACATTATCTCGGCATGCATGCTTCATGATGTTGTTGAGGATTGCGGAAAGACCTTGGAGGAACTTCCGGCGAATGATGAGATCCGTGAGATAGTAGGTCTGCTCACCCATAAGGATCCGAATGAAAAAAATGACGAGAAGGCCATGGATGCCTACTATGATGCGATAGCGGCAAATCCGCGGGCGGCACTTGTGAAGTGCATCGACCGCTGCAACAATCTTACGACTATGTCATGGGGACTCAGCCGTGACAGGATATATCAATATATAATCGAGACGGAAAAGTATTTCCCAAGGCTTTTGAAAGTTGTAAAAGTTGAACCCGAATACAGTAATGCCTCGTGGCTTCTGCAGTATCAGATGGAAAGCATGCTTGATATATATAAAAGGCTTTTGTAGGATGAAATACTTCAGAAGTGCCAAAATACAATAAAAAACCAAAAAAATGTTGACTTTTTGGGTATTGCGGCGTATTATACTTATGTAAATCAATAATGGTAACTAAAGAGAGTGACTTGCGAGTCACTCTTTTTTATCGCAGAGCCGCCGAAATGAAATATGTCAGCTTGTGCTGACCGGCGGCTCGCGGACGGGTAGAGGTTTAAAGCTGCCTTGCTCGATTCGCAGATACAGGAGGGTAGAATGTCTCAGAGAGAAGATTACGAAAAGCGCACGGAGGAGCTTCTTAAGCCGATAGCCGATGCGAATGGCGTGAGGATCTACGATGTTGAATATGTCAAGGAAGGCAGCGATTATTACCTTCGTTCCTACATTGATAAGGACGGCGGCGTTAATATCGATGACTGCGAGGCGGTAAGCCGCGCTCTGTCTGATGTTCTTGATAAGGAAGATTTCATCGAGGACGCATATATCATGGAGGTGTCGAGCCCGGGACTCGGGAGGACACTTAAGAAGGACAGGCACCTTGAATACTCGATCGGAGAAGAGATCGAGATAAAGCTCTACAAACCGCTTGACGGCGCAAAGGATTTCGAGGGGATCCTTAAAGCCTATGATAAAGACAGCATTACATTTGAGGACGGCGGAGAAGATAAGACTTTTGCCCGCAAGGATATAGCGGTCATAAGGCTTAAACTTGATTTTTGAACCCGAAAAACTGAATATATTTATGGAGGAAAAAGAAAAAAATTATGAACACAGAACTGATGGAAGCACTTAATCTTTTGGAGAGAGAAAAAGGCATTAGCCGCGATGTTCTCCTTGATGCTATAGAGAATTCTCTTATGCAGGCATGCGAGAAGAATTTCGGCTCCAATGAAAATGTGCGTGTTGAGATCGACCGCGAGACCTGCGATTATCTCGTATATGCACAGAAGGAAGTTGTTGAGAGTGCTGCAGATGTTGAGAATAAGGCGCTTCAGATCGCTTTAGCCGATGCAAAGAAGGTTTCAAAGCAGGCTAAGGTAGGAGATGTGATCAACGTTGAGATCAAATCAAAGGAATTCGGACGTATTGCCGCTCAGAATGCGAAGCAGGTTATCGTTCAGAAGATCCGTGAGGAAGAGAGAAACGTTATCTTCAACCAGTACTTTGAAAAGGAAAAGAATGTTGTTACCGGTATCGTACAGAGATATGTCGGAAAGAATGTCAGCATCAATCTCGGAAAAGCCGATGCCATCCTTGCGGAGAGCGAGATGGCTGAGGGCGAGAAGTACCGTATCGGCCAGAGACTAAAGGTTTATGTGCTTGATGTAAAGAGCCTTACAAAAGGTCCCCGCATCAATGTAAGCCGTACTCATCCGGAGCTTGTAAAGCGTCTCTTCGAGGAAGAAGTTACCGAGATCGCCGACGGAACCGTTGAGATAAAGAGCATTGCACGTGAAGCCGGAAGCCGTACCAAGATCGCTGTATGGAGCAACAACGAAAATGTTGATCCCGTCGGTGCATGTGTTGGTATGAACGGTGCCAGAGTTAATGCGATCGTTGATGAGCTTGGCGGAGAGAAAATTGATATTGTTAACTGGGATGAGGATCCCGGAAGACTTGTGCAGAATGCTCTTTCACCTGCTACAGTCATTGCGGTATTTGCAGATCCTGATGAAAAATCAGCCAAGGTCGTTGTTCCCAACGATCAGCTTTCACTTGCTATCGGCAAGGAAGGTCAGAATGCGAGACTTGCAGCTAAGCTGACCAACTACAAGATCGATATCAAGTCTGAGGAACAGGCTGAGAACGCTCCCGGATTCCGTTATGAAGACTACATCTATGATGATGAAGAGGAATATGACGAAGAATACGACGAGAATTATGAGGAAGGTTCTGACGAACAGTAAGGGAAAAAGGTTTAATGGCAAAGAACATACCCTGCAGACAGTGTATCGGCTGCGGTGAAAAAAAAGAAAAAAAGGAATTGATCCGAATAGTCAGATTAACCGATGGTTCGTACTGCCTTGATGAGAGCGGAAGAGCAAACGGCCGCGGAGCATATATCTGCAGAAATGCAGAATGCTTTGATAAAGCGGTCAAGAGAAAGGGCTTTGAGAGATCTTTCAAGGAGAGCATTTCGGAAGAGACGATCGGAAGACTGAAAGGAGAGTTTGATAATCTTGAACAATGAAGAAAAAATCCTCTCTCTTTTGGGACTTGCGACGAGAGGAAGGAATCTTACCGGCGGAGAGGATCAGGTGCTGGACGCAATACGAAGCGGGAAGGCATATCTTGTTATCGTCGCCGATGATGCATCGGAGAATACAAAAAAACTATTTACGGATAAATGCAGCTACTATGAAATCCCTGTCAGAATCTGGGGAAAGAAGGATAAGCTCGGGCATGCGACCGGAAAGGAAATACGTGCATCGATGGCAGTCATCGAGCAGGGCTTTGCAAAAAAACTGATCTCTTTAATGGACACGGACTGTTAAGACGAGGAGTGACGGTAAGTGATGCCTCAAAAAGGCATCTTTGATATGATCGAAAGGATTTTGTGAATATGGCAAAAATGAGAGTATATGAATTAGCAAAGGAACTTGGAATGGAGAATAAGGATATTCTCGCCATAGCTGCTGAAAAGGGCTATGGTATTACGAGTTCTTCAAGCGGATTGGATGAAAATCAGGTTAGTGAGATAAAAGCCACTCTTGGCAAGGGTGGTGTAGGGGCTTCCACGGAAAAGAAGAAGGAAGACGCGCCTAAGGCAGAAAAGGCAGTTAAGAAAGAGAAGCCTGCAAAAGAAG